>Ga0310691_10000288_pt1 | contig 102352 bp, 83 predicted proteins | sample 176DNAGHGlowgp2_FD_203887 | JGI IMG/M metagenome (GOLD analysis project Ga0310691, IMG submission 203887) | Sheep rumen microbial communities from Palmerston North, Manawatu-Wanganui, New Zealand - 1766 DNA GHGlow gp2 (v2) (version 2) | ecosystem: Host-associated > Mammals > Digestive system >...
ATCTGTATTGGCAGCGTTCCGATCAAGCCATTCCGGAGACGGATCGGAAGTACGGCCGTTACTGCCATGCAATAGCCTACAACATTATGACGAATTATGAAGATGCGGAGGAATGTGTGAATGACACTTGGTTTCGTGCCTGGAATCTGATGCCGGACAAACGCCCGACGATACTCTCTACATTTCTGGGTACGATTTCCCGAAATTTAGCGCTGGATCGTTATCGTCGCCGGTCTCGCCAAAAACGGGGCGGCGGGGAGACGGAGCTGGCACTTGATGAGCTGGAAGATTGCATCCCTGACCGCGACGGCGTGGAGCAGAAGATTGAGGAGCAGGAATTGGCACAGGCGATCGACGCCTTCCTGTCTACCCTGCCAGCGACGGATCGTAAGATCTTTGTCGCGCGCTACTGGTTTGTCGCGCCGGTGAAGGAAATTGCGGACAAGCTCAACTGCTCGCCGGGCAAGGTCAAGATGACGCTGTACCGCCTGCGTGGGCGTCTGCACAGTACCTTACAGGAGGAGGGATTGGTATGAACTCCTACAAGCTTTTGCACGCCATGAGCGGCATCCGGGAGGACTACGTGCTGGAGGCAATGGATTTCCTTGGCTATGCTGGGAAAGCCCGTCAACCCAGGCACGTCAAGCGCAAGCTGGGGACAACGCTGCTGATCGCGGCGGTGATCGTCTCCCTCTTTACCGTGACCGCCTATGCCATGGGTTGGTTCGGTCTGCGGGAACGCATGATCGAGTCCGTGCCCGAAGCAGAGTCAGCCGTTACGGAAAGCGGAAACGAAGAGAACGCCGCGACGCCCACCACGGAACCGAAGCGCTGGGTTTCGCTCAATGGCTATGCGGATTCCCCGGAATACCTGGCCAACGCCGAATGGCTGCGCTTCCGGGAGGAGTACCTGGCCTCACATACCATCACCAACGACAATTCGTGGATGGACGGGCTGGACGAGGAGACGGTCAACACATGCCACTATTACGGTGTCTATGATCGGAACATGCTGGAGGAGCTGAACGCGCTGGCAGAGCAATACGGGCTGCGTCTGCATACGCAGCAGGTCACGCCCCTCACCCTGGAGGACTTTTACCGCACGGCCGGAACAGGCGTCTTTCTGGCCGAGGGCGACGGTGGCGGTTATATCTACGAGGACGGTTCTTTCCTGCTGCAAGGTCTTGACGAGACTTTCGCTCTATCCATATTGAAAAGCCTGTCCGGCACGATCCTTCCGTTATCCAGCGGCATGGACAGACCGGAGAATTATCAGGAGTGGGAGTATACCAACATCCACGGAGATACCGTGCTGATGGCCTTCAACGAGCACCGCGAGGACATCGACGTGAGCGTGGCTGACCTGCGTATCTTCTTCGACATGGACGGCGTTTATATCATGGCTGACGCCGGTTTTTATGATGAGGAGCCAGTTACAAAGTCCGATTGCGAAGCGATTGCGGATCGGATCATATTTCATGAGCTGCTGAAAACAGCGCCGGACTTCTCTGTGGTCTACCATAGCCCGACGATCTGTACTGAACCCGGTGGTGCCGCAACGCTTGAAGATTTCCTCGCCTCCCCGGAGGGACAGGCGGCTAACGAGTACGTGCGCCTTCAGGGGGAGTTGCGCGGAACAGTCGAAGGCAATCAGCGCCTGATGGAGTTTCAGCCGACTGTGGCGGAAAAATACAGTCTGACATACACCCAAACGCACAGCCTTGTCTATTCGCAGGAAAGCATCGACTCGGGAATGTATGACAATGAGGGTGTTGACCTCATTTCCCAAGAGGATTTTGCCGCGCTGGGTTATGACAGACAAATCTGTGAGCAGTTTTACGAGGGCTTTGATTGCTACAACAATGGCCTGATCTGCGGTGCCACCGGCATGGAATGGCGCTATATCCCAAACGGGGCCTTTTGCCCCTTCCTGACAGCGCCGATCGCCGCCGATTACTCGCAACAGTGGTTTTATCGCACAAACTGCGGCGCTGTGGTGCTGATCGCCGCCGATCTTCCCGAAACAGAACGCACGCATGTGATCATTTATCGCACAGAAAAGGGCTGGCTGATCGGACAGGGCGGTTTGGTTCACAGCGCCTACGAGTTGGAATACTACGCTGACACGCTGGACTATACAGTGTTCCCGTAAGAAAGGATTTGACATGGACAAAAGAATACGGCTTTTGGCCGCGGTACTGGCGCTTTGTATAGCGCTGACGCTGGGGCTGTGCGGCTGCACGCCCAAAACGGAATCAAGAATAGAAAACGCACCCGCCCGCGAGGGCGTAAGCACTTATGGTGCCGGAGAAAATGTTGCCCCGGACGGAACGCCCTTTGAGACGGTCTATGTTCCGGGAATCATGGAATTTGACCGCAGTTTAGGCGCGATCTGCCAGTTTAAGACCTCGCCCAACGGCCTCTATGCCTATGACGAACTCGCCGAAACCCTCTATGAGTTTGACCCGACGGGCCATTGCCTGAAGGAATGGGATGCCGATTGGGATGACTTCAATGCGCTCAGCGGTGGGGCCTCCGATGGCTGGCGGCTCGAAATGCACGAAAACAAGGAGGATTTCTACAATCAGTCCATTGACTACAGGGTGCTGTACGTGCAGGATGGGCAGGAGACGGAGATTATGAGCTTCCACGACGAGCACGGCACAACGGGGCTCGTCGGCGGCGAGGACTTCTTTTTGCTCTATCACGTCTGGTGGGACGAAAGCAACACGGGGCATTTTGTCCTGGAGAGCTACAGCCGCGACGCCGAGCTGCTGCACTCGCAGGAGCTTTCCGAGTGGATGGAGATCTACCGGACGGATACGGGCATCTACTTCCTCGGGCGCGACAGCTACGGTATTCTCCGCTATGACCCGGCGAGCTTTTCGCTGAACAAAGTGGACAGCGTCCCCGATGGCTGCCGCACCTGCGGCATCGCGGGCGATACGCTCTATCTGACAGACAACATCTATCTCTACCGCCACAAGCTGGGCAGCGGCGAAAGCGAGGCACTGTTTCGCTATGACCGGCTGTTTCTGAACGACACGGCGGCACCGGTTCCCATCGGAGGGACAGACAGCTTTTTCTTCAGGGACTACAGCAACTGGTCAAGCCCCTACCGTGTGGCATACCCTGTTGATAAAAACGCTCTCCCCGCGGAGAAAACCATCATCACCCTTGCCATTAACGAAGAAATACCGGAGCAGGCGATTCGGGGATACGGCAGCTATCACGATCAGATCACAGATTTCAACACCGTCAATCGGGAGTATGAGATCGTCGTGCGCAACTACGCGGAGAGCCCCGATCCCTTCCTGGCTCTGACCGCGGATATGGCTGGCGGCAACGCGCCGGATCTGATCGACGTGCGAGGCTTTGGCAGCGCGATCTGCTCGGCCTCCACAGCGGAGGATCTGCTGCCGTATGTGGAACGGGATCTCGGCATAGACGCTTTTTTGCCGGGACCTCTTGCAGCCATGGAAACGGACGGGAAGCTTTTGAGCCTGATTCCAAGCTTTTCGCTGACGGCGATCCTCGGCCCGGCTTCACTGCTGGAGGGGCAGCGCATTGGGAGCTTTTCTGAGCTTGCCGCTCTTGCCGGAGGTGCGGAGCAAGTGTTCTATCACAGCATAGACCGTGAGGCCTTTATGAAATGGGTCTTTGCAGGCAATCATCGGGATTACAGCGCCGAGCAGGTAGCTGATTATCTTACCTTTGCCGCAGCACTGCCGGAGGATGCAACGCAGAATCCCTATGGACTGACGGAACAGGAACTGAAGGAATCCCTGGAACATGGAGATGTTTTTCCACTTGACTATGGGCCGATCTGTGAGGGTCAACAGCTTTTTGAGCTCGCCAGAATCGCCGATCCACTCGGACGAACAGAGCTTCAGGACGCCGCCTGCATCCCCGAGGCAGAGGGATGGTTTGGCCGACGCCTCTCGGCCATCGGGCTGCCGGGTGCCAAGGGCAGCGGCGTCTATCTTTCGCCCGATCAGGAGTTGATGATGCCAAGCGCTGCCCAGCACAAGGAGGGAGCATGGGCGTTTCTGGCCTTCCTTCTCAACGACCGCTATCTCGTCACTCCCTTTTCCGGCGGTTTCCGATACGGCATCCCACTCACGCGGTCGGCTTATGAACGGGAGATCGGCCAGTATTGGGCCTGGATGGACGGAAAACTCTCCGGAAGCATCAACGGCGCTGACTATGAGCTTTCTTATGATGCGGACAACTGCAAAGAGCTCTTCTTGTCTCTGCTTGACCAGGTGGATGGGATCTGCCGCGACGGAGATGAGATTTTCGATGCCGTCATGACGACCGCCAATGCCTATTTCGCCGGGGATAAGCCTCTAGAGCAGGCCGCTGACGATATTGCGAAGCGACTGAAAATCTACAACGCAGAGCATAGCTAAAGCAAAACGCAGGAACGGATATCCGCTCCTGCGTTTTTTGTTATTCCTTTGATCGAAACAGCTTGAGGATCGGCGTTCCCTCCGGGGCATCCACCAGAATGACGTTGATCTGGCTGCTCCTTTGAGATTCATCGGTGGCAAGCCTGCCTGCGGTTGCGGTCATGAGCATCTGCACCAGTTCATTCTTGTCTTCATCATCTGTTGCTCCGGCAATCAGGGCATAGTCGCAGCTTCTTTCCAGCGCAGGAAGCAGGGTCACCACCTCCCGAAAGGAACTAAAGCCCCTCCATTCCTGCATCAGCTCGTAGTCCTCCGGGCGAAAGCCTTTAACCTTGTCCTTCCACTGCATGATCTCCTCCGGCTCAAGCTCCGGATAGCGCTGCTTTAGAGCTTCTCCCGGCAAATCACCGTTGATAAATGCGGCAATGGCACGGATTTCGTCTTCGATATTCATGACTTCTTTGCGATATGACTCTTGAATTTTCAGAATCTTCGCCAGCTTTTCCTGCTCGGCGGCGATCTTTGCGTCAAAGGCTCGGGTGATCTCTTCGGACGAGGCAGGCAATAGAGCTTTGATCTCTGCGATTGAGAAGTCAGCAAGCTGCAGGTTTTTGATTTTTACGAAATCCGCAGCCTGTTCTTTCTCGTAATAGCGGTAGCCTGTCTAGTTGTCTACACGACTCGGCTTCAAAAGCTCGATCCGGTCATAGTAGCGCAGGGTTTGCGTTGAAGTGCCGCACAGCCTGGCAAATTCCAATATCGTCATATCGTATCCCTCCTTGCCTGTACCGTATCATTGAAGTTCGGTGCAAGGTCAAGACCCTTTTTCATCGAAACTGCGTAAAGTCCAAATTCCACGCGATAGCCTGAAGAGAGTACACGCTTGGATCGTTCGGGATGATCAGGACGTAGGCCGTCGGCGTCTCGTAGACAATATACGGCATGGAGTATTTGTCCGTACCGCCGAGGGCACAGCAGACCACCTCCCCGCACTTCGTCTCAAAAAACCATTCATCGCGGTACGCCGTCAAATCACCGGCGAGACAGACATTCGTGTAGAGCGTGCCTTTCTGAATGTAGTGCAGCCGATAGGCGTTGGCCTGCACCGTAAACGCCCCGGGATAGAGCATCACGTCCCGCAGCTCCATCGTATCAAAGCATCCCTGGCCAAGCCGTGCCCAAATCTCATCTTCTGTCAGCTGCTCCGAATAAGCGTCAAAGTCATTCACACCGCCGTTGTAGCCGTGGGGATAGACATAGCCATTGTGTATCCAGCTCCAGTCGTCGGCATAGGAAAGGCCGTAGTCCGCAGCGATCCGTTCAAAGGCCGCGCGCAGCTCCGGCGCTGTTTCCTCGCCACAGCCGACGACGCAGCCCTCGACCGCCATAATGCTGCCCTTATAGCCCACATACCAGTCGGCAAAGGCCTTTGCCCCACGGATCTCCGGCGTCTGCGAAAGCTCCGAGAGCGTGATTGCGCGCTTGTTCCCGGTATAGGGACGGATGTCCAGCAAACCGTTTTCCTCCGGCTTTCCTTCGCAGGCAACCGCAAAGTCAAAAGCTTCGGCCAGCGCCTCCGCGCCTTCCCGGCCGCGGGGCATGCTGCCGCTCAAGGTCAGGAAGGCGTTTTCTCCGGTGTAATAGATGATCACCGAGTAGAGCGGCTCGGCGTCCTCCGACGTGGGATCAAACACCGTGCCCTCGCGGCTGCAGTCGATGCAGAGCTCCGCGCCCGACGCCGTTTGGTAGGCCCACTCGTCGTAGCTGTCCTCATTCCACAGGAGACTCATATAGGGCGGGAGCGTCCCCGGTTCATAACGGGTCAGCGTCCAGACACAGCTCTGCCCATAAAGTTCGATCCCGCCCTCCGCCTTGTAGGCGCCGTCCTCAAAGACATACATCGGTGCGAAATAGCCTTCGCCGGAGAAAAAGGGCTTTGTACCCGTCAGCCGATAGAACTCCGCGCTTGTCGGCGGGAATACCATGGAACTGTGGAGCTCCAGACCGTATTCATCCCGGATCTCCAGCAGCTTTTCCGCCATCGTGGCGTCGCTGGCTCCGTAAATGCTGTTCCCGATCAGCGCTTCCGCGGCGTCCATGTCCAGCCAGTCCCAAGCATCGTTTCCCGCAGCGACGCTCTCCGCCGCTTTTGTCTCGCGGTATTCCAGCTCATAGGCAAACCACTCCGCCGCGGCCTGGTATTCCGGGCTGTCGCGGTAGCCGGTGGGCAGCAGGAGCACGGCCTCGGCGCTCTCCAGATGGCTCGTTCCGTCTTCCTCAATGATCGCCTGGGTCGTCTCATACCCGGTGTGCACCGCGCGTTCCCTCAGGCCGAACCAGCCCATGGCGTAGGCCGTCACGGTCAGCAGGCTCACAAGAATCGCCGCGACCAACGCGAAACGAAGTACGGTCACGATCGCTTTCTTCTGTTTTTTCGCGGGCGCAGGAGCCTCGGCGAAGAGCGGCTCCGTCCCGCTGTAATCGGAGAAAAACGCTTGAAGGGACTCCTCTGTATCCGGCATGGGCTGTTCGGAACGCTCGGTATAGGCGTCCATCACGAGCATCCAGAAATCCGGGTCACAGTCTGCCGGAAGCGAACGGATCAGCTCTTCCAGCTTTGCCATAGGCATGGTATTCAGTTGTTCACGGCTGATTTGATCCGACATGCTGTTTCCCTCCTTTCTGTTCCATACTCAGCTCCCGGCGCAATCGCTGCTTACAGCGAAGCAGACGCTTGCGGCAGGCTTCGAAGCTCAGGCCGCAGAGCTGCGCCGCCTCCTTGATCGAATACCCGTCACAATAGACGGCGCGCAGCAGCAGCCATTCCTCCGGGCTCATACGCTGCTTCAGCTCGTCGTCCTCCGCCTCCGGAGGCGGCGCGGACAGCCGGGTTTCCTCCAGCGGCACGGTGCGCTGCTCGATATACTGCCGGTCGCGCTGCGCATGCTGCACGGCATAGCCTGCCGTCCGGATCAGCCACCCCTGCGGATTGGGGCTATGCCGCACTTCGTCCAGTTTCTCCTGCGCCAGCACGAATACGTCCTGCGTGACCTCCTGCGCAAGCTGCTCATCCCGCAGTCGTACCCGTGCGAAGGCGTATATTTTTTGGTACATCTCCCGATAGAGATCTTCCAGGAAGGTATCGGTCACAAGTCCACCGCCTCTCTGTCTGTTCAGTATAGCAAATCCGATTTCTTTTTCAAGCTGTCCCTTTTTTGCGTCTCTGATGGAATATTCCATTGCAGCCCCAAAAAGGGGACACTTTTTTGATAGAGAGGCGAGTATTTTGAAAAAAAGAAAAATCTGGATCAGTGCTGTGCTGCTCTTTGCGCTGTGCCTGTCGCTCTGCGCCTGCGGAACAGTCACCGTTGAGGGAACCGAGACGCCGGGCGTGCAGCGCCCGCAAAAGAAAAGCCCCGAGCCTGTCGGCATGCAGCAGGAAGCGCAAAAGAACGTGGTGCAGCGCCTGGCCTCCACGCAGGTCGAACCGCCAGAGGACATGAACCTGGACTGGCAAAGCGGACTCGTGACCATGGACGGTCGGCTGTATGTGCACGCCATGGGCTTTGAGAAACCCGATCTCATCTGCTCCTATGACATGGACGGCAGCGACCGACAGGTTTTGAGCGCTTATGACGGCGCACCCATCAAGGGCATCGGCGCCTCCGATCACGGCACGCTCTTTGTATTGAATGATGTATATAATGAGGAATCGCGCCTTTTCGAGTACACGCTGCGCGAGCTCGACAAGGACGGGCGCGAGCTCAAGCGGCTGGAGCTGAACGGCGCAGGCTATCCCGAGGATTTCTTCCCGTTTTGGATGGTTTCCGACGGGGTGACCGTGTATCTGCTCGGCAACGGCTGGCTGTCGCTCTTCTCTATGGGCGATCAGATCGAGCATCTCTGCGACCTTGCGGCGAAGGACTCCCAGCGGATGGCGCTGCTTGCCGACGGGCGGCTGATCCTCGACACAAACGCCGACGGGCATTACGCGCTGACGATTTTTGATCAGGAGAGCCGCAGCTTTGGTTCGCCGATCCCCTTTGACAAGGGCGGCAGCCTGCTCTGCGGCGGCGAACGCTGGGATGTTTACCTCACCGACGGCACCTCCGCCTATGGCTATGACCTTACAAGCGGCGCGCTGGAAAAGCAGTTTGAGTGGCTGAGTGTCGGCATCGTGGGCCGCGCACTGCTGGAAGCGCCGGACGGCGGCTTTTTTGCAGCCGACGGGAACAACCGTCTGTTTCGAATGCGCCAGGTGGATGTTGAAGTCGGGGAAAGCGGCGAGCCGGAGACGATGACGCTTGTCGTGCTGGACCGGCTGTTCCTGTCCTCCTATCTCGAAGACGCGATCCTCGACTGGAACCGGGAGCACCCGGAGTGCATGATCGTCGTGCGGGACTATTTCACCGGCCAGCACTCGAACGACTGGCAGCAGCAGGAGCAGGCCACGGAGGAAGCGCGAAAGGCGATGGCGATGGACATCATCACCGGCGGCACGCACCCCGATCTGTTCGATCTGACCAGCCTGAACGCGGCGTCTCTGGCCGTAGGCGGAAAGCTGGAAAATCTCTATCCCTGGCTCGATGCCGATCCGGAGCTGAGCCGGGAGAGCTTTTATCCGAATGTCCTGCAGGCGCAGGAGATCCGCGGCGGGCTGTATGAGGTGGTGACGAATTACTCTCTTTTCACTGCCACGGGTTTCCGTTCTGAGTTGGGAGACGCGAGGAGCTGGGACGAGCTGTTTCCTCTGGCCGCGAACACGCCCCGTTGTGAACGACTGCTTACCGCGGAGGCATGGAGCCGGATGGAACTGCTGCAGCTCTTGACCGACGCCTCCGGTAAAAAGCTGGTGGATTGGGATACCGGCGAGTGTCACTTTGACAGCCCGTATTTTCTTTCGATTCTGGCGGCTGTAACACAGCTTCCCGCACAGGCGGTCGCTCCTGAAGAGTATTACCGTGTTCAGCACAGTCGTGCCGAGGGCGAGGGCTTGCTGACCCTCAGCGAATACGGTGACGTGTGGCAGGGGGCCAGCGCGGGGAGGCAGTACGGCGAGGGAAATTACACCATCGTCGGCCTGCCGGAGCTGGGCAGCGTGCTCAAGCCCTACAGCACTTTAGGCGCTTCAGCGCTCGGCATGGCGGCGGATTCCCAGCACAAGGAGGAATGCTGGGCCTTCCTGCGGACCTTCTATTTGAATCCACGTCCATACGCTTTCGGCGGCGCGCAGGGTAGCCTGGAGGAATCCATTCAAAAGGAGTTACGGCAGCGCGAGCAGGAGGGCCTCATGGACAAGTGGCCGAACGCCGAGACGGATATGCGCGCCTTCGCCGACGCCTTCACCGGCGCGTGCGTGCTCTACCGCCACGATGACGCCGTATGGGAGATCGTCCAAGCCGAGGCGAGCCGCTTTTTTGCCGGTCAAATCAGCGCCGAGGAGTGTACCAAGGCCATCCAGAGCCGAGCGAGCATCTACATCGCCGAGCAGTGTGGATAAGCATTGAATTCGCTGCAAGCAGAGTTTATATTGGCGCGCTTTTTGTCCTTTAATTATTTGCTCGGAATACGTATTATGTGGGGAAATACGTATTCCGAGTACTTTTATCCGTGAGGAATACGCATTTTGAGCAGAATACGTATTCCGGCTGAAATGCGCATTCTGCATGTTTGATATGCCAAGGCTTCCCTGTCCCTCCGCCGAGCGCTGAAATTTGACGCGCTCATCGACATGTGCTATAGTTGCCTCAACGGTATCCAGACTGCTATTGAACAGTCACAGTTTCCCGATTACATAGTCTCTGACGGGGAGAAGATTCTTCCTCATAGTTTATCGCGGCTGAACAGCCCCCACTCTTCCACTCTCATGCAGAACGCTGGCACATCAGGTGCCCCTGCTCTTTGAACAACCCTTCAATCCTTTTCTGAAGAATCAATTGTTTAGGCAGCGATGAGAACTGCCAGTCGCTCCAACGCCCACAGTTCTGTGGAAAACTGAATAAGGCCAGGAAGTCAAAAGGACACAAGCAAGATTTGCGCGAAAAACTGCGCGATCCAGCCTGTGTCCTTTTCTTCTTATCCGGGTTCTTGCCAACTCGGTATGGCGATAACCGAAGCAAAGCTCTCCTCACATTTCGGCTGCTTTTTTGTTTCTTCAGCGGTTCATCGGCCAGGCAGCAGTTTTTGTGATTTCGGCTACAGAAATGATCCACTCTGATCCGTTTGGGCGGTACGAGAACCGTCAAGGGAGCGGCAAGACTCCCAACCTGCGCACCATGTAACAGCATGGTCCCGGCAGCGCAGGGATCGCAACATCACGCCGATCCGCAGTCGGGCGGATCGAAAGGACACATGCGGCGAGATGCCGCAGCCGAGTTCAGCGGCGGTGTCCGCAGTTGCCCTTTGGGCAGAGAGCTTTCTCCATACTGCATCGTACTGACCTTGACACAATTGAAAAAGAGACAGGCATAAGGGCGCAGTCATAAACGCCGCCGGTCACAAGGCTTTCCGGCAATACGTGCCTCTCATTTCGGAGAAATCGGGCGGAAACGGGCCCGGCTGCCAAGGGGTGAACTATGTCTGAACACATCATGATTCTTCAGGAGGATACAATTTGAAGCAAACAAATAACGAGGGCATTTATCGCTCTCTTGTCGCTCAGCTGGATAAGCTGGCAAGGCACAACAGGCAAGGCAGCTTCCGGACAAAGGACCGCTATTACGAAGCGGTCAAACGATTCTGCGCCTATCTTGCGGAGGAGTATCGGCTGCAAAAGCTGGAGAATATCAGCGGCAAGCACCTGGTGAGCTATGTGGAGTATCTGCAGGAGCAGCACAAGTCTGCCAGTACCGTCAAAACAGACCTATCTGCCATTCGCTTTTTCCATGACAAGATGTCGAACCCGAAATATCGGCTTCCGGACAACAGCGAACTCGGTGTTGAACTACAGCGCCGGATCTTCGGCCAGGAGGACAGGACCTGGAGCGTTACCGAGTTTAACCGGATGCTTGGCTTTGCGCTGGAAGATCAGCACTATGATTACATCCTTGCCATGTACCTTGCCCGCTATGCCGGATTGCGCATTCATGAATGCTTCCGGATCGACACGGCGACGGCGGAACAGGCGCTTCGGGAAAAGGCCATCACGATCAAGGGAAAGGGTGGAAAGATCCGCACGGTTCCGATCAACGAGCCCATTGCCATCGCGCTTCGGGAACAGCTTGCCCGGACGCCGCGCGGGCATAAGCTGCTGGTTCCGGACGATATGATGACGGATCGGGCTATCAACCGCCTGCAGCTTTTCCTTCTCAAGCATCGCACGGAGATCCAGGATCCCTGCGACAGCCGACCGCTGACCTTTCACGGTCTTCGCCATACCTATGCTGCGGAGAAATACCGGCAGTTGACCGAAAATGGCATGAGCGCGCTGGACGCCCACTTTACTGTTTCGCGGCTGCTCGGCCATGAGCGTGCGGATGTGACGAACATATATCTGGCATCTGTCCGGAAGGAGGCTGACAAATGAAGCAGATAAACCGTTACGATGAGCTTCCGCTGACGCTCTGCGCCGAGGACGTGGCCGCTGTGCTGGGAATCTCCCGCACGAACGCCTATGCGCTTCTCCATCAGGAGGACTTCCCGACACTGCACATCGGCAAGCGTCTGCTGGTGCCTAGGGACAAATTCATTCAGTGGATCAACGACAGCACAAAGTGATAAGTCCTTGATAGAACGGTCTCCGCCGGAGCGAATCCGGCGGAGATCCTGAAAAATTTACAGTACCGTGAAGCGAAAACAGCGCCCGTATGGTATAATATTAATTGAACCGAACCGACAAGTACGGGTTCAAACTGTAGAAAGCGAGGAACATTTGTCTAAGAAATCTACCAAAAATGCAAAAGGCGGCGGAACCATCCGCAAACGCTCCGATGGCCGTTGGGAGGGCCGATACAGTATTGGTTTCGATCCCAAGACCGGAAAGCAGATCCAAAAGTCAGTCTATGGAGCGACGCAAAAGGAAGTGCGCCAGAAACTATCCGTGATCACGACTCAAATCGATGACGGCAGCTACGTTGAACCGTGTAAGATGAAACTGAATGAATGGTTCAACATCTGGCTTGAAGACTATCTGAATGGTGTCAAGGACTCCACAGCGTATCTTTATCAACGTCGGATTGACCTCTATCTTCGCCCTGCCCTTGGCGCAACAAGATTGGATCAGTTGGACAGCCATACGATACAGCACTTGTACAATTCGCTGGGCAAAGGGCAGAATGGCAGAAAAAAGCTTTCAGCGAAGACCATCAAGAATGTGCACGGCATTTTGCATGAGGCCCTGAAGCAGGCGGTGCTTCTCGGATATATCCGACACAATCCAACAGAGGCCTGTGTTTTGCCAAGAGCGATAAAAAAGGAAATCCATCCGTTGTCCGATGAGCAGACAAGCCATTTCTTGGCCGCCATTCAAAACAGCCAATATCGCCTTCTGTTCATGGTCTATCTGTTTACCGGAATGCGGGAGTGCGAATTGCTGGGTCTGATGTGGAACTGCGTAGATTTTGCAAAGGGAACCGTGCTCATCAACAAGCAGCTGAACAAAAGCCAGCGGAAAGGCGGCACATATCAGTTCACCCCGCCTAAAAACGGGAAGAGCCGTACGCTGACCCCTGCGCCGTTTGTGATGAATCTGCTGAAAGAACAGAAACAGGTCCAGGAGCGGCAAAAGCAGGCGGCTGGGCCGGCCTGGTATGAAAGCGGATTGGTGTTTACAACGGAATTTGGGCGCTATGTTTCATACCGCGCTGTCTATGATAGCTTTAAGCGCATCGTCAATCAGATCGGTCTTCCGGACGCACGGATCCATGACTTGCGCCACACGTATGCTGTCAATTCGATACGCGCGGGGGACGACATCAAGACCGTGCAGGAGAATCTCGGCCATGCCACGGCAGCGTTTACTCTGGACTTTTATGGGCACTATACGGATGATATGCGCCAAGCCAGCTCGAACAGAATGGAAGTATTTATATCCAATGTACTCAAGCTGTGATAATCCATAAAGGGTCAAAAAAGTGGTCAAGCGAAAATCGCAGGCATGGAGCCGTCACTTTTTCGGTCAAAATCACACCGAATTTGTTTGGAAATAAAAAAGAACTGCACTTTTCGGTGCAGTTCCTATGGTGGACGATACAAGACTCGAACTTGTGACCTCCCGCACGTCAAGCGGATGCGCTACCAGCTGCGCCAATCGTCCATGCCCTATCAGCAAGGGGTATTCTAACCGATGGGGCGGCGCTTGTCAAGTCTTTTTTTGCATTTCAAAAAATTATCTTGACTTTGTGTTCAGTGTGCCGTATAATATGCAAGCTGACAACTGAACAGCCTTTTGATTCTTGAGCAAACGTGGAGATGTCGCGTAGTTGGTCGAGCGCGCACGATTGGAAATCGTGTAAGGGTCAAAAGCTCTTCGAGAGTTCGAATCTCTCCATCTCCGCCAAAAAGGGATTGCTATTTTATCAGTAGCAATCCCTTTTTCATAATTAGGAGGGCTGAGAATGCAGCATCAAGATTACTCATTTTCTTTTTCTCTTTGCCAAAAAGGTGCAGATGTTTCATTGGAACGATATGGGAATCGTTGTCGAAAAAGAGCCGGACGTCATTTGCATTTAGAAAGCCGAAAATGCATTATCAGTCTTTGTTCAAAACAAGAAAACCACCCTGTTCGGGTGGCTTTCTTGTTATTTCCGGTTTTCCATGCCCCAGTCGCAGAGCTTGTCGAGCACCTTGACCAGCGAATGACCGCGCTCGGTCAGCGAATACTCCACCTTCGGCGGGATCTGGGGGTAGACCGTCCTCACGATCAGCCCGTCGGCCTCCAGCTCCTTCAGATTCTGGCTCAGGGTCTTGTCGGCCACCTTTTTCAGATACCGCTGCATCTCGTTGAAACGCACCGGCTCATACTCCATCAGACAGTACAGGATGATGGGCTTGTACTTGCCGGCGATCAGCGAGAGCGTATAGCTGTAGCCCGTTTCGCTGAAATCTGCGGTTTCGATGCGCTTGCGATCCATACTTTCCTCCGAGTAAGTACCTTACAATCATGTAGGTACTTGATTATCGTTCGGCTTTATGATAGCATTTTTACAGCAGGAATGCAAGTATAAACCGGAGCGGACCGGGTTCCCGGGCGCTCCGAGCGAAGAACAAGGAGAAGCACGATGAAAGATTTTGGAGTACAGCCCTTTCTGTTCCCGATGCCCGTCTATATGATCGGCACCTACAACGAGGATGACAGCGTCGACGCCATGGCGATGGCCTGGGGCGGCATCTGCGCGGAGAACATGGTCGCCCTCAATCTGGAGGAGGATCACAAGACCGTCGCCAACCTCAAGGCCCGCGGCGCCTTCACCCTTTCCGTCCCCGGCAGGGACACCCTCGTCGAATCCGACTTCATGGGCATCGCCAGCGCCAACAAGTTTGCCGACAAGTTCGAGCGCACCGGGCTCCATGCGGAAAAGAGCAGCCGCGTGGACGCGCCCATTATCAAGGAGTATCCGCTGACGCTGGAATGCAAGGTCGTGGAGATGCAGGAGCAGCCCTACGGCCTGCGCGTGTTGGGCGAGATCGTCAACGTGATGGCCGATGAAAAGGTGCTGGACGAAAACGGCAAGATCGACAGCGGCAAGCTGGACACCTTCCTGTTCGACCAGATGCGCTTCGATTACTACGCCGTCGGCGAAGTCTGCGGCAGGGCCTGGCACTCCGGCGCGCCGCTGGTGAAGGGAAAATAAGCGCCCGCCGTACAAATCAATCAGTTTTATAAAGCCAAAACGCCTCTCTTGCCCGGTTGGGCAAAAGAGGCGTTTTGCATCTTCCCGCGGAAGCAACAGCGCGTTGCTTGCAATATCGCCTCCTCCATATTATGATAAAGAAAAAGGAGGCGATTCGATGAATACAAAGGACGTGATCTTTGGGCTGCGGACGAAGCGCGGCCTTTCGCAGGACGAGCTGGCGGAAAAGGTTTATGTGACCCGACAGGCGGTGTCCCGCTGGGAAAACGGGGAGACGGTGCCGAACACCGAGACCCTGAAGCTCCTTTCGGAGCTGTTCGGCGTGTCCATCAACACGCTGCTCGGCTCACCGCGCAAGCTGATCTGCCAGTGCTGCGGCATGCCGCTGGACGACGCGATCATCGGACGCAACCGCGACGGGAGCCTCAACGAAGACTACTGCCAGTGGTGCTATGCCGACGGAACCTACACCTACAGCGACATGAACGAGCTGATCGAGGTCTGCGTCCGCAACATGACGAACGAGTCCTATACCGAAGAGCAGGCTCGCGCCTACTTGAAGCAGGTCCTGCCCACGCTGGATTACTGGAAGCGTCATGAGGAACTGGGCGACGGAGGGCAGTTCGAAGCCCTCAAAAAGCAGCTGATCGACGAAATCAACGCCCTGCATATCGAGGGCATGCCCAAACTGGAAAAGCTGAACGCGCTCGTCGGAAGTTATGTTAACCTGCCGTATCCGCTTCCCGGCGGCCAGACGGCGAGATTCCTGAATGACCGGATGACATACCTCGGCAATCAGCTGGAACCGGAAGGCGGCGGAGACCGCTGCTATGGCGTGCTGGCCAACGCAGATTTTATCCTGGTCTGCACCTACGGCTGTGACGGCGCCGATCCCGAGCTGCTGCTCTACAAGAAAAGATAAGTCCGCCTGACGGCCCTGCGATTTGATCCGAATCGCAGGGCCGGTTTTTTGTTTCTGCGCCTGCCGGCGCGTAAAAATGCAAAGAATCCGGCGCGTATCTTGCAGGATCAGAAAAAGATGAGTATAATACCATTCTGGAATGATGGCGTGCGGGAGCGGCTCCCGGTGCGCCATGTGTGGGAGAGAGAAAAGAATGAGACTGAACGAATTGAAAACGGGCCAAAGCGCCCGGATTGAGCGCGTCGGCGGAGAGGGCGCGCTGCGGCAGCACTTTCTGGACATGGGCGTGATCCCGGGCGCCGAGGTGACGCTGGTCAAGCTTGCGCCGCTGGGCGACCCGATGGAGCTGCGCATCCACGGCTATGAGCTGACGCTGCGCCTCGCGGACGCGGAGAAGATCGAGATCGCGGGCATCGAAAAAGCGGCCGAGCGCAAAGGACCGGCCGAGCGCAAAAGAACGGCTCACCCGGGCCTCGGCGAAGAAGGAAAGTTCCACCCGAAGGGCACCGGCGATCCGCTCCCGGACGGTACGGTGCTCAGCTTCGCGCTTGTCGGCAACCAGAACAGCGGCAAGACGACGCTTTTCAATCAGCTGACCGGCGCCAATCAGCACGTCGGCAACTTCCCAGGCGTGACGGTGGACCGCAAGGACGGTGTGATCCGCGGCCACAGCGACACCTCCATCACCGACCTGCCGGGCATCTACTCCATGTCGCCCTATTCCAGCGAGGAGCTGGTCTCGCGCGACTTCGTGCTCCGGGAAAAGCCCCGGGCGATCATCAATATCGTCGACGCCACCAACATCGAGCGAAACCTCTATCTGACGATGCAGCTGCTGGAGATGAACGTTCCGATGGTGGTCGCGCTGAACATGATGGACGAGCTGACCGGCAACGGCGGCACCGTGGATGTCAACGCCATGGAGTCCATGCTGGGCGTGCCGGTGGTGCCGATCTCGGCGGCCAAGAACCAGGGCGTGGATGAGCTGGTGCGCCATGCCGTGCATATCGCCAAATACCAGGAAAAGCCTCTGCGGCAGGACTTCTGCGGTGCGGAGGATCACGGCGGCGCGGTGCACCGCGCGCTGCACGCCGTCATCCATCTGATCGAGGACCATGCGGTCCGCGCGGGCCTTCCCGTGCGCTTCGCTGCCAGCAAGCTCATCGAGGGTGACAGCCGCATCGCCGAACAGCTGGAGCTGGATCAGAACGAGTCGGAGATGCTGGAGCACATCGTGCTGCAGATGGAGAAGGAGCGCGGCCTCGACCGCAGCGCCGCCATCGCGGACATGCGCTTTGAGTACATCAAAAAGGTCTGCGACCGCTGCGTCATCAAGCCCCGCGAGAGCCGCGAGCACAAGCGCAGCGAGCGCCTGGACCGGGTCCTCACCGGCAAATACACGGCCATCCCGATGTTCATCGCCATCATGGGCCTGGTCTTCTTCCTGACCTTCTTCCTCATCGGCCCCTTCCTGCAGGACCTGCTGGCCGAGGGGATCGACGCGCTGGCCGGGCTGACGGAGCGGGCCATGCAGGCCGGGCACGTCAACCAGGCCGTCCAGAGCCTGGTGCTCAAGGGCATTTTCGAGGGCGTCGGCAGCGTGGTCAGTTTCCTGCCCCTCATTGTGACGCTGTTTCTGTTCCTCTCTCTGCTGGAGGACAGCGGCTATATCGCCCGCGTCGCCTTCTTTATGGACAAGCTCCTGCGCCGGATCGGCCTTTCGGGGCGCAGCATCGTGCCGATGCTGATCGGCTTCGGCTGCACGGTGCCCGCCGTGATGTCCACCCGCACGCTGCCGAGCGACCGTGACCGCCGCATGACCATCCTGCTTACGCCCTTCATGTCCTGCACGGCGAAGCTGCCGATCTACAGCTTCTTCGTTGCAGCGTTTTTCCCGAAAAACAGCTGGCTCATTATCACGGGGCTGTATCTGCTGGGCATCGTGACCGGCATCCTGGTCGCGCTGCTGTACAAAAAGACGCTCTTCCAGGGCGAAGCGGTGCCCTTCGTGATGGAGCTGCCGAACTACCGCCTGCCCAGCGCGCGCAATGTTCTGCAGCTGCTGTGGGAGAAGGCGAAGGACTTCCTGCAGCGCGCCTTCTCGGTGATCCTGATCGCCACGATCGTCGTCTGGTTCCTGCAGAGCTTTGACTTCGGCTTCAATCTGGTGGAGGATTCGCACGCGAGTATCCTCGCCGCCGTGTCCGGCCTGCTGGTGCCGCTGTTCCGGCCCATCGGACTCGGCGACTGGCGGATCGTCACCTCGCTCATCAGCGGCTTCATGGCCAAGGAGAGCGTGGTGTCCGTGATGGAGATCCTCTTTTCCGCCGAGGGCGTCAGCACCGCGCTCAGCACGCTCACGGCGGCATCGCTTCTGGTATTCAGCCTGCTGTATACGCCCTGCGTGGCGGCCATCGCCTCCATCAAGCGCGAGCTCGGCGGCCGCTGGGCGGTCTATGTGGTGCTGTGGCAGTGCACGATCGCCTGGATCGCGGCGCTGCTGGTGCGTCTGATCGGGCTGCTGCTGGGAATGGGGTGAAGAATGAACGTCTGGGACATCCTGATCCTGCTCGCGGTCGCTGTGATGATCGGCCTTGCCGTGCGCGCGATCCGCGGCGGCAAGGCGGGCTCCTGCCATAAGGGCGGGAGCTGCTCTGCCTGCTGCGAGAACTGTGCCATGGGCTGCGATCATTGTGAAAAAAAGACTGCCCGCACCAAAGGCGCGGACAGATAGGGAAGATAAAGTTAATTCCGAATTACGAATTCCGAATTTCCCCCGGATTGACGTGCACCATGATGTGCTTGACCGCGGGGAACTCCGCCTCAATCCGGTCGTGCACCTGCTCGGCGATGGCGTGCGCCTCGACGAGCGGGAGACTGCCGTCGACCCGGATCTCCAGATCCACGTAGATCTTGCTGCCGAACTCCCGGGTCTGCAGACGGTCGATGCCGAGGACTTCCTTCTGTGAAATCACACAGTCGCTGATGCGCTGTTCCGTCTCCGCGTCGCAGGCGCGGTCCACCATTTTTCCGGTGGCGTCCTTGAAAATGTCATAGGCCGCCTTGAGGATGAACAGGCAGATCAGCAGGCTCGCGATCGGCTCCATGATCGGGTAGCCGAGGCGCGCGCCCGCGATGCCGATCAGCGCGCCGACGGAAGAGAGCGCGTCGCTGCGGTGGTGCCAGGCGTTGGCCATCAGCGCGGCGGAATTGAGGCGCCTGGCGTAATGGCGCGTGTACCAGTACATGGCCTCCTTGCAGACGATGGATACCACCGCCGCGATAAGCGCCAGCAGCCCGGGGATCACCGCCGCCTTTTCACCGGCTCCGATGCTTTCCACCGCCCCGTAGCCGATCAGCAGACCGGTGACGGCGAGCACCACGGCCAGGACGATCGCCGCGACGCATTCGAAGCGCTCGTGCCCGTAAGGGTGGTCGCGGTCGGCCTCGCGGGCGGATAGCTTCACGCCGATGATGACGATAAAGCTGCTCAGCACATCCGAGGCGGAGTGCACCGCGTCGCTGATCATCGCGCCGGAGTGCGCCAGGATGCCGGCCAGCAGCTTGAACACGGAAAGCGCCGCGTTGCCGGCGACGCTCACAAGAGAGACCCGCGTGGCGGTTTTTTCAAAATCAAGAGTCTGCGTCATGGAAAAGCCTCCTTCTCCGGGTAAAAAAAGAACCCCGGGAATCAGATCCTTCTGTCCCGTGGGTGATCCACTGTCACATTTGTGACCCGGCTCCGAGCGCAAGCGCTCCGGCCTGTTCAGTATAGGCTATGCGGCCTTCCGGCTGCATAGAACGCAATTATTATTATCAGACGGGCGGCCGTTTGTCAAGCGGCCGCCGAGAAATCAGGAGGAACGAAGATGGATATTTACGAAGAGCTGGAACTGCAGGACTGCCCCTATTGCGGCGGCGCAGGTCTTCTGGAAGAGGAGAACAGCTGGTGCTGGTATGTGATGTGCGTGGACTGCGGCTCGCATACGGCGCATTTTGAATACAAGACCCCTGAAGGCCGCTTTGATGCCGCCCGCAAGGCGGCGCACCTGTGGAACATCGGCAAGGTCGTGCGCAGCGACCTCAGCGAATAAGAAAGGAGCCGGACATGGCGGTCATAGGCTTTATCGGAACAGGGAATATGGGCTCCGCGCTGGCGAGAGGCGCGGCAAAATCCGGCTGCGCGGAGCGGCTGCAGCTGGCTAACCGCAGCCCGGAGAAGGCGCAGCGTCTGGCGGAGGAACTCGGCGGAGAGGCTGTGGACAACCGGCGCGCGGCGGCGGAAGCGGATTTCCTGTTTCTTGCCGTTAAGCCGCAGATGCTCGCCGGCATGCTCGCCGGCATCCGCGACGTGCTGGACGCGCGGCAGGACCGCTTTGTGATCGTCTCCCTGTGCGCGGGCAAGGATCTGCGCACGCTGGCCGGGCTTGTCGGGGAGCGGCCGATCATCCGCATCATGCCGAACATCCCCGTCGCCGTTGGCAGCGGCATCACGCTCATGACGGCCTCTCCACTCGTGACGGAGGAAGAAAAAGCGCTGCTGAAGGCTGTGCTCGGCGCCACGGGACTGGTCTCGGAGCTGGACGAGCACATGATGGACGCCGCCGGCTTTACCGGCTGCGGCCCGGCCTTCGCGGCGATGTTCGTCGAGGCGCTTGCCGACGGCGCCGTCGCCTGCGGGCTGCCGCGCCGCCTGGCGCTGGAGTACGCGGCGCAGATGATGAAGGGCACGGCGGAGCTGCTGCTTGAGACCGGGGAGCACCCCGCCTCGCTGAAGGACCGCGTCTGCTCGCCGGCGGGCAGCACGATCCAGGGCGTGCGCCGCCTGGAGGAAAGCGGCTTTCGTGCGGCGGTCATGAACGCCGTCATCGCCTGCTACGAAAAGAAATTCTGAACAAACGCCGGGCCGGTCTTCAAATCGGCCCGGCGTTTCATATAATCTTCCACAGGGGAGGGGGGACCGAATGAACAGGAAAACCAGACAGACGCTGCTCGCCGTCGGGCTGATCGTCGGAGGCTGCGCGCTGTTTGTGCTCAGCGCCTCGCTGCACCAGAAGATGAACGAGCCGCCCGAGGAGACGCCAAAACCGCAGCGCGCGGAGAGCGCGGCGCCGGTGCTTACGCCGGCTCCGGAGCTGACACCGGAGCCAACGCCTGTGCCCGGCCCGCTGATCGTCCTCGATCCCGGCCACCAGGCGCAGGGGGATGACACACCGGAGCCGATCGGCCCGGGTGCGGAGGAGACGAAGGCGCGGGTTTCGGACGGCACCGAGGGTGTCGTGACCGGGATCCCGGAATATGAGCTCAATCTGACGGTATCGCTGCTGCTGAGGGAGGAACTGGAGGCGCGCGGCTACCGCGTCATCCTGACGCGCGAGACGAACGAGGTCTCCCTTTCCAACGCCGGGCGGGCGCTGATGGCCAACGAGCTGCAGGCGGACGCATTCATCCGCATCCACGCCAATGCCTCGGAGGATCCCGCGGTGCGCGGCGTGATGACCATCTGCACGACGGCGCAAAACCCGTATACCGGCGCGCTCTACCCAGCCAGCCGCGCGCTGGCCGAAGCGCTGCTGCGAAGCCTCGGCGACGCGGTCGGCTGCGAGGAAGGGCGGCGCACACTCTGGGAGACGGACGGCATGAGCGGCCTCAATTACAGCCTGGTCCCGGCCTGCATCGTGGAGATGGGCTATATGTCCAATCCCGAGGAGGATCTGCTGCTGGCGGACGACGCGTACCGGCATCAGATCGTTCTGGGAATCGCCGACGGACTGGACGCCTGGTTTGACGGGCAAATCGAATAAACGACACAGGGCCGTCCCGACGATCAAGGATCGAAGGGACGGCCCTGCGGCTATTAAATAAAAGAGAGGAGAAGAGAGAATTAGCTGTTTTGTACCGGCAGCGTCAGCTCCGCGTCGAAGCGCGCGCCGTCGTTGTGCACGGCGAACTGTCCGCCCATGTGCGTCATGATCTTTTCGCAGGTGCGGATGCCGATTTTGGTGCTCTCCACCCGGCTGAGCCCGTGGGCGACGGCGTTGGAGAAGCAGACGCGCAGCGTCCCGCCGCTGTGCTCCGACAGAAGCAGGACGGGCTGGCTGCGGTCGGCGTATTTCTTGATGTTGGAGATGAGGTTATCCAGCACGCGCTTGAGGTACATGGGGTCGGCCTTCACGCTGCATTCGCCCTCAAATTCCACGCGCTGCACCGTAAAGCCGCTGTCGCGCAGGTCAAATTCCGCCTCGCCCAGCAGCTGCTCCAGCAGGAGCCTTGCGTCGAGCGTTTCCAGATTCATCTCCAGATCCGCCCGGCCGAAGACCAGGAAATAGCGGAACAGCTCGTCGGTCAGCACCTTGAGCTCCATGGCCTTGTCGTAGGCGGAATTGGTGAACTGGCTGCGCTGCTCCTCCGGCAGGTTCTGCTCCTTGAGCAGGCCGAGATAGCCGATCAGACTTGTCATCGGGGTGCGGATATCGTGTGAGACGGCGGTGATGAGCTCGGAGTTTGCCTCCCAGGCCCGCCGCTCGTTGCCCATACGCTCGATGACCGAGCGGCGCATGGTGTCCATGTCGCCCGCCAGGGCCGCAATCTCGTCTTCGCCCTTGGCAGAGATCGGGTTTTCCAGATCCCCGACGCTCACCTCGGCGGCCTCGCGCGAGAGGGCGACGATGCGACGCGTCAGCTTTCCGGTATAGCGCAGCTGGATGGCGATGAAGGCGACGAAGGCCAGCGTGACGGCCAGGATGCTGTTGACGAACAGCTCCCGGTTCTGGGAGCTGTCGCCGATGGCGATCTGGTAAAGGCCGTCGGCAAAGCGCATGGGATAGAGCTTGCCGTACTGGCTCTCCGGCATGGGGGAGAGGCTGTTGGCGGCCACGCGCCCGCCGCTGAAGCGGGCGGCGACGGTCTCGCCCTGATAGATCTGGATCGTCACATAGTCGTGCTGCCGCGTCCAGCGTGCGATGGCCGCCGTATCGCTGCCCGCGACCATATTGGCCGTGACGTAAGAGCTGAACTGCGAATAGATGGACGCCTTGCGGGAGGCCACGGACTCCGGACTCATGTAGATGTGCTCCACCGCGTAGCGCCCGGAGCCGCTGACCGCGAAAAAGACCAGCGCGGCGACGGCCAGGGCAAAAAGCTGGGAGATGATCATCCGGACGTTGAGCGAGCGCCGCACCGGCTCCAGTAGCTTTTTAATCAATTTGATAGCCCTTTCCCCACACGGTGCGGATGATCTTGGGCGAGGAGGGGTTCTCTTCGATTTTGCGGCGCAGGTTCAGCACGTGCACCATGACCGTGTTGCCGGAGCCGGGCAGGAACTTTTCCTTCCAGACGCCCTCATAGAGCTCGGGCGCGGTGACGGTGGTGCCGCGGTTGCGCAGCAGATGCTCCAGAATGGAAAACTCCGTATCGGTCAGCGAGACGGGCTGCCCGTTGCTGACAACGGTGCGCGCGGCAAAGTCCACCTCCAGGTTCTCAATGGCCAGCGCCGCGTCCGGCTTGCCGCGGTATTCCTTATAGCGGCGCAGCAGACTCGTCACCTTGGCCAGCAGCTCGTCCTGCGAGAAGGGCTTGGACAGGAAATCGTCGCCGCCGCTGCGGTAGGCGCTGATCCGATCCGCCTCGGCGGACTTGGCCGTGAGGAACAGTACCGGCGCGTTCGTATAGGCGCGCAGCGCGTCGCAGGCGGCGTAGCCGTCCATGCCGGGCATCATCACGTCGAGAATGATGAGGTCGGTGTCCTTCTGCTCCTGGATGAGACGGACGGCCTCGGCACCGTCGGCGGCCTCGCTGACACTGTAAAGCCCCTGCAGCAGCAGGCGCAGGACCTGGCGGATATCGGGATCGTCGTCGACGATCAGAATTTTCGATTGTGCGGACATACAATCACCTCATACCGCATTGTACCACAAAACGGCCGCTTCTCAAGCAGATTTCCGCAGGTTTAATACTTCTTAAGAGAACGAGCGGCGCCACAAGGCCTTTTCCCGCAGCTTTTGCTTTACATTTTCTGCCGGTTTATGATATGATGACGGCCATAAACCGACAGGAGGGCAGGCGGCGGATGGAAGCCAGAAAAAAAGAAGCATTTTACCTCACCTGCGAAAAATACTATATCTTTGAGCTGCTGATCTTCGCGGCCGGTATGATGGGCTCTTATACCTATAACCTGCGCGGCGGCGTGTTCTGCAACGCGCAGACAGCAAACGTCGTGCTGATGGCGCTCGCCTTCGGGCACGGCCAGTGGCAGAAGGGCTTTTACTACCTGATCCCGATCTCGGCCTACTTCGCCGGCACGATGGTCTCGGAGGCGCTGCCCTCCGGCATCCGGCACCAGCACTTCCTGCGCTGGGACACCTGGCTGATCGGCTTTGAGATCGCGGTGCTGTTCGTCGTCGGCTTTCTGCCGCTCAGCCTCCCGGCGCAGATCGTACAGGTGACGATCAACTTCATCTGCTCCATGCAGTACAACACCTTCCGCCAGGCGGAGGGCATCCCGATGGCCACCACTTTTGTCACCAACCATATCCGCCAGACCGGCATCTGGGCCGTCACCGCCATCAAGCGCGGCGACCGCGCGGCCGGTTCCCGGGCATGGAAGCATTTCCGCATGATCGGCATGTTCTTCCTCGGCGCGCTGATCCTGACGCCGCTGTGCACGCTGCTCCAGGAGAGGGCAATCTGGTTTGCCATGGTTCCGCTGATCGTCAGCTTCGCACTGATGCTGAACGCGGACCTGGTGGTGGAGCGCATGATGTTCGACCAAAAGCCGCACGGGCACTGATTTTTGCGCACTTTAAACGCAAATTTAAGAAACCTTAAGACACAAGCACAGATGCCTGTGATAGAATCACACATGAAGACCGCCCGGAACGGCCGGGCGGCCTTTTCTGATCCGTACATTTTTGCTCTGCGCCCCTTGCGCGGAGCGTTTCCGAGGAGGAACAAAATGAAACACACCAAACAGATCCTGGCGCTCCTTTTGGCTGCGGCCATGCTGCTGTGCCTCGCCGCCTGCGGCCGTTCGGAGTCCGACGGCAGCGAGAGCGGGAAAAGCGGCGGCAGGAAGAAAACGAACGAGACCCCCGTGCCCGAGTTCGTATACAAGGCCAATTATGCGCCGATCAACAAGGATGACGATCGCATGGATTTCTATCCCCGTCTGGTGACGGAAGATGGCTTTTACTGCATCAGCTCCGAGGTCGTCGGCCAGCGCGAGCTGTACGAGGGCGAGGTCCTCCAGTGGGACGGCCAGCTGGACATCTATGAAAACCGTCTGTACCGGCTGGGTGTCGACGGCAGCTTCAGCAGACTGGAAGGCTACGAACCGATGAAGCTGGAGGTCGAGGAAGGCCATGAATTCAGCGGCGGCATCGGCTGCATGACAAAGCTGCCGGACGGCTTCCTCTGCCAGGAGAACAGCTATGAGAGCTGGAGCGATTCGAGCGCGGAGCGCTATTCCGACGCATGGTACGAGTCCTATCAGAACGTGGAGCATTTCTTCCTCCGCCGCCTGGACGAAAGCGGCAGGGAACTGAGCTGCGTGGAGATGGACGTTGATGACATGATGCAGAACGGCGGTTACGTGTCTTTCAGCAGCATCGTCGCTCTCAACGAGCACGAAGCGCTGCTGGCCGGCGACAGCGGCCTGTTCATCTATGACATCGATACCGGCAAAATGACCGGCAAGATCGACGGCGTCGACTGGGCGCAGTCGCTGATGCCCCTCCATGACGGTCGCATAGCCGTGGCCTATTACGGCGACAGCGGCCAAATGATCTCCGTCATCGACACGGAAAAGAGAGCGCTCGGCGACAGCTTTCCCATGCAGGGCGAGCTGTCTCAGATGGTATCCGGCGGCGGCGACTATGACCTTTACTACACCAACGGCGTCAACTTCTTCGGCTACAAGCTCGAGACCGGGAAGCCGGAAAAGCTCTTCAACTGGATCAACTGCGACGTGGACAACAGCAACATCAACGGCTTCCTCGTGACCGACGAAGGCAAGGTCATCGCCGTCAGCAGCGAATGGGACGAAAAAGCCGAAAAGGTCAACACCTCTCTGATCACGATGGAAAAGGTGCCCAGCAGCTCGCTGCCGCAGAAGGAAGTCCTCACGCTCGCCGTGCAGTATCTGGACTGGGAGGCCCGCCAGCAGATCATCAACTTCAACCGCAAGCATGACAGCATCCGCATCGAGGTGCAGGACTATTCCGAGTACAATACCGAGGAAGATTATGAGGCCGGCCTGACCAAGCTGCGCACGGAGATGCTGGCCGGCAACTGCCCGGACATCATCAGTCTCAACGGCCTGCCCGCCAAGCAGCTGGCCGCCAAGGGCATGCTGGCAGACCTCTATCCGCTCATTGACGCCGATCCCGAGCTCAGCCGGGAGGATTTCTTCCCGGCGGTCCTCAAGGCCATGGAGAATAACGGCAGACTCTATTCCACCTGCTCCAGCTTCGAGATCGTCAGCGCGATCGGCGCGTCCCGCGTCGTCGGCAGCGAGCCCGGCTGGACCTATGCCGATCTGATGGCGGCTCTGCAGGAAATGCCCGAGGGCTGCACCGTGTTCAGCACCGGCGAGACCCGCTACGACATCCTTCAGATGTGCCTGATGCTGGACATGGATCACTTCGTCGACTGGAACACCGGCAAGGTCAGCTTTGACAGCCCGGAGTTCATCGACCTGCTGAACTTCGCCAAAAACTTCCCGGCGGAATTCGACTGGGAGAACTATGAGTGGACCGAGGAGGACAACGACGACGTGCGTATCCGCGAAGGCAGGCAGCTGCTGATGTACGGCGACCTCTACAACTTCGACTCGATCAGCCAGTATGAGAACATCTTCGGCGGCCTGGACGCCTTCACCTTCGTCGGCTTCCCCACCAGCGAGGGCGTCGGCAACATGATCATGACCCAGTCGGGCTACGGCATCAGCGAAAAGTGCAGCAACAAGGAGGCCGCCTGGGAATTTGTGCGCACCTTTATGACCGAGGAGTATCAGGAGAACAATGCCTGGAACTTCCCGAGCAATATCCACAGCTATGAAGCCAAGAAGGCGGACGCCATGAAGCCGACCTATGTCAAGGATGCCAACGGCAACATCATGCTCGATCCCGAGACCGGCGAAAAGATGATGGAGCAGAAGGGCGGCTACTGGGACAACACCACGCAGGAATATATCCCCACCTACTTCTACACGGAAGAGGAGATCGCCAAGATCGAATCCGTCATCAACGATACCGACCGGGTCTATGCGGTCGACGAGGCCATCAACGAGATCGTGCGCGAGCAGGTGGAGGCCTTCTTCGCCGGCCAGCGCAGCGCCGAGGACGTGGCAAAGCTCATCCAGAGCAAGGCCATGATCTATGTCAACGAACAGAGATAACAATCCATCCAGCATCTTGTGTGCCCACGCTTTCCGTGGGCACACAAGACTGTCTGACACTTGTTGACAAGTTTACATAATAATAGATAGTTTACATAATATTTTTTTCTTGCGGTCGATCGGCATATCGTGTATAATTCATTTGATAAGGATCGATCACTGTTTGATTTGGGTCTGCCTATGAAAAATCAGAACCAAAAACTGAATAAACGCAGGGATTTTCTGAAAAGTCTCTGCTTCCTGTTCCCGAGTCTTCTGGGCGTGGGCGTGTTCTTTATCCTGCCTTTCGGCGTGGTGGTCTACTACTCGCTGATCGACGGCCCGGCGACCAGGAATTTCGTTTTCTTAGAGAATTTTGTCAAGCTCTTCCAGAACTCGGCCTTCCGCCTCGCGGCGAAAAACACGCTGAGCTTCTCGCTGATGGCGGTGCCGCTGGCGGTGGTGCTGGCGGTGGCGCTGGCGCTGATGCTGGAAGCGCGCATCCCGATGAAGTCAGAGTTCCGCACCTTCTTCCTCAGCCCGATGATGGTCCCGGTGGCCTCGGTCGTGCTGATCTGGCAGGTGGTCTTCAACTACAACGGCACCTTCAACGAGCTGCTGCTCCTCTTCGGACGCGACAAGATCGACTGGCTGCAGTCCGATTATGCGCAGATCGTGGTGCTGCTGCTGTTTTTGTGGAAGAACCTCGGCTACAACATGATCCTCTTTATGGCGGGCCTGGCCAACATCCCGAAGGAGCTGCTGGAGGTGGCCGACGTGGAGGGCGCGAGCGAGGCCTATAAGTTCTTCTCCATCAAGCTGCGCTACCTCTCGCCGACGGTGCTTTTCGTTACGATCCTCTCGCTCATCAACTCCTTCAAGGTCTTCCGCGAGGTGTATCTGCTGGCCGGCTCCTACCCCTATGATCCGCTGTATACGCTGCAGCACTTCATGAACAACACCTTCGGCTCCATGGATTATCAGAAGCTGTCCGCCGCGGCGGTGATCATGGCCATCGTCATGGTCGTCATCATCGCGCTGCTCTTTAAGGCGGAGGACTGGTTCGGAAAGGACGTGGAGGGATGAAGAAAAAGCATTATTTCGGCCGCGGCGTCATGTTCATCCTCTGCGCAGTTTTCGCGCTGATGTTCCTGCTGCCCACGGTGCTCACCATTACCAACTCCTTCATGGCCGAGAGCGAGATCGTCTCGAACTACGGCATGATCTTTTCCACCACCACCGGCGGCTACGTCTCCAAGACCGTCAATCTGAAGTTCATCCCCGACAAGGTCACGCTGGACCAGTATGTCACCGGCCTCATCAAATCGCCGGAGTACCTGATCAAGTACTGGAACAGCATCCTGCTGGTGCTGCCGATCGTGATCTTCCAGGTGGCGATCGCCTCGGTGGCGGCCTACAGCTTCACCCGCTGGCGCGGGAAGATCCGCAGCGGCATCTTCTTCTTTTACGTGATCCTGATGCTGATGCCTTACCAGGTCACGCTGGTCCCGAACTATCTGGTCAGCCAGTGGCTGGGCCTCATCAACACCCGCTGGTCCATCATCCTGCCGGGCATTTTCGCGCCCTTCTCGGTCTTCCTGCTGACCAAGTTCATGCGGCGCATCCCCTATTCGCTCATCGAGGCCGCCAAGGTCGACGGGGCGGGCGAGTGGCAGATCTTCACCCGCGTGTGCCTGCCGCAGTGCCGCTCGGCGATCTTCTCCATTGCGATCCTGGTCTTCATCGACTACTGGAACATGGTCGAGCAGCCGCTGGTGCTGCTCAAGGACGCGGATTCCCAGCCGCTGAGCGTATTTCTCTCCAGCATCAACTCCGGAGAGATCGGCCTGGCCTTTGCCATGGCCACGGTTTATATGATCCCCTCGCTGCTGATTTTCCTCTATGGCGAGGCCTATCTGGTGGAAGGCATTGCGAATTCGGGATCGGTAAAAGGTTGACATAATAACAGCTCCCCATTTGCAGGTTGACATAATTTCCTTGCCCGCAGGGGCAGAGAGGACGGAAAGTCATGGAAATGAAAGTAAAGGACAGGTCCTGGGTCAAGAACGCGGTCATCGTGTTTCTGGTGATTCTTTTGATCCTGACTTTTTTCTCCAATACGATTATGAACCGCTCCCTGGCCGAGGTGGCCACGCAGAGCGTTTCAAGCGGCTCCATCACGGCGCGCGTCCGCGGCAGCGGCACAGTCGCCGCCGCCGGCGCCTATGAGGTCAAGGCCGAGCAGACGCGCCAGATCCGCGCGGTGCGCATCAAGGCCGGCCAGGAGGTCAGCGAGGGCGACGTGCTCTTTATCTTCGGCGAGGGCAGCAGCGAGGAACTGGAGCAGGCGGAGGAAGCGCTGCGTCAGCTGCAGTTGTCCCGTCAGCGCACGGCTTCCAGTTATCCGAGCGTTGATTATTCGCTGGACGAGCGCAAGATCGAGCAGCTGCAGGAGAAGCTGGACGCGGCCATGGAGGCCGAGGCGCTGGCCTATCTGGCGCTGGAGAACAACGGCAACGTCCCGGCCAGCGTCCTCAACGAAGCCAACGCCAAGGTGGAGGCCATGCAAAAGCGCGTCGACGAGGCGCGCAGCGCGCTGACCGAGGCGCAGGCAGACTTCTCCGCCAGACAGGACGAGGCGCAGGCGCGCGTGGACGAGGCACTCGCTCATCTCAACGAGCTGCTGGATAATCCCCCGGAGGACGAGCCGGCACCCGGCGAAGAGGGCGGCGAAAAGACCGAGTACCAGAAGAAGCTTGACGAGGCGGAGGCCGCCCTGCAGGCGGCACAGATGGCACAGGCCGCCCTCGATCCTGCGGCGGATCCTGCCATCACCGATGCGCAGGCTGCGCTGGAGACCGCGCAGAGCGATCTGGAGACTGCGGAAAAGGAACTGAGCGACCTCGTGAGCCAGGCGGGCGCCTATGCCGACGCCTACGCCGAGGCGCAGAGCGCCCGCAAGGCGGTCGAGGATGAGCTGTTCACCGCGGAATACACGCTCAACCAGACGAAGATCGCCAACGGCAAGAGCGCCGCCAGCACGTCTATCGAGCTGCAGGATCTGGACTATCAGATCAAAAAAGCGCAGGAAAAGCTGGACAAGCTCAGCGGGGAAGAGGGCGAGGAGGTGCTCGCCAAGGTCTCCGGCATCATTGAAAACATCTACTTTACCGCGGGCAACACGCCCGCCAAGGGCGATACCCTCTGCAGCATCCAGGTGCCCGACCTCGGCTACACGCTGTCCTTCTCCGTGACCAACGACCAGGCGCGGCGCGTGCGCCCGGGCGACGAGGCGACGGTGTCCAACTACTGGTGGGGCCGCGAGATCCACGCCACGCTCAGCGGCATCCGCAGCGATCCTCAGAATCCGCAGAACAACAAGATCCTGACCTTCGACCTCAGCGGTGACGTCACGCCCGGCAGCGAGCTTACGCTGGCCGTCGGCTCCAAGAGCCAGAACTACGATACGATCGTGCCCAATTCCTCGATCCGCTCCGACACCAACGGCAGCTTCGTGCTGGCCGTCGAGGCCAAGAATTCGCCCCTGGGCAACCGCTACTACGCCAAGCGCGTCGAGGTGACGGTGCTGGCCAGCGACGATATGAACTCCGCCGTTTCGGGCGAGCTGGGGTACGGCGATTTCGTCATCACCACCAGCAGCATGCCCGTCAAGAGCGGCGACATGGTGCGCATGCCCGGCTGATATGAAAACACTGTTCATCAAACACAAGAAGATCCTGTGGCTGATCCTCTGCCTGCTGCTGACGCTGGCGGCGCTCCTTTGCCTGTGGCGCATCCACGGCCTGAGCCGCTCGATGAGCGCCCAGCAGGCCGCGGAACGCTGGCAGGGGGAGAGCGGGCTGGAATTTGCCCAGGTCTCCTGTTTCGTCCCGGTGGACGAGGCGCTCAGCCTCAATCAGATCTACGGCTTCCGCGCCAAGATGCTCCAGGAACTCAACAAGGCGGCGCTGGACAGTGAAGGCAGCGACGGCCTCTGGCGCGACGCCTGGTGCGCCGTCGGCAAGCTGAAGGTTTCCAGCGATAAGGCCGCGGGCGAGGCTTCGGTCATCGCCGTCGGCGGTGATTTCTTCAGCTTCCATCCGCTCCGGCTCCTCAGCGGCGACTATCTGCGCGAGGATGATCTGATGCACGACCGGGTTCTGCTGGATCCGGAGCTTGCCTGGATGCTGTTCGGCGGCACGGATCTGCAGGGGATGGAAATGAAGATCAACGATCGGATCTTCCTGATCGCCGGCGTCGTGGAACGCGAGAAGGACGAGGCCAGCCGCAAGGCCTACACCGCCGGCCAGGGCCTGTACATGAGCTATGAAGCCTATAAGGAGCTGACCGAGAGCGATAGCATCACGGCTTATGAGTACGTGCTGGCGGATCCCGTCAAGAACTTTGCCGTGAACATCGCGAAGGACAATTTCCCGATCGGGCGGGGCGAGGTGCTGCAAAACAGCGGCCGCTTCTCCTACGGGCGGCTGTTCGGCCTGATCAGCAAGCTCGATGAGCGCGCCATGCAGGGCATGGGCATGATCTATCCCTATTGGGAAAATGCGGCGCGCGTGACGGAAAACCGCTGCGCAAGGCTTCTGCTGACGGCGATGATCCTGCTTGTCCTGCCGCTCGTGAGCCTGCTTGTCTTCATTCAGCACGGCCTCAAGCGCGGCGCCGAGGGCTTTTCCGAGAAGCTCTTCCCGCGCATCAGGGAAGGCGTGGAGGAAGCGATCCGACGTCCGGCCCGCCGCCGCTGGGAAAAGAAGCATCCGGGAGAAGACTGAATCAAAAAAAGGGACGCAAAGCGTCCCTTTTTTATTTTCCCTCTTTAATTCCTATTAAATCTATGGTATATTAACTGCGACAAGAGGTGAGAAGCATGAATATAACCAGCAAAGGCCGTTACGCCCTGCGCGTGATGATCGATCTGGCGCAGCACCCGGACGAGGGCTTCGTGTCGCTCAAGACCGTGGCCGAGCGGCAGGGGATCTCAATGAAATATCTGGAAATGATCGTCAGCAGCCTGAAGAAGGCGGAGCTTGTGGAGAGCACCCGCGGCAAGGAGGGCGGTTACCGCCTCAGCCGCAGCCCGGCCGATTACAGCGTGGGGGAGATCCTGCGCTGCCTGGAGGACAATCTCGCGCCGGTCTCCTGCATCAGGGACGGGGAGATCCAGTGCGACAAGGCCGCCGCCTGCGTGACGCTGCCGATGTGGAAGGAGCTGGACGAGCTGACCAACGCTTATCTCGACGGCGTTTCCCTGCAGGATCTGCTGACGGGGGAGAAATGGAGCGGCAAGGCTTGACTTTTTCCGGGTATATGATATAATTCCTACCGAAACAATGGGTAATAAACCGTGAAAGGAAGAAACACCATGTTTGTATATGCCGACAACGCAGCCACCACCAGCGTCAGCAAGACGGCGCTGGAGGCCATGCTGCCTTATCTGACGGAGGATTACGGCAATCCCTCCAGTCTCTATGCCTTCGGCCAGCGCTCGGCCGAGGCGCTGGCGCGGGCGAGGGAGGACGTCGCCGCCTGCCTCAACGCAGACCCCAAGGAGATCTATTTCACCTCCGGCGGCAGCGAGGCGGACAACCAGGCCATCATTTCCGCCGCCCGCAACGGTGCAAAGAAGGGCAAAAAGCACCTGATTTCCACCAAATTTGAGCACCATGCCGTGCTGCACACGCTCAAGCGCCTGGAGAAGGAGGGCTTTGAGGTCACGCTGGTGGACGTGCACGAGGACGGCGTCGTCCGCGTGGAGGATATCGAGGCGGCGATCCGGCCGGATACGGCGCTGGTGACGGTGATGTTCGCCAACAACGAGATCGGCACCGTCCAGCCCATCACCGAGATCGGCGCGCTCTGCCGCGAGAAGAAGATCCCCTTCCACACCGACGCCGTGCAGGCCGCCGGCCATATGCCGATCGACGTGAAGGCCATGAACATCGACATGCTGTCGATCTCCGGTCACAAGTTCCACGCGCCCAAGGGCGTGGGCGCGCTGTACGCCAGGAAGGGTGTGCTGATCAGCAACATCATCGACGGCGGCGCCCAGGAGCGCGGCAAGCGCGCCGGCACCGAGAACGTGGCCGGCATCGTGGCGATGGCGGCGGCGCTCAAGGAGAGCGTGGCGCATATGGAGGAGAACACCGCGAAGATCATCCCGATGCGCGACAAGCTCTTCGCCGAGCTCAGCAAGATCCCGCACAGCAAGATCAACGGCAGTCTCGAGCACCACGTGCCCGGTACGGTGAACATGTGCTTTGAGGGCATCGAGGGCGAGAGCCTGCTGCTGATGCTCGACGACCAGGGCATCTGCGCCTCCTCCGGCAGCGCCTGCACCTCCGGCTCGCTCGACCCGAGCCATGTGCTGCTGGCCATCGGCCTGCCGCATGAGGTCGCCCACGGCTCGCTGCGCCTGTCGATCGGGGAATACAACACAATGGAACAGATCGACCATATCATCAAGGTCGTGCCGCAGGTGGTCGAGTACCTGCGCAACATGTCCCCGGTCTGGGACGAACTGCAGAAGGGCGAGCGCCCGCATCTGATCTGAAACAAAATGAGTTCATCATATTTGGGAGGGTAATACAATGGCTCTTTACAGCGAAAAGGTCATGGAACATTTCCGCAATCCGCACAACATGGGCAAGATCGAGGACGCCGACGGCATCGGCGAGGTCGGCAACGCCAAGTGCGGCGACATCATGCGCATGTATATCAAGGTGGACGACGAGGGCGTCATCACCGACTGCAAGTTCAACACCTTCGGCTGCGGCAGCGCGATCGCGACCAGTTCCATGGCTACCGATCTGATCATCGGCAAGCCCATCGAGGAGGCGCTGAACCTGTCGAACAAGGCGGTCGTCGAGGCGCTCGACGGTCTGCCCACGCACAAGATCCACTGCTCCGTGCTGGCCGAGCAGGCCGTGCGCGCCGCGGTCAAGGATTACTATGACCGCAAGGGCATCGAGTATAACGCCGCGGACTTCGTCTTCCCGGAGGAGGACGAGGAAGGCCACGTGCACGAATAAGGAAACAGATGCAAAACGCTCTGCCGAAGGCGCTGCCCGCCTTCGGCAGAGCGTTTTGTGGAAAGAATTCGCATCTTGCAAATAATGTATGAGTGGTTTATACTTTTTTCTGTAAGACTGCGGATTTTTATTCGGTTTGACAGAAGGCAGCCGGAATCAATCAGCGCTCTTCTTCCTGCGCGGCGGAGCGCGGAAACAAAGAATCGGGAGGTAAAGCAATGAAAGTATCCTGGAAGCGTTTCCTGTCCATGCTTCTGGCCGCAGCAATGGTTCTGTCCTTCGGCGGGGCGGGCTATGCGGCGGAGCTTGACGAGGATATCGTCATCGTCGATCCGGAAGAAGCTGCCGACGTGCAGCTCGTCGATGAGATCCGGGCCGCAGCCGAAGGCAAGGTCTGGGTCGGCGGCGTGGAGATCACCGAGGACAATGCGTCGGACGTCCTGGGCGACGGCAAGGTCAGCTATGATTTTGAGTCGAACACACTGAGCTTTACGGCTAAGCCTTCGTTTTCCGGCGTCCATGAAGGGGCGCTGATCTATGCGGCGACGGAGACCCCGCTGACGATCAATATGCCGGCCAAGAGCTTTTATCTCATGTCCGGCGAGGCCGAGGTCTGCATCTACACGGAAAACGGTCTGATAGTGAACGGCGATCTGAACCTGGATTTTTATGACAATGAGGGCGGCTTTGGCGTCAAGTCGATGAACGGACCGGTCACCATCAATGGCAACGCCGATATCGCGGCAAAGGAAACCGGCATCTACTGCGGCAACGGAGACGTTACGATCGACGGCACGGGCTATTTCGCCGGTGATTCCGAGGCGACCCTGGGCTTCTGCCCCTCCTCTTTCATCTACACAGCCAACGGCGGCGTCGATATTCAGAATTTTGCCGTTGTGTTCGGCGTGGCTTCCTATGCGATCTATGCCAACGGTCCGGTCCATATCGGAAGCGACCTGGACCTGGATAACAGCGGCGGCCTTGGCAGCGGAGACGGCATCCTCAGCACTGCCGGCGGCATCGTCATCGACGGCCATGCAAAAATCAACCTGAGAGGCGGCGTCTGCCTGGATGCCAGAGATGCGGCCGAAGGCGTTATCGTCAAGGGCTATGCCGATCTCAAGAACACCGGTGACGTCAATGTTCTCAAGGCGCTTGGCGGCCCGATCTCCATCGACGGTTATCTGAAAGTCAACGGCAGAGGCGATTGCGTCGTGCAGGCCAAGGGCGACATTACGGTCAACGGCTACGCCTACATCAGCGCCAGCAGGTATAACTCTTCCGATCCCGCCAGCGCGATGAGATCCACTGACGGCTCCATCAATATCGCCGGCAGCCTCACGACTTATTCGAGCGATTCGCCCGTTTACGCCAACAAGGATATCACGGTCGGCAGCGACGCGCTGCTGTCCTTTGCACGCGCAACCGAAAGCAGAACGGTCGAATTTGGTCTCAAAGCCGAGACCGGCGCTATCCGTGTCAATGGCAAACTCGAGGTCCTGGGCAAGGCGGACGCTTCCGTCTGTGCGGGCACAGACGTCACCGTTGAGAAGGACGCGACGATCACCAACGCTGCGGAGGACTCCGTCGGCATGCTGGCCGGCGGCAAGATCAGCTTTGTCAGCGGCAAGTGGGACGTGAGCGCCGGGACGGCTGCCCTGCGTGCGAAGGACGGCATCGAGATCCCCGAGGGCTTCTGCGTGACGACGCCGGTTTGCGGCGTTGTGAGCAAGGTCGGTGATTATGATACCGTGACCGAGTTCGACGGCAGCACCGTGGCCGCCCATGCGGTCATTGAAGCAGGCTCGCACGAATGGAGTGAGCCGAGCTACGTGTGGGCCGAGGACAACAGCAGCGTGACCGCCACGGTCGTTTGCAAGACCAACCCCGAACACAAGCTGACCGAGACCGTTACGGCGACTTATGCGGTCATCACGGAGCCGACGACGACTTCCGAGGGGCTCGGCCGCTGGACGGCGACCTTTACCCAGGCTCCGTTCACCACGCAGACCAAGGACGTTGTGATCGAGAAACTTCCCGGCGACGGTTTCGCCATCGAGATCAGGGACTACACCAAGGGCGCGGCGGTCTGCAGCATTGATACCGGGGCCATCTATGAAGGCAAGGTCGACTTTACGGTCGAAGCAGATCGCGCGGTGCTCGTGGCTGTGGAGAACGGCGAAGAAGATTACAACGTTCTGGAGTGCACGACGGACGCAGAGGGCAAGCACCGCTTCGCCGTCAAGGTCACGAAGGATACCGTGATCGCGCTGGCCTTCAAGGGCGACGCCGATCTGGACGGCTTTGTCAGGACGACGGACGGCACGATGATCAAGCGCGCCGCGATGAAGACCTTTACTCTGGCCGGCAAACTGAACGAACTGGTCAGCGACGTCAACGGCGACGGAGAGATCAAGGCGACCGAAGGCACCATGGTGTCCCGTGCGGCGATGAACACCTATGAACTCCCCTGGTAAGGGAAAACAGAAGAAAACATCAAAAACCACCTTCGCATTTGCGAAGGTGGTTTTTTCGATCTCGCTTGTCAAAGCGGCGGAAGTATGCGATAATATGAAAAAACAGGGATGAGGTGCTGAACATGAAACTGCGAGTAGTGCTGGACGAGGGTGCAAAAATGCCGCTGCGCGCGCATCCCTTTGACGCGGGTATGGACCTGTTCTCCCGGACGGACACGCGGATCCCCGCGCGCGGCAGCGCGGTGTTCGATACCGGCGTGCATGTGGAGATCCCGGAGGGCTATGTCGGCTTTATCAAGAGCAAGAGCGGCCTGAACGTGAAGAAGAATCTGCAGGCCGAGGGCGTGATCGACGCGGGCTATACCGGGCCGATCGTCGTCAAAGTCTATAACCACGGCGACGAGGACGTATGGATCCGCTCCGGCGACAAGCTGACGCAGCTGGTGATCCTGCCGGTCGCCCTGCCGGAGCTGGAGCTCGCCGAGAGCCTCACGGAGACGGAGCGGGGAGCCGGCGGCTTCGGCAGCACAGGAAGGTGAAGTGCATGGAGAGATTAAAAAAGACCCTCAGGACGGAGGGCGAACTGAAAAGCTCAGACCTGCTGCGCTGGCTGCAGGATATCGCCGGCGAGGACGCAACGCGCCGCGGCGGCGGGCAGGCGGTGCTTCTCAGCCACGGCTGCACCTGGGTGCTGGTGAAAAACCGGCTGGAGATCGGCCGTTGGCCGCAGCCGGGCGAGGAGCTGACGCTGACCACCTGGCCGATGAAGGGGCGCTTTGCCCTCTATCCGCGCTGCTTTGAGCTGTGCGATGCGGCAGGGGAGCCGATCATCCGGGTGGAAAGCATCTGGGCGATCATGGACGTGGAGAGCCGCACGATGCTCCGCGGCGAGGAGCGCGGCATCGAGATGGAGGGCGTCGAGGACGGCCGTCTGCGCCCGCAGCGCCGCCTGGCGCTGCCGGAGGGCGGCGAAGTCTTTTCGGTCGCGCCGACGCCGGAGCAGATCGACGAAAACGGCCACATGAACAACGCCGCCTACTTTGACGCGGTGGAGCCGATGCTGCCCGAGGAACTTCAGGGCAAACACCCCGTCCTCATCAGCGTTGACTACGAGCATGAGATCCCCGCGGGCTGCAGCGCCGAGGTGCGCGCCGTCCGGGAAGGGGAGAGCTGCTTCTTCGAGGGCAGCATGGACGGCAGGGTCTGCTTCCGGCTCTTAGAGCAGTTTCCCGTTTAAGACGGCCTCAACAAGCCGGTCGCCCGTATAGCGGAGCTTGAGCGAGAAAAAGGGCGCTTCCTCATCGATCAGGCGCAGGAAGATCCTGTCGCCCTCCCAGATGGGCAGCTGCGGCAGGCGCTCCCAGGGCAGCCATTCCAGCACGCCCTCGTCGCAGTCTTTGACTTCGCCGTGAAAGGCGTCGGCGGTGAAGAGGTGCATGTATTCGGTGCCCCATTCGTCGGAGACGAAGGTGACGATGCCGCGATAGCGCCAGGTGTCGAGCGTCAGCCCGGTTTCCTCGCGCACCTCGCGCAGCAGGCAGTCCTCCGGGCTCTCGCCCTCTTCAAACTTGCCGCCGATGCCGATCCACTTGTCACGGTTTTCGTCGTTTTCCTTTTTGACGCGGTGCAGCAGCAGCGTATCGCCGCCCCGGCGGATATAACAGAGCGTGGTATTTCTCATCAGGGGATCGCCTCCGTGCTGAGTATAGCACAGATTGTTGCGAAAGGAAACAGATTAGTGTTGTCAAAGTTGTATTCTATGCTATAATAACGGAGCTATCACTACTTTTTCAGGATCATTCATATGAAAACGAACGAACAAAAAACAAAAGGAAATGCGGCGCTGATCTGGGATTTCCTCCGCGGCAGCAAGCGCTTCTTCGTCGTGGCGATCCTGTCCGCGGCGCTGAGCTCGCTGGCGGAGATGATCAACCCCCAGATCATCCGCATCGCGCTGGACCACGTGATCGGCAGCCAGCCGACGGACGCCCTGTCCGCGCCGGTCCTGGCGCTGGCGGAGCGCTTCGGCGGCTTTGCTTATCTGCGGCAGCATCTGTGGATCATGGCGAGCGCGATCGTGATCGTGGCCTTCTTCGGCGTGGTCGGGCAGTATCTGTTCCGCGTGTGCAACACCAAGGGCGCCGAGACCCTGGTCAAAACGATGCGCGACCGGCTCTACGCCCACATCGCGCGCCTTCCCTTCGGCTGGCACATGAAAAACCGCACCGGCGACATCATCCAGCGCTGCACCTCGGATATCGACACGCTCAAGCGTTTCGTGGCCGAGCAGCTGACCTCGGTGTTTCGCATCACCATCCTGGTGATCCTCTCGCTGATCTTCATGATCAGCATGAACCCGCTGCTGACGCTGATCGCCTTCCTGCCGATGCCGCTCATCATCGCCTATTCGATGCGCTTCCACAAGAAGATCGGTGCGGGCTTCCTTGACTGCGACGAGAACGAGGGCAAGCTCTCGGCCATGGCACAGGAAAACCTCACCGGCGTGCGCGTGGTGCGCGCCTTCGGCCGCGAACGCTACGAAAAGGACCGCTTTGAGGCGCACAATGAGTACTACACCGGCCTCTGGGTCAAGCTCGCGCGCATCATGAGCACCTACTGGAGCTCGGCGGACGTGTTTTCCGGCCTCCAGGTCATGCTGGTGGTGGTCTTCGGCGCGGCCTTCTGCCTTAAGGGGCGGATGATCCCGGGCGAGTACGTCGCCTTCCTGTCCTATAACCAGCTGCTGGTCTGGCCGATCCGCATGCTCGGCCGCATGATCTCGGAGATGAGCAAGGCGGGCGTGTCCATCGACCGCATCGCCTATATCATGAACTCCGAGGAGGAGCGGGACGAGCCGGACGCTGTCGACGCCGATATGACGGGCGACATCCGCTTTGAGCACGTCAACTTCGGCTATGAAAACAGCCCGCAGATGCTCTACGACATCGACTTTACCATTCCCGCCGGCACGACGCTGGGCATTCTCGGCGGCACCGGCAGCGGCAAATCGACGATGATGGCGCTGCTTGACAAGCTCTATTCCGTCGAGCCCGGCAAAGGGCGCATCACGATCGGCGGCGTGGACGTGAGAAAGATCCGCACCGAGCACCTGCGCCGCCATATCGGCATGGTGCTGCAGGAGCCCTATCTCTTTTCCCGCACGCTGGAGGAGAACATCGCCATCACGCGGCCGGAGCTGAGCCGCGAAGAGGTGCGCGAGGCGGCCAGAGCGGCCTGCCTCGACGAGACGATCGAGAGCTTTGCCAAGGGCTATGAGACCTTCGTGGGCGAGCGCGGCGTGACCCTCTCCGGCGGGCAGAAGCAGCGCGCCGCCATCGCACGCACGCTGACGCAGAACACGCCGATCATGATCTTTGACGACTCTCTGTCCGCCGTGGACACCGAGACGGACGCGAAGATCCGCGCCGCGCTGCAAAAGCGCTTCGGCACGGCCACCGTGATTCTGATCTCCCACCGCATCACCACGCTCTCGAAGGCGGACCAGATCCTGGTGCTGGACAAGGGCCGCATCGCCGAGCGCGGCAGCCACGACGAGCTGAAAGCCGCCGGCGGCATCTATCAGAAGATCTATGAGATCCAGTCCGGCGCGGGAGAGGAGGCGGCGGTATGAACGAAAAGACCGAAAGCCGCAAATCCCTGCCCTTCTTCGGCGTGCCGAAGCTCTTCCCCTATGTGAAGCAGTACGGGCCGCATCTGATGAAGATGGTCTTCTTCGGCCTGATGGGCAGCGTGATCGACGTCATTCTCCCGCTGTTCCAGCGCTACGCCCTCAACCACTATGTGGGCGAGCGGACGCTGGACACGCTGGCGATATTTGTTGTCCTCTATGTGTCGGCGATCGTTTTCTCGGCGGTGATGAATTTCTTCGCCACCTACACGGCCTCCTGCGTGGAGGTCTGGATCGACCGCGATCTGCGCAATCTGGCCTTTGACCATCTGCAGACCCTGTCCTTCTCCTATTTCAACCAGAACAGCGTGGGCTATATCCACTCGCGCGTGATGAGCGATACCTCGCGCATCGGCGTCCTGTTTGCCTGGAGCCTGATCGACGCGGTGTGGCATCTGTCCTACCTCGTCGGAGCGGTGGCGGTGATGCTGGTGGTCAACACCCGCCTGGCCCTGCTGGTCATGCTGATCCTGCCGCTGGTGTCGGTGCTGTTTTCCGTGTTTCAGACCAAGCTCATCCGCGTCAACCGCCGGGTGCGCGAGATCAACTCCAAGATCACCGGCAACTTCAACGAGGGCATTACCGGCGCCCGCACCATCAAGACCCTTGCCATCGAGGACAAGATGGACAAGGATTTCGTGGAGGACACCGCGGAAATGCGCCGGACCTCTGTGCGGGCGGCCCGCCTGCGCGGCCTCTTCTCCGCCACGATGAGCTTCGCCTCCTCGCTGGCGCTGGCGATCGTCCTCTGGAAGGGCGGCGTGATCGCCGAGAGCGAGGTCGGCACCTTTACGATGTTCATGTCCTATGCCCAGGGCATGATGGAGCCCGTGCGCTGGCTCATCGACGCGATCTCCGACCTCATCACCACCCAGGTCAACATCGAGCGTCTGACGCGCCTGCTGGAGACGAAGTCCGACGTGACCGATACGCCCGAGGTCATCGAGCGCTACGGCGACAGCTTCGAGCCCAAAAAGGAAAACTGGGAGGAGCTGCGCGGCGACATTGAGTTCGACGATGTCTCCTTCCAATACCCGGACGGCGACGAAATGGTGCTCGAGCACTTCAGTCTGAAGATCCCCTTCGGCTCCAACATCGCCATCGTGGGTGAGACCGGCGCCGGCAAATCCACGCTCGTCAATCTTGTCTGCCGCTTTTACGAGCCGACCGAGGGCCGCGTGCTGATCGACGGCCGCGACGCGCGCGAGCGCAGCCAGCTCTGGCTGCACTCGGCCATCGGCTACGTGCTGCAGACGCCGCATCTCTTCTCCGGCACCGTGCGCGAAAACCTGCTCTACGGCAACCCGAACGCAACCGAGGAGCAGATCGGGCGGGCGCTGGAGCTCGTCTCCGCCACCGAGGTCGTGCAGCGCCTGGAAAACGGCCTGGACACCGACGTGGGCGAGGGGGGCGACCTGCTGTCCACCGGTGAAAAGCAGCTGCTGAGTTTTGCCCGCGCCATCCTGGCAGACCCGAAGATCCTGGTGCTCGACGAGGCGACCAGCTCCGTCGACACGATGACCGAGCAGAAGATCCAGCGCGCCATCGACACCATCGTCCACGGACGCACCTCCATCGTCATCGCGCACCGCCTCTCCACCGTCCAGAACGCCGACTGCATCCTGGTCGTCAAAAACGGAAGGATCGTGGAGCGCGGCACTCACCGCGAACTGCTGGCGCTGGGCGGCTACTACAAGCAGCTCTACACCCGCCAGTATGAGGACGAGGCCACCCAGACCGTTCTTGCATAAACTTCATTCCCCGCCCTGTGAGCAGGACGGGGAAATATTATGTCTACAGCAATACGTTAACAATGTTATGTAAATAAAGTTATGTTAATAAAATGGCGCGTGGGCTTTCGCTTGACTTTTCTGTGCGCATGCAGTACAGTAACTGCGTTTTGGAGGGAAGAGAGACATGGGATTTGTTGAGCTCTTTTTGATCGCGGTTGGCCTGAGCATGGACGCCTTTGCCGTTTCGGTCTGCAAGGGACTGAGCGTGCGGAAGGTCCGGCTGCGCCATCTGCTGCTGGCCGGGCTGTATTTCGGCGGCTTTCAGTTCCTGATGCCGGTGATCGGCTGGCTGCTCGGCGTGCGCTTTGAGCATCTGATCCAGAGCGTTGATCACTGGATCGCCTTCGGCCTGCTTTCGATCATCGGCCTGAGCATGATCCGCGAATCGCGCAGCGGCGCGGAGGAATTGAACGACGACTTCGGCTTCCGGACGATGCTGCTGCTTGCCGTCGCCACCAGTATCGATGCGCTGGCGGTCGGCGTGACCTTCGCCTTCCTGCAGGTCAGGATCCTGCCTGCGGCAGGCCTGATCGGCGTGACGACCTTTCTGCTTTCCGCGCTCGGCATTCGGATCGGAAGCGTGTTCGGCGCGCGCTTCAAGTCCGGCGCGGAGCTGGCCGGCGGCGTGATCCTGATCCTGATCGGGCTGAAGATCCTGCTGGAGCACCTCGGACTGGTTGTTTTTCCCTTTTGAGGAAAAATCTTAATATTCTGAAAAATTGGCTTAATTTTATTAAGAATTCACCGAAAGGATACAAAAGCCAATCAAAATGCGCTATACTTGTCGGCGTGAATGAAGTGTATATGACTGAAGATCGGAGGGATGCCTGTGGACGAGGAAAAAACAAGGCGGCCTCGGGCAAAAAAGAAACTCTGGATTCTTCTGACCGTGATCCTTCTGGTTGGCTTGAGTCTGCTTTTCCTGGGGACCAGGCTGCGGCACTGGGTAGAGGAGAAGGAAAAGACGAAGCTGCTGACGCTGGTGGACCGGGAGCATCCGGTGGAAGACGACTATAACGTGGAATTTACGCTGCTTGGCGAGGGCCAGATGGTCGATTCCCGCTGTGTGGACGATCTGGAGGCCATGCTGGAGGCCTGCCGCCGTGCCGGCGGACGGCCGGTCGTGACGGAGAGCTTTCGCACCTGGGGCGCGCAGGAGCGCGCGTATGAGGAGGCGCTGGCGGAACTGACGGAAACCGGTCTGAGCCGAGAGCAGGCGGAGCAGCGGCTGGAACGGATGACCGAGCAGCCGGGCTTCAGCGAGCACCAGCTGGGTCTTGCGGTCGATCTGGAGGAGCAGGACAGCGAGCTGACGAAGGAGCAGCAGGCGGACACGGCGACGCTCCGCTGGCTGCGGGAGAATTCCTGGCGCTACGGCTTTATCCTCCGCTATCCGGACAATAAGTCGGAGGTCACCGGCAAAGCCTTCCGCCCCTGGCATTACCGCTATGTGGGCCGGGAGGCCGCAGAGCAGATCCATGAGCTGGATCTGAGCCTGGAAGAATACATCGGGATGTTTTTCGCATCATAAAGAAACCGTCCTTTCGGCATTCGGCCGAAAGGACGGTTTTTCATATGCTTTTCTTTTTCTTCTTCGCTTCCGGAAGCTCCGGGAGCATGTCCAGCACGAGCTGCCGAAAGGCCTCCCGATCCTCCAGCAGTGGACAGCGGAGCATCAGCTGCTTCGAGCCCTCGTAGGGGAAAACCGGCGTTTCGTCCGGCAGCGCCCGACGGCTGGCAGGGGTCAGCTTCACCAGCAGCTCCTCCGAACCGTAGAGCCCGCCGAAGATGCGGCCCTCAATGTAAAACAGATAGCCGCCCATCATCGGCGTGGTCCGGACATTCAAACCGTTCAGCTGATCCGTCACGAAGGCGGCCAGCTCTTTGTTTCGCGCGCTCATGGCTTATCTCCGGACGAGCAGGATGCCCATCGCCGGCACGCTGACCTCGCCGCTGAGGGCCTCGCCGCCCTCAGGGAAGACCTCGTTGCCGTCCATCAGAAGCGTCCAGCTTCCCTCGGGCAGGGAGCCGTTTATCTCACTGTCATTGGGATTGATGAGCGCATAGGCGGTCTCCTCGTTATGGTAGATATAGGTGACCTGGATGGCATTGCCGTCCAGAAGCTCGGCCTTGACGTCGGAGCCGGTCAGGAAGGGATTGGCCTTTCGCATGGCGATCAGTGCCTTGTAGTACTCGACCATGTTCATCGCGGCGCGGTCGGGGCTCAGAACGCTCCAGTCGATGTTGTTGATCTCATCGGAGGAGGCGTAGCTGTTCGCGTCACCCTGCTTGCTGCGCAGCATCTCCTCGCCGGCAAGGAAGAAGGGCGTGCCCTTGCTGATCATCACGATGCCAGCGCCCAGGCGGTTCATCGCCAGCAGCTGCTCGGTGGAGGCTTCCGGGTTCGTCGTCAGCAGCTTATCCCAGAGCGTGTTGTTGTCATGGGAGGACATGTAGTTGACGACCATGGCTCTGTCGACGCTCCAGCTTGCCCCAGTGGATTTCACACCGCCCTGCAGGCCGAAAATCACCTTGCCGCCGGTCTGCTTGCCGGCCTTGCCGTTGATGTAGCCCGCATCCCTGGCGTCGAACACGCTGCCCTTCAGACCGTCGCGGATCGCGTCGTTAAAGACCGCGATGCTGCCGATGCCGCCATAGGTGGCCTTGACCTGGCGGATGTTGGCCTGCGTGGCCTGGAGATTCGGATTGAGCGCGCTGGTGCCGCCGGTCCAGCCCTCGCCGTAGAGGATGGCTTTCGGGTTGATCGCGTGCAGGGCGCTCTCGATGGCCTGCATGGTCTCCACATCGTGCAGCGCCATCAGGTCGAAGCGAAAGCCGTCCACCATGTATTCGCTGGCCCAGTAGCAGACGGAATCGACCATATACTTGCGGAACATCGCGCGGTCGGAGGCCGTTTCATTGCCGCAGCCGCTGCCGTTGGAGGGCGTGCCGTCGGCGTTGAAGCGGTAGTAGTAATAGGGGACGATGCGGTTGAGGTTGGAGTCGAGACTGTAGGTGTGGTTGTAGACCACGTCCATCACCACGCCCATGCCGTTTTCGTGCAGGCTCTGTACCATCTGCTTGAATTCATTCACGCGCACCTCGCCGTGGAAGGGATCGGTGGAGTAACTGCCCTCGGGCACGTTGTAGTTTTTCGGGTCATAGCCCCAGTTGAACTGCGGCGCGTCCGAACTCTCGTCCACGGTGGCGTAGTCGTAGACCGGCTGCAGATGGACGTGGGTGACGCCGAGTTCTTTCAGATAATCCACGCCGACGGAGACCCCGCTGCGGTTCTGAAGCCCGGTCTCTGTAAAGGCGAGGTACTTGCCCGGATACATCGAATCCTCGATGAGATTGGAAAAGTCGCGGACATGCACCTCCCAGATGACCGCCTGCTCATAGGAGTCGATGCCCTGGTAATAGCTGCCGTCGCGGAAGCCGCGCGGATCGGTCGCGCTCAGGTCGATGACCATGCCGCGGTCGCCGTTGACGCCGACCGCGCGGGCGTAGGGATCGACAGCCTCCTGCGTGCCCAGAGAGGTTGTGACGCTGTAGGTGTAGTAGGTGCCGTGGCCGCAGTCAGCCGTGGCGGACCAGACGCCCCTTGTACCGGGCGTCATCGGGATCTGCGCGTAGGCTTCGCCGCCGTCGCCGGCGGTAAAGAGATTCAGCACGACCTCGCTTGCCGTCGGCGCCCAGACCTTGAAGACGGTCTTGTCGCCTTTAATCACGGCGCCCAGATCGTCGCCGGTGTAAACATAGCTGTCGATGAACGCCCGGCTGTCAAAGAGCCCGGTCGGCACCGCGGCCTTGGCGCCGTAGCCTTCGATTTCCACCATATAGGCTTTGCTGAGATCGAGGGGCTCTGCCAGGGTAATGACGCCGGTGACGACCTCGTTGTTCAGGCTGCTGAGCGAGGCGATTGCCACGCTCTCGCCGCCGCAGCGCACCTTGACCTCATCGACAGAGGCGATGCGTTTGGCCGGACTGATGAAATACTGGATTTCCGTCGGGGAGAGGATCCCCGCCATGGTAAAGAGCCGGATCGGAGTCAAGGTTTTTCCACCGTCCTCACTGGTATACTGCATTTTGTCGCCGGACTGGAGATAGATCACCGTCTCGTCGCCGGTCAGGACCGCAAAACGGTCCTCATCATAGTCCTTGGTGGCTTCGCCCCAGGAGCTGCCGCCGGGATCAGAGCAGTCGCGGCGCACGATGAAGCCGACCTCGCTCACGTCCTGCGGCACATTCAGGACCATCTTCGCGCCGTAGGGGCACTCGTGGAACAGCTCGCCGTGCCCGTCCCGCCCGGGAAACCAGACCCACACGTCGCAGTTGTCATAGGTTCCGCTCGGGCGGTTCCAGTAAAGCGTCAGCTGCCGGGTGCCGTCCTCGCGCGGGAGCGTATACTCGTCGTCGGCGGGCTGCGCGGCGGCAGGTTGAGCTTCTTCGGCCGGAGCAGCGTCTGGAACGGGAGAATTGCCGCAGCCGGCCAGCAGAGCTGCCAGCATCAGCGCTGCCAGCAGCAGGGCAAGGGCCTTTTGGAACTTCATAAGACTCACCTCGCATCGGATTTCTTATAATAATCGTATCATTTTCGGCTGTCACAGTCAATGGAAAACCGCTGACGGAACATCCAAAAAGAAAGGCATCCGCCCTTCCGGGCGGATGCCTGATTTCACTTTTTTGCTGGCTTATGCGGCGAGGAGCTTCTGCAGCGCGGCCAGCCTCATGCTGACGCAGTAGATCTCCATGGCCTTTTCAAGCTGGTCGATGGGCGGCAGGGAAGGCGCCACGCGCATGTTGCTGTCCTTCGGGTCCTTGCCGTAGGGGAAGGTCGCGCCGGCGCCGGTCATCGTGAGACCGGCCTCCTTGCACAGCTTCCAGGTGGCCTTGGCGATGCCGGGCATCGTGTTCACGCTGACAAAGTAGCCGCCGTTCGGGCGCTGCCACTCGGCGATGCCGAGCGGGGCGATCTCGCGGTCGAGCGCGTCGAGGACGCAGCGAAACTTCGGCCCGAGGATGGCCGCGTGCTTCTTCATCAGGGCCAGCAGGCCGTCCTTGTCCTTGAAATAGCGGATATGGCGGAGCTGGTTGACCTTGTCATAGGAGATGATCTGCGCATTGAGCAGGCCCTTCATGTACTCCATGTTGTGCGTGCTGCAGGCGAAGACGGACACGCCCGCGCCGGGGAAGGTGATCTTGGAGGTGGAGGCGAACTCGAACACCATGTCCTCGTTGCCGTACTTGGCGCACTCGCCCAGAATGTCGGGGAAGGGCACATAGTCGCCGAAGAACTCATGGATGCAGTAGGCGTTGTCCCACATGAGCAGGAAGTCCTTCGCAGCGGGCTTCATCGAGGCGATGCGGCGGATGGTCTCGTCACTGTAGATGATGCCGTCGGGGTTGGAGTACTTGGGCACGCACCACATGCCCTTGACCTCCGGATCGCGGATCAGCTCTTCGACCACGTCCATATCCGGACCGGTCGGCGTCATCGGCACGGTGATCATCTGCATGCCGAAGGTCTCGGAAACCTTGAAGTGACGGTCATAGCCGGGGGCGGGGCAGAGCCATTTGACGACGTCGAGCCTGGCCCAGGGCTTGTCGCTGTTGACGCGGCCGTGGGTGTAGCACTTGGCGATGGTGTCGTACATCAGCTGCAGCGAGGCGCTGCCGCCGATGAAAACGTTTTCCGGCTGCACGCCGAGCACATCGGCAAAGAGCTTGCGGCAGGAGGGGAGACCCTCGAGATTGCCGTAGTTGCGCACGTCGATGCCGTCGCACATATAGTCGCTGTCGGCCATGAGCACCTCGGTGATGTCGCTGACCATGTCCAGCTGCTCCTTGCCGGGCTTGCCGCGGGCCATGTTGAGGCTGAGCTTCTGCGCTTTCAGCGCATCGTATTTCTCCTGCACGAGCTCCAGCTCGGCCAGGAGCTCGTTCTTGCTCATTTCAGCGTATTTTTTCATCGTCTGTTCCTTTCATTTTCTGCGGCGGCTTTTCCGCGCACCGCTGGTATAGTCGCGGGGATCAGGACAGGATGCTTAATATCTATCATAGCATAGAAAGTACGATTCATCAAGCCGTTCAGCACTTTTTCATCACAAAAATGGATCATTCATGCGCGTTCCCTCTTTTCAGCATGTCCAAGCTGTGATAAGATAATAATAGAAAGGGAGGGGTGCGTATGCAGGCGATGCTGTTTCCGATGGAGCTGTCGGTCCGGATGGTGCTGATCGTGGTTGTCGGCGTTTTTCTCGCGTCCTTCGTGGACGGCGTGGCCGGCGGCGGCGGGATCATCTCCGTGCCGACCTATTTCCTTGCGGGGCTGCCGGCGCATCTGGCGCTGGGCACCAACAAGCTCTCCTCCTGCATCGGCACCTCGGTGTCCGCGGCACGCTTTATCAAGGGCGGCTATGTGGACTGGAAGCTCGGCGTCCCCTCGATCCTGCTGGCGCTGTACGGCGCGCATCTCGGAACGCGGCTGCAGCTTGCGCTGGACGAGCGCTATCTGAAATGGCTGCTGCTGGCGGTGCTGCCGATCGTGGCCGTCGTGGTGCTGAGGCAGAAGAGACTGCCGGAGGAGCGGGGCGAGATCGCGCCGGGAAAGCAGGCGGCCATCGTGCTAGCCGCCGCGCTGATCGTCGGCGCTTACGACGGCTTTTACGGCCCCGGCACCGGCACCTTCCTGATCCTGATCTTCTGCCAGCTCGGCAGGATGGATCTGCGTACGGCCTCCGGCAACGTCAAGCTTGTCAATCTGGCCAGCAACATCGGCGCGCTTGCCACCTCGCTGCTCAACGGCAAGGTCTTTCTCGTTCTCGGTCTGATCGGCGCTGTGGCCTCGGTTGCCGGGCACTATATCGGCTCAGGTCTCGCCATCAAGGACGGCTCGAAGATCGTCCGGCCGATCATCCTGCTGGTATTGATCCTTTTGGCTGTGAAAGTGATTTCGGAACTGTTCTGAACGGGGGATAAGGGCATGAAAAAAACGATCGGAATCCTGGGCGGCATGGGGCCGCTGGCGACGGCGGACCTGCTGATCAAGATCACCACGATGACCAAAGCGGACTGCGACAACGAGCACATCCGCGTCTACATCGACAGCGACTGCGCGATCCCGGACCGGACGGGCGCCATCCTGAACGGCGGGCCGGATCCCGTGCCGGAGATGACGAGCGCCCTGCGAAATCTTGAGGCATGCGGCGCGGACTGCGTCATCATGGCCTGCAACACCGCACACTTTTTCCTCCCGCGCCTGCAGCCGCTGACGGAGATCCCGATCCTGGATATGCCGTCCATCACGGCCCGCCGCTGCGCCGAACTCTTTCCGGGAAAGAAAGCGGCGCTGCTCGGAACGACCGGCACCCTGCAGACCGGGCTGTACAACGCGGCGATGGAGGAGGCGGGGGTCCCGGTTCTCCTGCCGGAGCCGGAGGAGCAGGCATGGCTGATGCACCTGATCTACGACATCGTCAAGGCCACCCGGCCCATGCAGCCGGAGGAGCAGAACTGGAGCCGGCTGCTGGCCGATCTCCGCGGGCGCGGCGCGGATTACTTCATCCTCGCCTGCGTGCTCGGCCTGATCGTGGCCAATCTCTTCAAGGGCAGCTTCCCCGTGCTTGAACTGCAGGAGGGCGCGGCCTACGAGGCCAAGAGCGCCAACCTCATGGACACCATCGTCAATATTTTCCCGAACAACTTCATCAACCCGCTGTCCACCTCGGCCATGCTGCAGATCATCTTCATCGCCATCATCTTCGGCTGCGGCGTTCTGGTTGCCGGCGAGAAGGGCAAGCCCTTCGGCGATTTCATCAGCTCCTTCAACGAAGTCACGCAGCGCGTCATGAGCTTCATCCTTGAACTGTCTCCCTATGGCGTGTTCGCGCTGATGGTCTGGGTCGTTGCCGCGCAGGGCCCGAAAATCCTCGGCTCCCTCGGCCTGGTGCTGCTGGCCGCCTACATCGGCTACATCCTGCACACGATCCTGGTTTACAGCCTGTCCGTGAAGATCTTTGCCGATATGTCCCCGCTTCGCTTCTTCAAGAAGATCTTCCCGGCTGCCGCCTTCGCCTTTACCTCCACCTCCTCCGTGGCCACGCTGCCCATCACCAAGGAGTGCTGCGATGAGATGGACGTCCACAACGAGATCTCCTCCTTCGTGCTGCCTCTCGGCGCCACGGTCAACATGGACGGCACCGCGATCTATCAGTGCGTGGCCGCGATCTTCCTGGCCAAGTGCATCGGCGTCGATCTGACGCTGACCCAGATGATCATCATCGTCGTCACCGCGACCCTGGCCTCCATCGGCACGGCCGGTACCTCCGGCGCCGGCATGATCATGCTGGCCATGGTGCTTGACGCCGTCGGCATCCCGCCCACGTATATCGGCATCATCTACGGCATCGACCGTCTGTTCGACATGGGCCGTACCACGCTGAACATCATCGGCGACGCCTCCTGCGCGGTCTGCGTGAACCACTGGGAGTCCAAGAAGGAGAGCAAAAACGCTGCTTGACAGATCTTCCCGCAGAACACAGAAAGCAAGTATCACAGAAAGCTCGCCCGGCGATTTCGCCGGGCGAGCTTTTCACGTATATGGAGAGCTGAAAAGGCAGAGCAGAGCGGCAGCTGCGATTTTTCATTGACGGCGCCCGACTTTTTGATGTATAATATAAAAGTGGGGATTTTGGGAAATGTTCCCCACGCCAATAAAACAGCTCCTCGCGGAAGGAGAGAACAGGGAAGCTGTTAGCGCCAGGCCCGCAACAGGGTGACGAGGAATGGCAGTTGTCGAAAGACTCGGCGGATGCTGCCACGGCGTCTTTCCGGCATACAATGATGACCGGAAAGAGAGTGCGTCGTCAGAGAGAAAGCAAAAAGCGGAATCAAAACCGTAACAGAGGTTCTCTTGTCACTGTATCTTAGCGGTATCAACCGCGGAAAGTGAGAATAAACTTATGCGTGTAGTGATTCAGGACGATTATAATAAAATGTGCAAATGGGCGGCCGACTATATCGCCGCCAAAATCAAGGCCCACAACGAGGGCCCCGAGAAGGACCGTCCCTTCGTGCTCGGCCTGCCCACCGGCTCCAGCCCGATCGGCGTGTACAAGGAGCTGGCCCGCCAGAATCAGGCCGGCGAGCTGTCCTTCGCCAATGTGGTGACCTTCAACATGGACGAATATCTGGGCCTGCCCCACGAGCATGACCAGAGCTACTGGTATTTCATGCACGACAACTTCTTCGATCACCTGGTCGATATGAAGCCGGAGAACATCAACATCCTCAACGGCATGACCGACGATCCCGAAGGCGAGTGCGCCCGCTATGAGGCCAAGATCGCCAGCTACGGCGGCATCGACCTGTTCATGGGCGGCATCGGCGTCGACGGCCACATCGCCTTCAACGAGCCCTTCACCAGCCTGTCCTCCCGCACCGGCGTGCGCAATCTGACCACCGATACCAGGATCGTCAACAGCCGCTTCTTCGGCAACGATCCGGAGAAGGTGCCCTGCCAGGCGCTGTCCGTCGGCGTCGGCACGGTGACGGATTCCAAAGAGGTCCTGATCCTCATCAACGGCCACAACAAGGCCAGGGCCCTGGCCGCGACCGTCGAGGGCAACGTGAGCCATAAGTGGACCTGCTCTGCCCTGCAGCTGCACAACGGCGCCATCATCGCCTGCGACGAGGCCGCCTGCGGCGAGCTGACCGTGGATACCTACAAGTATTTCCTGGACATCGAGAGAGGGGAGCGCCTGTAATGTATACGATCAGCAATCTCTACGATCTCGACCATACCCTGGCGGCCGACTACCTGCGCGGCTTCACCTATCCCTGGGAAGCGCTCAAGGGGATCAAGAACCTGATCCTGGAGCTGGGACCGACGCTGGGCGAGGATTACGTCGAGGTGGAGCCGACAGTCTGGGTACATAAAACGGCCAAGGTCTTCCCCTCCGCCTATCTCGGCGCGCCCTGCATCATCGGGCCGAACACTGAGGTCCGCCACTGCGCCTTCATCCGCGGCTCCGCGCTTGTCGGCGCTGACTGCGTGGTCGGCAACTCCGTCGAGCTGAAGAACGTGATCCTGTTCGACCACGTGCAGACGCCGCACTACAATTACGTAGGCGATTCCATCCTCGGCTATTACAGCCACATGGGCGCCGGCAGCATCACCAGCAACGTCAAGTCCGACAAGAAGCTGGTCGTTGTCCACAACGGGACGGAGAAGATCGAAACCGGCATCAAAAAATTCGGCGCCATGCTGGGCGACTATGTCGAGGTCGGCTGCAACGCGGTCTGCAACCCCGGCACCGTCATCGGCAGGCACAGCAATGTGTATCCGACTTCCTGCGTGCGCGGCGTCGTGCCGGAAAACAGCATCTGGAAGGACAACGGAGAGATCATCCGCAAAGAGGAGCGTTAACTGATGGGAAAGTATTTTGGAACGGACGGCTTCCGCGGCGAAGCCAATAAGAATCTGACCTACGAGCACGCCATCCAGATCGGCCGCTTCCTGGGCTGGTACTATGGCGCCAACCAGGGCAAAAAGGCTAAGGTCGTCATCGGCAAGGACACGCGGCGCAGCTCCTATATGTTCGAGTACGCGCTGTGCACCGGCCTGATGGCCAGCGGCGCGGATGCCTACATCATGCACGTCACCACCACGCCCTCGGTCGCCTACATCACCCGCGTGGACGATTTCGACTGCGGCATCATGATCTCCGCCTCCCATAACCCCTACTACGACAACGGCATCAAGCTGCTCAACAGCAATGGCGAGAAGATGGACGAGGAGACCATCCTCAAGGTCGAGGACTTTATCGACGGCAAGATCGAGATCCCCATTGCCGGCCGAGAGAACATCGGCCGCACGGTGGACTATGTCGCCGGCCGCAACCGCTATATCGGCCATCTGATCAGCATGTCCAAGTACAGCTTCAAAGACGTCAAGGTCGGTCTCGACTGCGCCAACGGCGCCTCCTGGCAGATCGCGAAGGCCGTATTCGACGCACTGGGCGCCAAGACCTACGTCATCAACGACCATCCGGACGGCTACAACATCAACACCGACTGCGGCAGCACCCATATCGAGCACCTGCAGAAGTTCGTCGTCGATAATGGCCTGGACGTTGGCTTCGCCTTCGACGGCGACGCGGACCGCTGCCTGGCGGTGGATGAAAAGGGCAATGTCGTCACCGGCGACCATACGCTCTATATCTACGGCCTGTACATGAAGGAGCGCGGCAAGCTGCTGAATAACAAGGTCGTCACGACCGTCATGTCGAACTTCGGTCTGTACAAGGCGCTCGACAAGGTCGGCATCGAGTACGACAAGACCAAGGTCGGCGACAAGTACGTATACGAAAACATGGTGCAGACCGGCAACCGCATCGGCGGCGAGCAGAGCGGCCACACCATCTTCCTCAAGTACGAGACGACCGGCGACGGCATCCTCACCTCCCTCAAGCTGATGGAGGTCATGCTGGCCAAGGAGAAGCCGATGAGTGAGCTGGCGGCTCCGGTGGTGTTCTATCCGCAGGTGCTGAAGAACGTGCGCGTCAAGAGCAAGCCCGAAGCGCAGAACGACCCCGACGTGCAGAAGGCCGTCGCGGCTGTCGCGGAAGCGCTGGGCGATACCGGCCGCATCCTGGTGCGCGAATCCGGCACGGAGCCGGTGATCCGCGTCATGGTCGAGGCGGAGACCGACGAGATCTGCGAGAAGTACGTCGACGATGTGATCCGTGTGATCACGGAAAAGGGCCATCTGGCATAAAACAGCGAACCGGCCGGAGGCTGAACTCCGGCCGGTTTTTTACAGGTTCAAGAAGAAACCATTTGTGAAGAAAGAGAGCGTGAATGCCATGACGGCAGCGGGAAAAAGCTTGAAGACTTATGCGCTGATCGAGCTCGTCCTCGGCGTCTTCTATCTGCTGGCCATCCCGGCTGTGCCGGACGCTTGGTGGAGCTATCTCGCAACCGGGCTGGTGTCGGTCCTGTTCGGCCTGGCTCTCCTGGCTGCGGCGAAGAGCGCGGCGGGAAGAAAGGCCGCCTGGGCGCTGGCGATCGTGAACCTCGCCCTGACTGTACTTGGGCTTGTCCTGAATCTCAAGTCCGGCGCGGGACCGGCGGCACTCGTTTCGGTCGCCGTCGATCTGCTCTATGCGCTCGGCGTGCTTGTTCCCCTGTACCGTCAGACGACGGCGAAGACGCGGTAAGCCCGCACGTAAAGCCGCGGGTATTCTTGTCAGTTCAACAATAAAACAGCCGATCCTCATGGATCGGCTGTTTTATTTATGATCTGCCGGACGGCTTCGGTGTAGGCCTGCGGGTGATTCAGGGATAGATCCCCATGGCGGAAACCAGGCAGGGGATGCAGGCGGCTGCCGGGAAGCGTCCTGCCGATCGTTTCGGCAGAGCGCCTGATCTCTGCGGTCTCCCGGCTCCCGTAAAACACATGGACCTCCGCCGAAACGCCGCGCAGGGAGTCTTTCAGCGCATAGGAAGTATTTGCCTTCATAAAGGCGATCATATCTTCCTTCGTGATTTGGCAGGTGTCGCGGTAATAGTCTTCAAAAAGAGCCGGATCGATGTGCAGGGAATGAAACTGCAGCTTTGCAAATTCCCTGTTCCGGATCAGGCCGTAGCTCCAGCCGAAGGCCGGAGCAATCAGAATGTTCGTCAGCTTTGAAGGAATGACAGCCGCACTCTCAATCAGCGCATAAGAGCAGAGATCCCCGCGCTGCGACAGCATCTCCAGTAAGATCTGTCCACCCAGGGACAGCCCTCCGATCAGCAATACGGAACCGCCCAGGTGCTCGCCGATGAAGGAAATAATCTCTGATGCATTCTCTTCAATCGTCGTAAACGGCCGATCGCTTCCGGCGTGTCCATCCAAAATCGGCAGAATGATGTGATAATCGGTTTGCAGAAGCGCAGCGGCTTCCCGGTAATTCCACCATGACAAGCCGCCGCCGTGGAGCAAGATGATTGTCCCTTTCTGCCCGAAACCGTATTCCTGATATTTCATACGTTGATCCCCTCACAGAATACATGACTTTCAAATGAAGTATACCATGAAAAGAATAGTTTTGGAAGCAGTGAGAATGGCCGCAACCGTATCCTGCCCAGAGCCCCTCGCTGGCGAGAGAGGAGACTTGAAGCCGCCGTGCGCGGCGGCCCGCCTCGCGGCTCTGACAATCCACCTTGCGGTTCCCAAAGAACCGTTCGGGCTTACGCATTTCCTCCGGTTCTTTGACCGCTGCGGAAAATGCGAGCCTGCTTTTTCTGCCACTGGCAGCGCAGGCACGCTTTTCCCCCCGGCATGTCATTCACTGCCGCTCGGGAGTTCAAGTCCCCATAGATAGAAAAAACCAAATCGAAGCCCAGCGAAGCGGGTTCGATTTGGAAAGGAGGAGCGACGGAGTGAATGAGAGATGACGTTTTCTGCGTAAAAGAAAACGTCGTCGCGAACGATACGAAGTCCGCGACGACGTGGTGCGAGAGAGGAGACTTGAACTCCCACGTCGGTTGACACACGCCCCTCAAACGTGCCTGTCTACCTGTTCCAGCACTCTCGCTTATTCTGCGCGGACGCATCGGCTGCATTGAAAGCCGCGATCGTCCCTTGCGCACGCCCCATTTAAGGCAAGAGGTATTATAGCAGATTATCCCCGATTGTCAAGCACTTTTTCCGGGGACTTTTTCAGTTGGAGGACAAAGCAGACCCAGAGCGCGATCAGAACAAGGATCAGCGCGCGCGCACCGTAATCCATGTAGAGCAGGAAGCGCTTGACAAAATAGGCGTAGTAGCCAAGGAGCGAGGCAAACTGCGTCAGCGCGGCGACAGGGGAGAGGATCGGCAGGCCGAAGACCAGGATCAGGCTCAGCGCGTCGGCCGCGAAGAAATAGCGGTCGTGCATGTGCGGCAGGAAAAAGGGGATGCCGACGGCCATCAGCAGGGCAGCGATCACGATCAGGCGGTCGTTCAGGCGTTTGCGGAACACAAAGCAGATCACCAGCAGCACAAGCAGAAAAGCAAAGGCGGCAACAATGCCGAGCTTTGCTGCCGATTCCGGATGCTCAAAGCTCCGGAACAGCCCATAAACGGAAGAGGAATTGTAGTTGAGCGCGGTGCCGACGGTGCCGGACTCCCTGAAATAGATCAGCAGCGTGTCGAAGAAGGGACGGCCGGCGATCACCGCAGGCAGGATCAGCAGGACATAAGCGAGCGGAAAAACGGGCAGGTGCTTCCAGCGGATCTTTCCCGCGAAGAGCAGCACGGCGAAAACCGGCATCACGAACACGGCCTGCAGCTTGAAGCCGAAGGAGAGGGCCAGCAGCACCATCGCGCGCACCGGATGCTCCTCCAGCGCATCGGCCAGCGCGAGGACGGCCAGCGCCACATAAATGCTGTCGCACTGGCCCCAGACGGCGCCGTTGAGGAACACGGTGGGCAGGAGCAGGATCGTGAAAAAGCAGCCGACGCGGCGCAGCGGGCTGTCCGTCAGGCGGGAGACCAGGCGCATGCCGCCCCAGGCGAGCAATACGTCAAAGAAGATGCTCAGCAGCTTGATGAGATAGAGGTCCCGGATTTCGGAATAAGAAAACAGCGCCATGAAGTACAGATAGGGGACATTATAGTTGCCGACCGGCCGGTACAGCGCGCGAAAGCCGCCGTTCTGGCGGTAGAATTCCACCCAGGGCGCCAGAAAATCCTGATAATCCAGCGTCTCATATTTCATGGCCAGCAGCCGGGGCACAAAGGCAGTCAGCAACAGTGCCGCGACCGCGGACCACTGCGCGGCCGTTTTGATGCAGCCGCTGCGATAGAGCAGAAACAGCGCGAACAGCGCCTCCAAAGCGATAAGCAGAGATACCCGAACGTCCATGAACGCACCTCAAACAAATAAAAAAAGCGGGAGAACCGCTCTCCCACCGAAAAAATCCTTAAAAAACTATTGACTTTTGCTGCGCAAAAGGAGTAAAATAACTTGCTATGTTTGTCAGGGGAAGGGGGCCTTGTACCCCACTATCTGAGCTGAGTATAGCATCCCACAGCGGTAAAATCAAGTCCGGATAATTATAATTCAGCAACTTACCCGGGCGTTTCAATCAGGATAAGGAGAGTGCGCACATGCCGAAAGACGTTCTCTATGGCAAAACTCTGCGAAAGAGCTTTGCCCGCACCCAGGAGATCATGGATATGCCCAATCTGTTGGAGATCCAGAAGAGCTCCTACCAGTGGTTTTTGGAGACCGGCCTGAACGAGGTCTTCAAGGACACGGACGCGGTGACCGACTATTCCGGTAATCTGGAGCTGAGCTTCATCGACTTCTCAATGAACGACAAGCCCAAGTACAGCGAGGAAGAGTGCAAGGCCCGCGACGCCACATACGCTGCCCCCCTGAAGGTCCGCGTTCGTCTGCACAACAAGGAGACGGGCGAGATCAAGGAGCAGGAGATCTTCATGGGAGATTTCCCGATCATGACCGCCGGCGGCACCTTCATCATCAACGGCGCCGAACGCGTCATCGTTTCGCAGATCGTCCGTTCCCCCGGCGTTTACTTTGAACGCACGACGGATAAGTCCTTCATCAACGTCTACGCCTCCACTGTGATCCCGTATCACGGCGCCTGGCTGGAGTACGAGACGGACGCCAACGACATGTTCAACGTCCGCATCGACAAGAACCGCAAGCTGCCCATCACCTGGTTCCTCAAGGCCATGGGCGCCTACGACGAGAATAAGCCCGCCACCTGGCTCAGCTGTGTGGACGCGCCCGAGGTCGGCGCCGTCACCAACGAGCGCCTGAAGGAGATCTTCGGCCAGGACGAGCGCATCATCGCCACGCTGGACAAGGACACCACCACCAGCCGCGACGAGTGCCTGCTGGAAATCTACCGCAAGCTCCGTCCCGGCGATCCTCCGACGGTGGAATCCTCCGAGACCCTGCTCGACGGCCTCTTCTTTGACCGCCGCCGCTATGACATTTCCAATGTCGGCCGCTATAAGTTCAATAAGAAGCTGTCCCTCTATCCCCGTATTGCCGGCTTCATGCTGGCCGAGCCCGTCATCGACCCGCTCACCGGTGAGCTGCTGTTCGAGGAAGGCCATGTGCTGACCCGTGACGAGGCCCGCCAGATCGACGCGGCCGGCGTGGTCGCGGTCGTGCTGAACGTGGATGGCAAGCTGGTCCGCGTGTTCTCCAACGGCTTTGTCGACATGGACCGCTTCGTGGACTTCGATCCCGCCGAGGTCGGCGTGACCGAGAAGGTGCGCGGGAACGTCCTGCGCGGCCTGCTGCAGCAGTATGAGGGCGAGGCCCTGAAGGACGCCATCCGCGAGAATATCGACGTGCTGATCCCGAAGCACATCGTCGTGGACGACATGTTCTCCTCCGTCAACTACCTCAACTGCCTGGCCCACGGCATCGGCGAGCCCGATGACATCGATCACCTGGGCAATCGCCGCGTCCGCTGCGTGGGCGAGCTGCTGCAGAACCAGTTCCGCATCGGCTTTTCCCGCATGGAGCGCGTGATCCGCGAGCGCATGACCCTGCAGGATCTCGACGTCGTCACCCCGCAGAGCCTCATCAACATCCGTCCCGTCACGGCGGCGATCAAGGAGTTCTTCGGCTCCTCCCCGCTGAGCCAGTTCATGGACCAGACCAACCCTCTGGCCGAGCTGACCCACAAGCGCCGTATGTCGGCCCTCGGCCCCGGTGGTCTGAGCCGCGAGCGCGCGAGCTTCGACGTGCGAGACGTTCACTACAGCCACTACGGCCGTCTCTGCCCCATTGAGACGCCTGAAGGCCCGAACATCGGTCTGATCAACTACCTGGCCTCCTACGCCCGCGCCAACAAGTACGGCTTCCTGTGCACCCCGTACCGCCGCGTGGAGAAGGGCACCTGCCGCGTCACCGACGAGGTGGAGTACATGTCCGCCGACGTCGAGGACCAGTACATTGTCGCCCAGGCCTCCGAGCCGGTCGATGAAAACGGCGTGCTGATCAACAAGCGCATCACCTGCCGTCACCGCAACGATACCATCGAGGTCAACCGCGAGGACGTCGACTACATCGACGTCAGCCCCAAGATGATGATCTCCATCGCGACTGCGATGATCCCCTTCCTGGAAAACGACGACGCCAACCGTGCCCTGATGGGTGCGAACATGCAGCGCCAGGCCGTGCCTCTGATGACCACCCAGGCGCCCATCGTCGCCACCGGCATCGAGCACAAGTGCGCGGTCGACTCCGGCGTCTGCGTCCTGGCCGAGGCCGACGGCCTCGTCACCCGCGTCGACGCCAACTGCGTCTCCGTCCGCTATGACGACGGCACCGCGAAGGATTACAAGCTTATCAAGTTTGCCCGGTCCAACCAGGGCACCTGCATCAACCAGCGCCCGATCGTCAACGCCGGCGAGCGCGTGGCGAAGGGCGACGTCCTGGCTGACGGCCCCAGCACCTCCAACGGCGAGATCTCCCTCGGCAAGAACATCCTGGTCGGCTATATGAACTGGGAAGGCTACAACTACGAGGACGCCATCCTGCTCAACGAGCGCCTGGTGATGGAAGACGTGTTCACTTCCATCCATGTGGAGGAGTACGAGTGCGACGCGCGCGACACCAAGCTCGGACCCGAGGAGATCACCCGCGATATCCCCGGCGTGGGCGACGATGCGCTCAAGTATCTCGACGAGCGCGGCATCATCATGGTCGGTGCGGAAGTCACCGCCGGCGACATCCTGGTCGGCAAGGTCACCCCGAAGGGCGAGACTGATCTGACCGCGGAAGAGCGCCTGCTGCGCGCAATCTTCGGCGAGAAGGCCCGCGAAGTGCGCGACACCTCGCTGAAGGTGCCCCACGGCGAGAGCGGCATCATCGTCGACGTCAAGGTCTTCACCCGTGAAAACGGCGACGAGATGAACCCCGGCGTCAACCAGGTCGTCCGCGTCTACATCGCGCAGAAGCGCAAGATCTCCGTCGGCGACAAGATGGCCGGCCGCCACGGCAACAAGGGCGTCGTGTCCCGCATCCTGCCGCGCGAGGATATGCCTTACCTGCCCGACGGCACCCCGCTGGACATCGTCCTGAACCCCCTGGGCGTTCCCTCCCGTATGAACATCGGTCAGGTGCTCGAGGTTCACCTCGGCTATGCGGCCCAGGCCCTCGGCTGGAAGGTTGCCACCCCGACCTTCAACGGCGCCAACGAGACCACCATCCGCGAGACCCTGAAGCTCGCGGGACTTCGCGAGGACGGCAAGAGCGTCATGTACGACGGCCGCACCGGCGAGAAATTCGATAACGACGTCACGGTCGGCTGGGTCTACTTCCTGAAGCTGCACCACCTGGTCGACGATAAGATCCACGCCCGTTCCACCGGCCCCTACAGCCTGGTCACCCAGCAGCCTCTGGGCGGCAAGGCCCAGTTCGGCGGCCAGCGCTTCGGCGAAATGGAAGTCTGGGCCCTCGAGGCTTACGGCGCGGCCTACACCCTGCAGGAGATCCTGACGGTCAAGTCCGACGACGTGACCGGCCGTGTGAAGACCTACGAAGCGATCGTCAAGGGCAACAACATCCCGCAGCCGGGCGTGCCGGAATCCTTCAAGGTCCTGGTCAAGGAGCTGCAGAGCCTCTGCCTCGACGTCCGCGTTCTGGACAAGGACGGCCAGGAGATCGAGCTCAAGGACGACGATGACGACTTTATCTCCGATATGAAGGATGAGATCTACGCTTCCGACGACAGCGAGCTCGAAGCCGAGGGCTTCAGCATCGAAAGCGTGCCGGACGACGAGTACGATCCCAGCTACAGTGAATCGGACTACAGCGACGATGAGGAGGATATCTAATGAGCTATACACCTTTTGATGCCATTCAGATCGGCATTGCCTCCCCTGAAATGATCCTCAACTGGTCTTACGGCGAGGTCAAGAAGCCTGAGACCATCAACTACCGCACCCTCAAGCCCGAGCGCGACGGCCTGTTCTGCGAGCGCATTTTCGGACCCACGAAGGACTGGGAATGCCACTGCGGCAAGTACAAGAAGATCCGCTACAAGGGAAAGATCTGCGACCGCTGCGGCGTCGAGGTCACCAAGAGCAAGGTGCGCCGCGAGCGCATGGGCCACATCGAGCTGGCCGCGCCCGTCAGCCACATCTGGTATTTTAAGGGCATCCCCAGCCGCATGGGCCTGATCCTCGATCTGACCCCGCGCATGCTGGAGAAGGTCCTGTACTTCGCCAACTACATCGTCATCGATCCCGGCTTTACGCCGCTGGAGAAGTGCCAGATCCTCACCGAGCGCGAGTACCGCGAGATGCGCGAGAAGTATGAGGATGACTTCAAGGCCGGTATCGGCGCCGAGGCCATCAAGGAGCTGCTGCAGCAGATCGACTGCGATCAGCTGGCCGCGCAGCTGCGCGAGGAGCTGAAGAACGCCAACGGCCAGAAGAAGGCCAAGATCGTCAAGCGTCTCGAGGTTGTCGAGGCCTTCCGCCAGAGCGGCAACCGCCCCGAGTGGATGATCATCGACATCCTGCCGGTCATCCCGCCCGAGATCCGCCCGATGGTCCAGCTCGACGGCGGCCGCTTCGCCACCTCCGACCTGAACGACCTCTACCGCCGCGTCATCAACCGCAACAACCGTCTGAAGAGACTCCAGCAGCTCAACGCGCCCGACATCATCGTGCGCAACGAGAAGCGCATGCTGCAGGAGGCCGTCGACGCCCTGATCGACAACGGCCGCCGCGGCCGTGCCGTCACCGGCGCCAACTCCCGCGCCCTCAAATCCCTGAGCGACATGCTCAAGGGCAAGCAGGGCCGCTTCCGCCAGAACCTGCTGGGCAAGCGCGTCGACTACTCCGGCCGCAGCGTTATCGTCGTCGGCCCCGATCTGAAGATCTATCAGTGCGGCGTGCCGAAGGAGATGGCGATCGAGCTGTTCCGTCCCTTCGTCATGAAGAAGCTGGTCGAGGACAACGTTGCCAACAACATCAAGTCCGCCAAGAAGATGGTCGACAAGCAGCGCACCGAGGTCTGGGACGCGCTGGAAGAGGTCATCAAGGAGCACCCGGTGCTGCTCAACCGCGCGCCGACGCTGCACCGCCTGGGCATCCAGGCCTTTGAGCCGATCCTGGTCGAGGGCCGCGCCCTGCGCCTGCACCCGCTGGTCTGCACCGCCTACAACGCCGACTTCGACGGCGACCAGATGGCCATCCACGTGCCTCTGTCCGCCGAAGCGCAGGCTGAGGCCCGCATCCTGATGCTCTCCGCCAACAACCTCCTCCGCCCGCAGGACGGCCACCCCGTCACGGTCCCGACCCAGGACATGATCCTCGGCTCCTACTACCTGACGATGGTCCGCATCGGCTCCGCCGAAAAGGGTGCGGAGAACCTGCTCGTGGACGAGCCCGGCGACACCGGCCTGCAGCCCGGCACCGTGGTGCCCGGCGACGACATCTACGCCGCCAACCTCAAGGCCGCGGCCGAGGGCAAGAAGCCTGCCACCTACAAATCCCTGCTCTGCTACCGCGACTCGAACGAGGCCATCATGGCCTACAATGAGGGCATCATCGGCCTGCACGCGCCGATCCGCCTGCGCGTGACCAAGACCATCGACGGCGTGGAGAGCCATAAGATCATCACCACCACCGTCGGCCGCATCATCTTCAACGAGCCCATCCCGCAGGATCTGGGCTATGTGGACCGCAGCGATCCCGAGCACAGCTTCGATCCCGAGATCGGCTTCCAGGTCGGCAAGAAGCAGCTGGGCGACATCATCGACCGCTGCATCAAGAAGTACGGCTTTACGATCTCCGCCGAGGTGCTCGACAGCATCAAGGCGCTGGGCTACAAGTATTCCACCAAGGGCGCCATCACGATCTCCGTCGCGGATATGACTGTCCCGAGCGCGAAGTACGAGCTGATCCATGCCACTGAGGAAGAGGTCGTCAAGATCGAGCGCCAGTACAAGCGCGGCTATATCACTGAGGACGAGCGCTACCGCCTGGTCGTCTCCGAATGGGAGCAGACCACGAAGGACGTCACCAACGCTCTGCAGAACGTGCTGGACGAGTACAACCCCATCTACATGATGGCAAACTCCGGCGCCCGCGGCTCGATGAACCAGATCCGTCAGCTGGCCGGTATGCGCGGCCTGATGGCCAACACCGCCGGCAAGACGATCGAGATCCCCATCAAGTCCAACTTCCGTGAGGGCCTGTCTGTTCTGGAGTACTTCATCTCCACCAGAGGCGCCCGTAAGGGCATGGCCGATACCGCTCTGCGTACGGCCGACTCCGGTTACCTGACCCGCCGCATGGTCGACGTCTGCCAGGACGTCATCATCCGCGAGAAAGACTGCGGCACCAGCGAAGGTGTCTGGGCCTCCGCCGTCTATGACCGCGGCCAGATGGTCGAGAGCTTCGGCACCGCCATCCACGGCCGTTTCCCCGCGGCTCCGATCACCGATCCCGCCACCGGCGAGCTGCTGTTCGACACCGATCACATGCTCATGCCCGAGGACGCCAAGGTGCTCGAGGCGCATGGCATCCACAAGGCCTTCATCCGCAGCGTGCTGACCTGTGAGGCATCCACCGGCGTGTGCGCCAAGTGCTACGGCATCAACCTCGCCATCGGCATGCCGGTCAATGCCGGCGAGGCGGTCGGCGTCATCGCCGCCCAGTCCATCGGCGAGCCCGGCACGCAGCTGACGATGCGTACCTTCCACACCGGCGGCGTCGCGGGCGACGACATCACCCAGGGCCTGCCCCGTGTCGAAGAGCTGTTTGAGGCCCGCAAGCCCAAGAAGATGGCCGTCCTGTCCGAGACTTCCGGTACGGTCACCATTGAAGAGGCCAAGAAGGGCGTCATGTACAACATCACTGTCGTCAACGAGGCCGAAGGCACGACCAACGTCTACACGGTGCCTCACTCCGCCGGTATCCTGGTGCACAACGGCGACCATGTCGACCGCGGCCAGGAGCTGACCTCCGGTTCCCTCAACCCGCATGACGTGCTGCGCATCCGCGGCGTGAACGACGACGAGTTCGGCCGTCAGGGCGTGCGCAGCTACATCACCAGCGAGGTCCAGAAGGTCTACCGTCAGCAGGGCGTCGACATCAACGACAAGCACATTGAAGTCATCGTCCGCCAGATGATGCGCAAGGTGCGCGTGGAAGATGTCGGCAGCACCGATCTGCTCTCCGGCACCACGGTGGATATCTCCGTGGTCAAGGCCGCCAACAAGAAGATCGACGCGCGCATCGCCGCCGGCGAAGAGGGCCTGACCCATGCGACCTACACGCAGCTGCTGATGGGCATCACCAAGGCCTCCCTCGCCACCGACAGCTGGATGTCCGCCGCCTCCTTCCAGGAGACCACCCGCGTGCTCACCGACGCCGCCATCAAGGGCAAGGTGGACCGCCTGGTCGGCCTGAAGGAGAATGTCATCATCGGCAAGCTGATCCCGGCCGGCTCCGGCCTGGAGATTTACCGCGACTTCGAGGAGCAGACCGACGAGACCATCGAGGCCGAGCCCGAGGAGTATGTGGATCTGAGCGCCCTGGTCAGCAAGACCAACGCCCTCTGATCCTGAGCCAGTGAAACAAAAAAAATCCCGGTTCCGAAGAACCGGGATTTTTTATCGCTGTTTTATTCGCGTCCGCCGGGGAAAATGTCGATCCCATGCCGGACCAGGGCGCTCAGCAGCTCGTCGCGCAGCGTGCCGCCGCCCGCGGCGGCCAGCTTCCGGAGCGAGGCAAAGGCGCTGCGCTGCAGCTCGGGATCCATGTTCCGGATGGCGGACAGGATCGCGTTGGCTGTGGCGACCGGCTCCGCTTTCAGCTCATGCAGCGTCAGAGCGCCGGAACTCTCCATGGCATCAAAGACCGCGCGGACGAAATCGGCGCGCTGCTGATCATCCAGCTCGTCCAGCCAGCGATGCAGCGTCTCGTCCATAAAGAGGCTCGAGGCCGAGCGGCTGTCCGCCGCCTCAAAGCAGGGGCCGAGGACCTGCCAGGTATAGGGATTGTGCTGCTCCAGACCGGAGGCGCTGCTTCGGATGATCTTTTTCTCTTTTTTCGTGCTGAGAAGGATCCCGATCAGAGAAGATTCGGGGATCACGACCGCGGTCTTGCCGAGGATGCTCTGGATCTGCAGCGTTTTGGCCAGCTCCTTGCGAAAACCGGGCGCGTCGTTGGCGTAGATGCGCAGGATCCGCCTTTCCCGCAGCTCGCTGCCGCAGAACGCGGCGGCATAGACGGCGAAATTGCCGCCCTTTGAGTGTCCGCAGACGCGGATCGGCCCGTCAAAAGTCTCGCCCAGCCGCTTCAGATAGGCCACGGCCTCAGTCTGCCCGGCCGTGTGATCCTGAAAGCTGAAGTTGAAATCCTCGCGCCAGCCGACAATGGAGTCGTCGGTGCCGCGAAATGCCGCGCATACCGATCCGTCCTCCCAGTAAATGCTCAGGGCGGCCAGCTGCAGCTCGCGCTCCGGGTCGATGTGATTGATATATCCGCCCAGCATCAGAGACCCGAAACGCCTGCACTTTGCCGCTTTCCGCAGCAGCGGCCCGGGGTCGTTCACGCCGTGGGACTGATCGATCCCCAGCGCGAGATAGTGTTCGCAGACCTCGGTCAGACTCATCTGCGGCCGCGGATCCTCGCTCAGGATCTCACCCAGGTCCAGATAGGCCAGCTCCGCCATGATGAGGCCGTCCACCTCGTTGAAGCTGGCGTCCCGCAGGTTCAGGTCGCCCCGCCAGTCGATATAATCCAGAATATTTGCCATACAATCGTCCTCTGTGTTTTTTGTTCTCCTATTATAATCCTATTTTTACAGAATGCAAGCGGGCAGAAATTGATAATCAGTTTCAATTTCTCTTGACATTGGGAAAATGCGTGTTATAATCTGAAAATGCTTATCAAATTGAGAGAAGGCATTTCCATGAGCGAAAAGAGCCAGTACAAGACACGACAGCGCGAGGAGCTGCTGAACTTCCTGCGCACGACGGACTCCGACCATATCACGGTGGGCGAGGTCTGCGGCCATTTTCAGCGCTGCGGCAGTCCCATCGGCACGGCGACCGTTTACCGCCATCTCGAGCGGATGGTCGACGAGGGCCTGGTCAACAAGTATACGATCGACGCGGGCAGTCCCGCCTGCTTTGAATACATCGGGGCCGAGAGCCACGGGGGAGAGGCCTGCTTCCACTGCAAGTGCGAGAAGTGCGGCCGTCTCATCCATCTCCACTGCGAGGAGCTGCAAGGCCTGAGCGAACATGTGCTCACGCACCACGGCTTTCGCATCAATCCGCTGCGCACGGTCTTTTACGGTCTGTGCGACGAGTGCAGGGAGGCGGAAAAATGAAACGATTTTTCTCTGCTGTTATGGCTGCGGCGCTGCTGCTGTCGCTGCTGGCCGGCTGCGGCGCGGCGCCAGCAAAGGAGCCGGGGAAGCTGAAGATCGTGACAACGATCTTTCCGCTGTATGACTGGACGAAGAACCTGCTCGGAGAGCAGGCGGACGAGGTCTCCCTCACGATGCTGCTGGACGACGGCGTGGATATGCACTCCTTTCAGCCCTCGGTGAGCGATATGATCACCGTGTCCTCCTGCGATCTGCTGATCTATGTGGGCGGCGAATCCGACGCCTGGGTCGCGGACGCGCTCAAAGAGCGCGCTAATCCGAACATGATCGCGCTGAACCTGATGGACGTCCTCGGCGACCGCGCGCTGCGGGAGGAGCTGGTCGAGGGCATGCAGGGCGAGGCGGAGGACGCACCGGACGAGCATATCTGGCTCTCGCTGCGAAACGCCGAGATCCTCTGCGCGGCGATCCGCGATGCGCTGATCGAGCTTGACGGCGGGCACAGCCGCGCCTATGAGGCTGCCTTCGCGGTCTATGACGCAAAGCTCCGGCAGCTCGACGCGGACTACAGCTCCGCGATCGACGCGGCGGCGCAGCACACGCTGATCGTCGCCGACCGCTTTCCGTTCCGGTATCTGGTCGAGGATTACGGCCTTGACTATTATGCCGCCTTCTCCGGCTGCGAGGCCGAGACGGAGGCCAGCTTTGCCACGGTCATTTTCCTGGCCGGGAAGGCGGACGAGCTCGGCGTCGGAAATCTCTGCGTGATCGAGACCTCGGACGGGAAGCTTGCCCGTACGGTGAACGAGAACACACAGAACCGCGATCTCGGCATCCTGACGCTGCACTCAATGCAGGGCGTCGTCGGCGACGGCGATTATCTGTCGCTGATGGAACAGAATCTGAATGTGTTGAAAGAGGCATTGAACTGAAGCATGGCGATATTGACCTGTGACAATCTGAGCTTCGGCTACGAGGGGCGCGCGCTGATCCGCAGCCTGAACTTCACGGTACAGGCGGGGGACTACCTCTGCATCGTCGGCGAGAACGGCTCCGGCAAGTCTACGCTGATGCGTACGATCCTCGGACTGCTGCCGCCGCTGTCCGGCAAGGTGATTTTCGGCGAGGGACTGAAGCAGACCGAGATCGGCTATCTGCCGCAGCAGACCCTGGTCCAGCGCGATTTTCCCGCCTCGGTGCAGGAGATCGTGATCTCCGGCTGCCAGGGGCGCCTGGGCCTGCGCCCGTTTTACGGTGCACAGGAGAAACGGCGCGCCGCGGAGGCGATGGAGAAGCTCGGCATCGCACCGCTGGCACAGCGCTGCTACCGGGAGCTCTCCGGCGGTCAGCAGCAGCGGGTGCTGCTGGCCCGGGCGCTCTGCGCGACGGAAAAGCTGCTGCTGCTCGACGAGCCGGTGGCCGGGCTCGACCCGATGGCCACCGAGGACATGTACCGCCTCATTGAGCAGCTGAACAAAGAGGGGACGACCCTCATCATGATCTCCCACGACATGCACTACGCCCTCGGCCACGCCAGCCACATCCTGCAGATCGGCAGCGACTGGTTCTACGGCAGCAAGGCGGATTATCTGCGCAGCGCGGTCGGGCGCAACTACCTGCGCGGGGGAAAGGGGGCGCGGTCATGAGCCTTCTCCTGAGCTATCTGCAGTATCCCTTCGTGCGCTATGCGCTCATCGTCGGCACGCTGATCGCGCTGTGTTCGTCGCTGTTCGGCGTGACGCTGGTGCTCAAGCGCTTTTCCTTCATCGGCGACGGCCTGAGCCATGTGGCCTTCGGCGCGATCGCCGTGGCCACGGTGCTGCATCTGAACAACCAGATGCTCTTCGTTCTGCCGGTGACGGTGCTCTGCGCCGTGCTGCTGCTGCAGGCCGGGCAGAACGCCAGAATCAAGGGCGATGCCGCGATCGCAATGCTGTCCGTCGGCGCGCTGGCCATCGGCTATCTGCTGATGAACCTGTTTTCCACCTCCTCGAACCTCTCCGGCGATGTCTGCTCCACGCTCTTCGGCTCCACCTCCATCCTTACGCTGACGAAGACGGAGCTCTGGCTCAGCGTGGGACTGTCACTTCTGGTCGTGGCGGCCTTCATCCTGTTTTACAACAAGATCTTTGCCGTTACCTTCGACGAGGGCTTTGCCCGGGCCACCGGGCTGCCGGCCGCGGCCTACAATCTGCTGATCGCCGTCATCATCGCCGTCATCATCGTGCTGGCGATGAACCTGGTCGGCTCGCTGCTGATTTCAGCGCTGGTGATTTTTCCGGCGCTGTCCGCGATGCGGCTGTTCAAGAGCTTCCGCGCGGTCACGATCTGCTCGGCCGTTCTCTCGGTCGCCTGCGCCTTTTCCGGCATCGTGATCTCCATTCTTGCCGAGACACCGGTGGGCAGCACGGTCGTCGCGGTGGACATTGCCGCCTTCGGGCTCTTCTGTCTCATTGGAAAACTGAAAAGAGCATAAAAAATCCGCTTCCTTCGGGAAGCGGTTTTTTATGCTCTCAGTCGGCGCGGAAGCCCTCGCCGTGGACTTCGGTGGAGTCGGTGACAAAGGTGAAGGCCCGTGGATCGGCCTGCTTGATCAGGCGCAGGGTCTGCGCCAGGACGCGCCGCCGCGTGACGGTGACGATGATCTGTTTGTTCTCCTTCGTATAGCCGCCGAGCGCGGGGATCACGGTGGTGCCGCGGTCCGTATGGGTGTTGAGAAGCTCCGTGACCTCCTCGCCGCGGTCGGTGACGGTGTAGATCACTTTGGCGTAATCCACGCCCTGGGTGATGGTGTCGATCATCTTGGAGGAGACGAAAATGGCGATCGAGGAATAGATCGCGACCTCAATATCCTTGAATACGATCACGGCGAAGGCGACGACGCTCGCGTCGATAAACAGCAGCAGCGTGCCGCTGGGCACATTGGGCAGCACGCGCCGCACCATCAGCGCAGCCAGATCGGTGCCGCCGGTCGTGATCCCGCGCAGAAACAGCAGACCCAGGCCGAGACCCGAGATCGCGCCGCCGAAGACCGCGGCGATCAGCATGTCGTTGGTGTAGGCAATGTGCAGCGAAGTCGTGAAATCAATAAAGAAGCTCATCAGCGGCACGGACAGCAGCGTAAAGATGAGCGTCTTTCTGCCCAGCAGCTTCCAGGCGCCGAGCAGCAGCGGCAGGTTCAGCAGCAACGTCCAGGCGCCGACGCTGAGCTTCGGGCACAGATAGGCCAGCGCCGTCGCCAGACCGGACACACCGCCGGGGGCGATGTCGTTGGGGACGGTGAAGACAGCCAGCGGAACGCCGACCAGCGCTGTGCCGCAAAAGGTAAAAAGGAGATCCAGAAGGAGTTCCTTCGGCGGATAGTTTTTCAGGATGTGTTTCATGATTTTCGTATACCTGCTTTTCTCTGCGTGCAGCTATTATAGCTTGTAATCCGCGCTTGTCAAGTCTCAGCCCCAGAGAAGGCGGCAGATCCAGGCGGCGGAGAAAAAACAGGCGAGATCGGCGCAGAGCGCAGCGGGGATGGCCCAGCGCGTTTCGCGCACACCGGCGGCGGAGAAATAGACGGCAATGACGTAAAAGGTCGTCTCGCTCGAACCGATCATGACGGCGGCGCAGCGCCCGATCAGCGAATCGGCACCGAAACGGGCGATCAGCTCCGAAGCGACAGCCAGCGCGCCGCTGCCGGACAACGGGCGCAGCAGCATCAGCAGCGCCGTCTCCTCCGGCACGCCGAGCCTGCGCAGCAGGGGGGCGGCGAGATCGACGAGATACTCGCCCAGCCCCGAAGCGCGCAGCGTATGGATCAGCGCAAACAGCAGCACCAGCGCCGGCATCAGCTCCAGCGTCAGCCGCAGGCCCTTGTCCGCACCGTCCAGCAGCGCCTGATACACGTCACAGCCGCGCAGACGGGCATACAGGCAGAGGAAGCCGAGCAGGAGCAGCGGCGTCAGCGACAGGAGGGCCATCGCCGCTTGAGGATCGACGCCGCGCCGAGTCCCGCGCACACAGAAAGCAGGGAACTGAGCCAGACCGCCGGCATGATGTCGAAGGGAGCTGCCGCGCCGGCGGAGGCACGGACGGCGGCGATCGTGCCGGGAACAAGCTGCAGCGAGGCAGTATTGAGCACCACGAGCAGGGGCAGCTCGTCGCGCGCCGGCTCGCCCAGCGCCGCCATGGCGCGCGCCGCGCGGATCCCGGCCGGGGTGGCGGCATTGCCGAGGCCGAGAAGATTGGCGCTGAGATTTTCACCGAGGGCCGAGAGGATCTCTTCGCTCTGCGACGAGCGCGGAAAAAGGCGGCGGAGCAGCGGTCGGAGCAAGTCCGAAAGCCGAGCGGCGAGGCCACAGCGCTCCGCCAGCTCCATCCAGGCGCTCCAGAAGCAGAGGCTGCCGGCGATGCCCAGGCAGAAGGGGATCGCCTCCTGCGCACCGAGCAGCAGCGCGTTTCCCGTCTGCGCTGCGTTTCCGCTGAGCACAGAGAAATACAGGGACAGCAGAAAGATCAGCGTGAACAGGGTACCGAGCATCGACAAAGCTCCTCCAAATAAAAAAATAAGTCAGCATTTTGCGGTGATATTTCCATAAAATGTACTTTTTCGCCAAAAAACTGGAAAAATCAAAAAATAAATGTTAATTTTTTGTTTCATTGCACGCAAAATAATTTACAACGATCAAAAAATGTGATATAAACAATCATAATTAACTCCGGAGGGGGCAATAACTATGAAGTCCACAGGCATTGTGAGAAAAGTTGACGAGTTGGGGCGTATCGTACTGCCGATCGAAATGCGGCGTACCCTCGATATAGCCGAGAAGGATGCACTGGAAATCTATGTTGAGGGGGACAGCATTATTCTGCGCAAATACCAGCCGGCCTGTATCTTTTGTGATAATATGAAAAATGTGATCTCCTTCCAGGGTAAGAATATCTGCTCGGACTGCCTTGAGAAAATCAAAACCAAGTTCTGAACATAGACAGCGACTGTAACGAAAAACGATCCGCAGAGCCATCGGCTTTGCGGATCGTTTGCGTTTGGGATTATTCGGTTTTTGCCGGGTCGCCGAGAAAATGCGCCATGACCCGGTAGAGCGGCTGAAACAGCACCAGTGTCAGTACAAAATTGCCGCCGCAGTGCGCCAGATCGAAGGGGATGCCGTTGACCCACATGGCCAGGAACATCTCCCAGCCGCCGTTGATGGCGAAGTATTCCAGATACATCAGCGGCCCGAAAATCAGGCCGAAGACCGCGGCGACGACGGCCCAGATCAGCGCCGAGCGGTTCTTTCGCATCAGCATGGCCACGGCCAGCAGCAGCGGCCAGGTGTAGAGATAGCCGAACCACCAGATATGAAAGCCGTTGACCAGGCCCTCCAGCATCACATAGATGCCTACGCTGAACATGCCCTTCCAGCCAAAAAAGACGGCGCAGAGGATGATCAGCACGGCGTTGATGTTGATGTTGGGCAGCGCGTACAGCGCTTCTTTGGCGGCAAAGATCAGCGCGCCCATCAGGGGCAGCAGCGCGATCTCCCGGACGCTGAGCTTACCAGCCGACGGTGAAGACGATCTCATAGTGGTCGCCGTCGGCGATCAGGGTGTCGTCCACGCCGGTCATCATCATTTCTCCGCCCTTAGTGAAGCACCACCACTCCTGCTTGTCGCTGTCGGTCCCCTCACCGTCGACCGTGGTGACAAAGAGGCCGTACTCGCTCTCGTCGCCCTGCACCAGATTCTCCTGCTCCAGGGCCTCGCGCAGATTCAGCGCTGCGGTGGTGATGACGAATTCCTTTTCGCTTCCGTCGGCGTGCGTCACGCTGACAGTGATCGTGACCTCGTCGGCTTCGGCTTTGGCGGGCTCGGCAGATTCGCCCTCGGCGGGCGCTTCTGCGGGTACTGGCTGTGCTTCCGCTTCTGCGGGTTCGGCGGTCTGCTGAGCTGCTGCGGCCGGTTCCTCGGTCACAGCGGCGGGGTGCCTTTCAGGCGCAGCGGGGCGGAGCGCAAACCAGGCAATGATCGCGCCGAGGACCAGTACAAGCAAAATGGCCACGGCGATGATCGCTTTTCTGTTGTTTTTGTTGGACATCAAATCCTCTCCTTTCTTTGTTCAGCCTTTCGGCTATCGAATATCGCCTGAAGCAAAAGAGAGAGCCGGCTGCTGACCGGCTTCCGTTTTGTCCGGGGTCCGCGGAACTTCATGCGACGCCGGCCTTTTGATTGACCGGCACGGGCAGGTTTTCTGACTTCGCGAACAGATGCTGTTCGGCTTCACAGTGACGGCCTCGCGAGGGATTTCCACCCAGATTCCCCTGTTGACTGCCAGGCCGAAAGGCCGGCAGATCCCGCTTCGATTGCTTGCGTGGGCAGTATATCACGCCCTGTCAGAATCTTCAAGATTTCAGTCGAAACATTATATATTAAGGGGATTAAAAATTTAGTCGAATGAAGTCAAACTCTTGACGAAATGATTTCAACGATGTATTATGATTATGTTAATTAGTTTAGGTAGAGGGAATCGGGATACAATTCCTTCGAGAGCATATAGAATGGAGGATCGCCATGAAAATCATTCCTGAAGTGAAGTGCCGCCGCTGCGGTGAAAGCTTCTCCGCCCTGCGCTCGACCTGCCCGAACTGCGGAACGCGCCGCGTCGCCCAGAGCACGCGCACCCCTGCCGCCACGCCCAGCAGCACCGCAGGCACGGCCGCGTATGAACGCGCCAATGTCAACACCAGATGGCAGATGATTTTCGGCCTGATCCTTGTGGCCGCCGTGATCCTGGCGGTGATCGTGATGGTCGCCACCGGCCTGAATGACGACTCCTACGGCACGACCAAGCCCTCCAAGGCGCCGAAAGGCAATACGCCTGTGGAAGAAACGGCGGACGTCGCCCCCACGCCTGAGGCGGTCCCGACCCCGACTCCCAGCCCCACGCCCAGCATCCAGAGCCTTGAAATCCGTTACACCTACGACGACAAGAAGCGCGACGACGTGACCGTGAAGATCGGTGAGACGCTGCCGCTCTATGCGGCGATCATGCCCTCCGACATCGCCGGCCGTGTCGAATGGCGCATCGACGACGACGGTAAGGACGCCTTCATCATCAAGGAGGACAACGAGAACGCAAACCACATCACCGTGGAGTGCGTCGGCAGACTGCCGGACGGCGTCGGCGGCGTGTATATCTACGCTTCTGTCTACGGGCAGGAGGTCAAGTGCCTGCTGCACGTCAACGGCTGAACAACAGAATCGGAAAAACGTCTCCGGAGGCCTCTGGCCTCCGGAGCTTTTTTCTGAAAAAATCTGAATTCCCGCTCTGGCTCTTGCAATTCCGGCCAGGAATGGTAAAATAAACTATTAGTGTAAGTTTTTGAACGCGGGATGGAAACAGTATGAAAAAGATAAGACAACTGATCGGCCTGTTTGCGGCGCTCTGCCTGCTGCTGCTTCTCAGCCCCTGCTCGCTGGCGGAAGAGCCGGCGCCTGCCGGGGATGAGCGCTTTGAAGGGAAGACCTGGGAGCAGGTGACCGAGGCCTTTATCGAGGAGCATCACGCGGACATCGGCACCGTGACGATCGGCTATTACAATACCGTCACCGGGGAGGAGCAGTATTACAAGCCCGACGAATACATGATCTCCGGCAGTCTCTTTAAGGTTCCGCTGAACATGGTCTTCTGCGAAAAGGTCGCCAACGGGGAGATCGACTGGGATACGAATATCCGCGGCTATTCCTACGAGTATCTGCTCCGCGGCTCGATCATCGACTCCAACAACGAGCTGGCCGAACAGCTCTGGCGGGAGATCGGCAAGGGCGCGGTGCGGCCGTACCGCGTCTACCGCGAGGTGATCGCGCCCATCATGGGCGAGGATCCCGAGACCGCGGACGATATGTACTACAAAAACAACTACTTCACCGCCCGGCAGATGATCCACTGCCTGAAGGAGCTTTACGATCACCAGGAGAAGTATCCGCGGCTGATCGATACGATGAAGGAGGCCGAGCCGCACAAGTACTTCCTCCAGAACCCGCAGAAGGTGGAGGTTGCTCACAAATACGGCTATTTTGCCGAGGGCAGCGTCCTCTACCTCAACGACTGCGGCTTCTGCTTCACCGAAGATCCCTTCGCGCTGGTGGTGTTTACGGCGGGGATCATGCACCCCTATGAGTTTTTGACCGAATACTGCGCGCTGATGATCGACTATACCGAGTATCAGACGGCGCTGCGGCATGAAGAAGAACTGCGCCAAAGCCGCGAGGCGGCGATGCAGGCCCTCAATCCGACGCAGGAAGCGCCGGAGCAAGGCGGCAACGCTGCCAAGGCTGACATATCTGCCGTCACTGAGCCGGCATCGGATGATTCGGTGAATCTTGTGACGCCGCTGCTGGCCGTCGCGGTGTTCGGCCTGACCGCCGGCGCGCTGGCGGCGCTGTTGATGCTCCGCCGGAAGAAACAGCTGAAGCTGCGCTGGGCGATCCCTGCGCTGCTCTTTGCCGCGGCCGCCCTGCTGCTGTGCGTGTACGCGCCCGGCATGAAAACCGCGGTGTCCGCCGGCGAACAGAAAAAGGCGGATCCGCAGGAGAGCGTCAGCCGCTTTTTCGACGCGCTGATCGCCAAGAATTATCCCATGGCCTATGACTGCCTCTATGATTATGCATCGCTCGGCCTGGAGGAAAAACCGCAGAACGAGGCGGCGCAGCGGATGGCCGATGCGCTGCTGGACAGCTATTCCTACACGCTTTACGGCGACTGCGCAGTGGACGGGCTCCACGCGCGGCAGCAGGTGCTGTTTGAAATGCTGGATCTCGACGCCATGCAGGCCGACCTGAAAGCCGGCACGGAGGAAGCGGTGCGCAGGCTCAGCGAAGAGCTGCCGCGCAGCGAAGTGGTCGACGAGCAGGGCAACTATCTGCCCGCGCTGACCGAGCGGGCCTATCTGGAGGCGCTCCAGGAGCTTCTGGAGCATCCGGACCGCTACCGCACCAGTGTGGGACTGGACCTGCAGCTGAATTACACCACGGATGGCTGGCGCATCCTGACGGACAGCCGGCTGATCCAGGCGCTGAGCGGGCATGCGCCCGCAACGAAGGGAGGGGACGGCGCATGAACGAACAGAGACGCAGCCAGAGCCGCCCGGCTCCTCAGACTTCCGGCAGCGCATCGCTCGGCATGACGCTGCTGACGGTCGCGCTGATTCTTCTGTCCGCCCTCTGCCTGCGCTGGCTGCTGTTGAGCATCCACTCGGACACCTTCGCCAGGCAGCAGAGCGCACCGACGGGCGTGGCGCTGCAGGAAAAAACGGGAAAAGCGGATTTTGCCGGCAAGCTGGAGGTGTTTGCCAACAACTCCGCCAGCGACGCGCTGTCTGACCTGGTTTATATTAAGAAAATTTATAAGATCCCCGAAAACGATGTCGTCGCACCGAAGCCCGATGAGAGCAAATTCGGCGTGACGGACGATCCGGAGGAGCTGCAGGCCGTCGTCGACGCGGCTGCCGAGCTTCTCGAGGGACGGGAACTGATCTGGAACAAAAGCATCGAGCGGATGGAGAATTCCGTCATGCGCTATTACCGGGACGACACCATCCTGGCCATCACCTGGAAGGAGGGCATCGGCGGCGGCGCCGTCACCTTTGCCGAGATCGTCATCGCCGACGGCTCCCAGCTTCGCCGCGCTCTGTCCGGCAACAGCTTCGGCTCCGGCATTCGCATGAAGGCCACCGAGATGGCCGCCGCGGCCAATGCGGTCATCGGCATCAACGGCGACTTCTACGATAACCGTCAGATCGGCCTTTCGGTCTATCAGCGCGAGATCTGCCGCAACCGCGGCGTCGCGCTGGACAGCTGCTTCTTTACCGCCTCCGGCGATATGCTGATGACCCATCACGGGGACCTGGTCACCGATGAGGATGTGGAGCAGTATCTCAAGGACAATGACGTGGTCTTCGGCATCTCCTTCGGGCCGATCCTGGTCGAAAACGGCGAGCTGCAGACCATCTACAGCTATCCGGTCGGCGAGATCGACTCCTATTACTCCCGCGCCGCCATCGCGCAGAAGGGCGAACGTCACTATCTGCTGATGACGATCGGCCAGGAGGGCAATTATACCCAGCGCTGCCAGATCAACATGGCAGCCCAGATCATTTACAGCAAGGGCGTGGACAGCGCCTACGCACTCGACGGCGGCCAGACGGCCACCATGGTCATGCAGAACCAGACCGTCAACCGCGTGGACTGGGATGAAGAACGCACGATGAGCGATATCATTTATTTCGCCACGGCGATGCCGGAAGAGGGGTGAGCCGATGAATCCGATTGCCATGATCCTCGGCAGCCATGTGATCTACTGGAACGCGGTCGTGATCGTTCTGGGCGTGGCCGCCTGCTTCTGCCTGACGATGGCGCTCTTTACCGCGCACGGCGGCCGCGCCGCGGCCATCTGGCTGCTGCTGCCGCTTGCGATCGCACTGTCACTGCCGCTGGCCCGTTTTGTCAACTGGTACTGCCACAGCGAAAAATACCTGAGCTTCTGGAAGGCGATGACCGATTACAGCCGGGGCGACTACTGTCTGGCCGGCGCGATCCTCGGCACGGGGCTTGCGGGTCTGATCGTCTATCTGCTGGGCTTTACGCAGAATCTGCGCCGCCTGTACGACTGCCTGGCGCCGGGTGCCGCGCTCGCCATTGCCTTCATTCGTCTCAGCGAGATCTTCACCAACGCCGACCGCGCCAAGGCCGTGGTCACAAATCCGGCCTTCCAGCGCCTGCCCTTCAGCACCGAGATCACCTCTACGGGAGAGTGGAGGGTAGCCACCTTCTTTTTCCAGTTCGTGATGATGCTCGTTATCTTCATGCTGCTGATGCGCTTTTTCGTCAAGCGCCGCCGCTGGCCGATGAAGGCCGGGCAGCCGCGCGACGGGCATGTGGCGCTGATGTTCCTCACCTGGCTGAGCGCTCTCGACGTGATGGCCGACAGCAGCCGCTATGACGCGAGCTTCCTGCGCCTCAACGGCTTTGTCAGCATGGTGCAGATCGTCTCCGGCGTCACGCTGCTGGTCGTTCTGATCATCTACAGCCGCCGCTCCATCCGCGCAAACGGCATGCAGAAAAAGCTTGTCATCCTCTGGGTCGTCTTCTTCCTGGCGGTCGGGCTGACGGGCTTCCTGGAATGGCTGGTGCAGCGTCACGGCAACTGGTACCTGTCCTGTTATTTCCTGATGGGACTGAGCTGCCTGACGGTGGCGATCGTCGACTATCGCGCCTATCTCAGCGTCTGCGGCGAGAAAAAAAGAAAACGCGCCTGATATATCGACTGATCCCCGTGGGTAAAACCCACGGGGTTTTTTTGCCGGAATCGACTCGTCAGCTCTTGCAATTATGGGGAAGAATGGTAAAATCAGAAATGTATTTTTATTGGGGACGGAATTCGGATGAATCCTTTTGTATATATGTTTGTCATAAAACCGCCTTCTGAACTCGCGCTTCGCCTGGCGATGATCCTTCTGATCGCGGCCGCTCTGGAAGCGCTGGCAGGTCTGCTGCTGATCCGCAGAAAAACCGCAGCAAAGACCGTGCTGGCGGCCTTGAGCTTCCTCTCGGCAGCTGCTGCGCTGGCGCTCCTGCTCATCACGCCCAACGCCGGCGCGCTGGATCCCATGCCGCGGCCGGAGCTGAAGCCGCAGGGGGATCCGCACGATGCGGCCGCCGCTTTCTTTGACGCGCTGCAGGCCGGGGATAGCGAGACCGCCGAGGGGCTGCTGGACGGCGAGGGCAGGCTGCTGATCGGGGAAGCGACAGAGAGCGAGGGCGCACAGCGCATGCTGCAGGCCCTTGCCGGAGCTTATGCCGTTCGCCTGCGCGGCGGCAGCGTTGTCGACGGCTTGGACGCCCGGCAGAGCGCTTCGCTGACGGCGCTCGACCTGAACGCGGTGCAGGCGGCGCTGAACGGGGAGACGGAGGCCGGGCTTCGCGAGCTCTGCGAACAGCGTCCCCGGAGATTTCTGGCGGATGAAGCCGGCGCCTTCCTGCCGGAGGCGGCGGAGGAGGCCTGGACGGCCGCGCTGTTGCGCGTCCTGGAGCACCCGGAGGAATATACCCGGACGAGCGAGCTGGAGCTGCAGCTGCACTATACGCCCCTCGGCTGGCGGATCAGCAATGCGGAGGAGCTGCTTTGCATCCTCAACGGCGGCGTTTTGGACGGCGATGTTTCGGAATGGGCGGCCCGCTCTCTGAAAGAGGCAAGCGGCGAGCTCGTCTATGACCGCCCGGTCTACACGGTGGCAGAGGATGCGCCGGCCGGCCCGGCTTTCGATGCGTCGAACTACGTCTATACCAACGATCCCGCCGTGGTGCAGCAGATCGTGGATTCCGCGGCCGTGCTGCTGGACGGGCAGGAGCTGTGCTGGAACCCGTCGATCCAGCGTTTGGACGGCAGCAAGATGATCTGCTACTGCGACGATACGATCCTGATGATCTGCTGGAAAGAGATCGTCAACGACTGTTGCCTCAGCTTCTGCGAGGTCAAGATCGCGCACGGCTCGCAGCTGCGGCGCGCGCTGGCCGGCGGCAGCTACAGCCGCGGTCCCGGTCTTCGCATCCGTGAGACGGAATTTGCCAAAAGCGTCAACGCTGTTGCCTCCATTAACGGCGACTTTTACGATTACCGCAATCTCGGGATCACGGTCTACCAGCGCGAGGTCTATCGGAATAACCCTGCGCTGATCGATTCCTGCTTCTTCACCGCCTCCGGAGACATGCTCTTCTCCCATCGCGGAGAGCTGAAGGAAAAGGGCGAGGCCGAGCAGTTCGTCAAAGATAACGACGTCGTTTTCGGACTGGCCTTTGGGCCGATCCTGGTGGAAAACGGGGAGGCGACCCATACGGCGTCCTATCCGGTGGGTGAGGTGCAGTTTCATTACAGCCGATCCGCGATCGGGCAGCTGGACAGTCTGCACTATCTGCTGATGACCGCCGGCTTCGACGCCTGGTACGACAATGTGCCCGACATCAATCAGACGGCGCAGTACATTCAGGCCAAGGGCGTGGACAAAGCCTATGCGCTCGACGGCGGAGGAACGGCGGAGATCGTCATCGACGGAAAGGCCTTCAATCACGTGGACTTTGACACCGAACGCCCGATGAGCGACATCATCTATTTCGTCACGGCTTTGCCGGAGGAATAAAAAAAGATCGCGGTGACTCCGCAGAGTCACCGCGATTTGATATAGTTTACTGTTTTTCCGCTTCGGTTTCGTCCGGGGCGGATTTTTCTTCGGCGCCCACGCGCTCGACCAGGATCCTTTCCACCCTCCGGCCGTCCATCTGCAGGACGGTCACTTTCAGGTCGCCGGTCTGGAACACGGTGCCCGGCTCCGGGAAAGAGCCGTATTTTTCCACTGTCCAGCCGCCGACGGTCTCGCTTTCCGCCTCAAAATCCTCCTCGGGGATTTCCAGCAGCTCACGGAAATCGTCGATCACCATGTCGCCGTCCAGCTCATATGCGCCGCTGGGGCGCTGCACGACCTCTTCCTCCACGGTATCGGTCTCGTCCCAGATGTCGCCGACGATCTGCTCCAGCACATCCTCCATCGTCAGCACGCCCAGCATGCCGCCGTATTCGTCGGCGACGATGGCCAGGTGCTGCCGCGCCTTGCGCAGCTGATTGAGTACCGCCGGCAGCTTCATCGTCTTGTAGACGTAGCAGGGAGGCATCAGGAGCTTGCGGATATCGGCGCGGCCGTCGTCGGTCATCGCCTTGAGGAAGTGGTTGAGGTACAGCACGCCGATGATGTTGTCGATGCTGTTCTCATAGACCGGCAGGCGGGAATAGGGTGCATCCTCAATCTGCGCAAGAATATCATCCCAGTTGTCGTCGATGTCGATGGCCTGCACGTCCACGCGCGCGGTCATGACCTCGGAGGCGGAAATGTCGGCAAAGTCGATCGCCGCTTGCACAAGCTCGGACTGGTCTTCGTCGAGGACTTCCTCGTCCTCGGCGGTTTCAATGATGGACTGCAGCTCTTCCACAGCCTCGTCGGGATCCTCGTCCTCCTCCGGCTTCATGCCCATGGTGATCAGCTTGACCAGCAGCACCACCAGCCAGATCAGCGGGAAGAGCACGATCATCAGGCCGCGGACCACATAGGCGTTTCGCAAAGCAATGCGGTTGGCGTTTTTCTTGGCGGTGATCTTGGGGATCGTTTCACCGAAGATGATGACCAGCAGCGTCAGGATCAGCGTTGCCAGCCAGGTATAGCGGTCGGAGCGCAGCAGGAGGATCACCAGCACGGAGGCCAGCGAAGAGGCCGCGATATTGACCAGATTGTTGCCGATCAGGATCGCGCTGAGCGCGTCGTCAAAGCGTCCGGTGATCTTCAGCGCGACCCCGGCCCGCTTCGAGCCGTCGTCACGCATGTTCTCCAGGCGCAGTTCATTGCAGGAGGAATAGGCCATCTCACTGGCCGAGAAAAAGGCGGACAGCGCCAGACAAACAATAATGCCGATGATCACAAGGGCGATCGTCATGCTTCCCCGCCTCCTTCCTGCTGTTCGGAAAGGAGCCGGACGCGCAGCTTGAGGATGCGGTTGTGCTCCATTTCGGACACCGTGACCTGCAGGCTGTGGTAGACAAAGCTGTCGCCGGGCTGCGGGATGGCGGTAAACTGCTCATAGGCCCATTCGCCCATGCGGGTGTTGACGAGCTCCTCGTCCTCCTCGGGATCTTCAAAGCCGAGCTGCTCGAACACGTCGCTGACGGATTCCTCGGCGTCCACCGCATAGCTGCCGTCGTCGAGCTCGACCACGGCCTCCTCGACCACGTCGTCCTCGTCCCAGATCTCGCCCACGAGCTCTTCCAGGATGTCCTCCACCGTCACGATACCCAGCGTGCCGCCGTAATTGTCGGTGATCACGGCCAGGTTCTGCTTGCGGCGGGACATGATGGGCAGCAGCTCGTCAATGTTGGTGCTCTGGTGGATGAAGAGCGCTTCGTCCAGCAGCGGACGCAGATCCATAGCGCTGCCGAGATGCAGATAGGACTTGATATACTTGCGGATCTGCAGGATGCCGATGATATTGTCGATGCTGCCCTCGTAGACCGGAAGTCTGCTGTGGTTCTGGGCCTTGATCTGCGCGAGGATCTCCTCCGGACTGTCGTCGATGTCGATCGCGGCCAGGTCGACGCGCGGGGTGAGGATGCTCTCCACCGTCACGTCGCCGAATTGCAGCGCGGAGGAGATCAGGTCGCCCTGCTCCTCGTCCAGCGTGCCCTCCTCGGTCATGTCCTCGATGAGATCGTAGAGCTCATCCTCGGTCACGCTGATCTCCGGATCGCCCTTGGTCAGGCCGGCAGCGGCATGGCCGATCGCGGTCAGCGCGGAGGAGAGGGGAGCGAAGACCGCCATCAGCAGCTTCAGCGTGCCGGAATTGGAGAGCGTGAAGCGTTCGCTGTAGCTCTTGGCGATGCTCTTGGGGAGCATTTCACCGGCAAAGAAGACCACGATCGTCGTGATCAGCGTGCTGACAGACACGGCGCTCAGGCCCCAGCGGGCGGTCACGGCCACGGTGACGATCGCCGCCGCGGCGATGTGAACGATATTGGTGCAGATCAGCAGGGTCGTGACCGCCTGGTCAAAGTGATCCAGCACAAACTGCGCCTTCTCGGCCCGCGGATCGCCCCGGTCTGCTTTCGCCTTGATCCTGCTGCGCGAAACAGAGGCGATGGCTGTTTCGGTCACGGCGAAGTACGCCGCCAGCAGCAATAAAACGACTGCGATGAGCCAGGGGGTCATCGACAATCGACTGCCGTCATCCATGATCGGATAAACAACTCCTTCAGTACATAAAATTACAAGATAGTATAGCATAGCAAGTCTTGCGCGTCAATACAAAGACGCGCGAATCTGCCCGGGACTGCGGCAAAAGCCTTGTAAAACAGAGAATCACGTGATATAATACTCATTTAGAAAGTTATTTGCATAGGAGGCAATACGATTGACTAGAATTGATATTTTTTCCGGCTTTCTCGGAGCCGGTAAGACGACCCTGATCCGCAAGCTGATCGCGGAGGGCTACCAGAACGAAAAGCTCGTGCTGATCGAGAACGAGTTCGGCGAGATCGCCGTGGACGGCGCTTTCCTGCAGGACGCGGGCGTGCAGATCACCGAGATGAACTCCGGCTGCATCTGCTGCACCCTGGTGGGCGACTTCACCAAGGCCCTCGGCCAGGTCATGACCGACTACGCACCCGACCGCATCCTCATCGAGCCCTCGGGCGTCGGCAAGCTCTCTGACGTGGCCCGCGCCGTGGAGCGCGTGGAAGGCGCGGAGATCGGCGCGAAGGTCACCGTGGTGGACGCCGGCAAGTGCAAAATGTACGCCCGCAACTTCGGCGAGTTCTTCAACGACCAGGTGGCGAGCGCCGATCTGATCGTTCTCAGCCGCACCGACACCGCCAACGACGCCAAGACCATGGCCGCCGTCGAGCTGCTCAAGGGCATCAACCCCGAAGCCAGGCTGATCACCACCCCCTGGGACCAGCTGAGCGGTGCGCAGATCCGCGAGGTCATGGAGGAAAACGTCCTCCAGCGCGAGCTGCATGAGCTGGAGGATGAGCATCACCACCATCACGACCACGACGAGGACGAGTGCGACGATCCCGACTGCGAGTGCCACCATCACCACGACCATGATGAGGATGAGGAGCACGAGCACCATCATCATCACGATCACGACGAGGACGAGTGCGACGATCCCGACTGCGAGTGCCATCATCACCACGACCATGATCACGATCATGAGCACCATCATCATCACCACCACGCCGATGAGGTTTTCACCAGCTGGGGCATGGAGACGCCGCGCAAGTTCAGTGAGGACGAGCTGAAGGCCACGCTCAGCGCCCTGCAGGACGAGGCGAAATACGGCATGATCCTGCGCGCCAAGGGCCTGGTCGATTCCGGCGAGGGCGAGTGGATCTACTTTGACTACGTGCCCGGCGAGGTGGACATCCGCCGCGGCGGCGCCGCCGTCATCGGCCGCTTCTGCGTGATCGGGTCCAAAATCAACGAGCAGGCGCTGAAGGAGCTGTTTCAGGTTTGAGCAAGCAAAAGGATATTCCCGTTTATCTGTTCACCGGCTTTCTTGAGGCCGGCAAGACGAAATTCATCCAGGAGACCCTGGAGGACAAGCGCTTCTGCAACGGCGAACGCACGCTGCTGCTGATCTGCGAGGAGGGCGAGGAGGAATACGCGCCCGACCAGTTCGCGGACAAGCGCGTATACATGCATGTGCTGGACGATGAAAGCCAGCTGACCGGCGAAAACCTGACCAAGTGGCTGGACGACGTGAACGCCGAGCGCGTGGTGATCGAGTATAACGGCATGTGGATGCTGGACCTGCTCTATAACGCCATGCCGGAAAACTGGATCGTCTACCAGGAGTTCATGTTTGCCGATGCGCGCAGCTTCATCTCCTACAACAACAATATGCGCCAGTTGGTCTATGACAAGCTGAAGAGCTGCGAGCTCGTCGTCTTCAACCGCTATAGCGCCGCCATCGACAAGATGGAGCTGCACAAGATCGTGCGCGGCGCGTCCCGCCGTTCGGACATCGCCTATGAGTACGCGGGCGGCCAGGTGGAGTATGACGATATCCAGGATCCGCTGCCCTTCGACGTGAATGCGCCGGTCATCGAGATCGCGGACGAGGACTACGCCCTCTGGTACCGCGACCTGTCGGAGGATCCGAAGAAGTACGAGGGCAAGACCGTGCGCTTCAAGTGCAAGACCGTGGTGCGCAAGCGCCTGCCGCCGGAGTGCTTTGTCGTCGGCCGGCATCTGATGACCTGCTGCGTCAACGATATTCAGTTCGCGGGCCTCGTCTGCCAATGGAAGAACGCCGACAGCATCGAGGACGAGACCTGGATCATGCTGACCGCAAAGATCAATTTCAAGTTCCACCGCGCCTACGGCAAGAAGGGCCCCGTGCTGAGCTTCATCGAGGCCAATCCCTCCGCCGCGCCCGCGCAGGAAGTCGCGACCTACTACTGATCGTCCCGGAGACAGACAGATGCGCTACCAATGCCTGGTCTTTGACCACGACGATACGGTCGTCAACAGCACGGCGACCATCCACTGGCCCTGCTTTGTGGACTTTCTGGCGCAGCGCCGCCCGGGCATGAGCTGCAGCCTGGAAAAGTACTTCATCAAAAACTTCGATCCGGGCTTCCTGCCCATGTGCCGGGAGGATTACGGCCTGAGCGACGCGGAGCTCGACGATGAGCTCCGGTTCTGGAAAGACTATGTGCGCGAGCACGTGCCGAGCGCCTATCCCGGGATCCGGGAGATGATGGAGCGGCAGAAGGCCGAAGGCGGCTTCGTCTGCGTCGTGTCGCACTCTCTGGATTTCAACATCCGGCGCGATTACCGGGAAAACGGACTGCCGGAGCCGGACGCGGTCTTCGGCTGGGAGCAGCCGCAGGAAAGGCGCAAGCCGAGCCCCTGGCCGCTGCAGGAGATCATGCGCCGCTTTGATCTGCAGCCCAGGGATCTGCTGATGATCGACGATCTCAAGCCAGGCTACGATATGGCCCGTGCCTGCGGCGTCGATTTCGCGGCTGTCGGCTGGGCCAACGACATCCCCGCCATCGAGCGCTTCATGCGCGGCAACTGCCGCTGGTATTTCAAGACGGTGCCCGAGCTGGCCGCTTTTCTGAAGGAGGAATCCGCATGACTCCCGTATTGTACATCGTCATTCCCTGCTATAACGAGCAGGAGGTCCTGCCGATCACCGCGCCGCAGTTTCTGGCGAAGATCCGGCAGCTCACGGAAGCCGGGAAGATCGCGGAGGAGAGCCGCGTGCTCTTTGTCAACGACGGAAGCAAAGACCGCACCTGGGAGATCATCCGAGAGCTGGCCGCCTCCGACGAGCACTATCTCGGCATCAGCCAGAGCCGTAACCGCGGGCATCAGAACGCGGTGCTGGCCGGACTGATGGAGGCGAAGGACCGCTGCGACATCACGATCTCCATCGACTGCGACGGGCAGGACGACATCAACGCCATGGACGCGATGGTGGACGAGTATCTCTCCGGCAGCGAGGTCGTTTACGGCGTGCGCGAAAGCCGCGAGACCGACACCTTCTTCAAGCGCACGACCGCCCAGGGCTTTTACAAGTTCCTGTCGATGATGGGCGCGGAGGTCGTCTACAATCACGCGGACTATCGCCTGATCAGCGCGCGCGTGCTCAAGGAGTTTGCCAAATTCGAGGAGGTCAACCTCTTCCTGCGCGGCCTGGTGCCGCTGGTCGGCTTCAAGAGCAGCAGCGTCTACTACAAGCGCGCCGAGCGTCTGGCGGGGGAGAGCCACTACCCGCTGCGCAAGATGATCGCCCTGGCCGTGGACGGCATCACCAGCCTCTCGGTCAAGCCTCTGCACCTGATCACGGGCTTTGGCGTGTTCGTTGCGTTCTTGAGCTTCATCGGTGTCCTTTGGGCGCTGATCGCGGCGCTTGGCGGCCATACGGTGGCCGGCTGGGCCAGCACAACCTGCATCGTCTGCTTCGTCTCCGGCGTGCAGCTCATCTGCCTCGGCATCCTGGGCGAATATATCGGCAAGATCTATCTGGAGGTCAAGCACCGCCCGCGTTATATCATCAGCGAACGCACCTGGGAAAAATAATAAGAACGAACCGCCGGAATCGGGAAAAACTCTTGATTCCGGCGTTACTTTGTGATACATTACTTTTGTTCATGCGTTGAACGGGAAAATAGCGTGAGATCGTCATCAGAGAGCAGGGGTCGTCGGCTGAAAGCCCCCGCAGGCAGAGCGCGCTTGGTTCGCCCGGGAGCACCGGCCAATCACCGGCGGCTGAAAACCGTTATCTTTTCCTTCAAGTGCGGCCTGTTGCGGCCGAATTTGGGTGGTACCGCGGAAGTTTGGCTTTCGTCCCATGGCTTTGGGATGAAAGTCTTTTTTATTGTTTATTATTAGGGAGTAAGAAGAATGAAAGAATTGATGCAGAAGCTGAGAGAGGCCTCCCTGCAGGCCGTGTCTCAGGCTCCGACCATGGAAACCCTGGAGGAGATGCGCGTCCGCTACCTGGGCAAGAAGGGCGAGCTGACCGGCATCCTCCGTCAGATGGGCAAGCTCTCCGCTGAGGAGCGCCCGGCGATGGGCCAGCTGGCCAACCAGCTGCGCGCCGATATCGAGGCCGCCATCGATGCGCGCCGCGAGAGCCTCAGCAAGGCGCTGCTGGAAATGAAGCTGCAGCAGGAGACGCTCGACGTGACCCTGCCCGGCGAGGCCGACCGCCTCGGCCACAAGCACCCGATGTATAACGTGCTCGACCAGATCAAGGACATCTTTGTCGGCATGGGCTTCGAAATCCTCGACGGCCCCGAGGTCGAGAAGGCGGAGTATAACTTCGACAAGCTGAACATCGACGCCGGCCATCCATCCCGCGATTGGACGGATACCTTCTACTTTACCGAAGACGGAAAGATTTTGCTTCGTACGCAGACTTCGCCGATGCAGATCCACGCCATGGAGACGCGTGAGCTGCCGATCCGCGTGCTGGCCCCCGGCCGCGTTTACCGCAAGGACGAGGTGGACGCCACCCACAGCCCGATGTTCCACCAGATCGAGGGCCTCGTGGTCGACAAGGGCGTGACGATGGCCGATCTCAAGGCCACGCTGAACCTCGTCGTGGAGCAGATCTACGGCAAGGGCACCGTCACGCGCTTCCGTCCGCATCATTTCCCCTTCACCGAACCGAGCTGCGAACTGGACATCCAGTGCCACAAGTGCGGCGGCAAGGGCTGCCCGACCTGCAAGGGCGAGGGCTGGATCGAGGTGCTGGGCGCCGGCATGGTGCACCCGAAGGTGCTCGCCGGCTGCGGCATCGACCCGGACGTCTATTCCGGCTGGGCCTTCGGCATGGGCCTTGAGCGCCTGGCCATGGGCGAGTACAAGATCACCGACCTGCGGCTGATCTTCGAAAACGACGAGCGCTTCCTGCAGCAGTTCTGATCCCGGCTTCCCCTTGAGGGGAAGCTGTCAGCCGCGAGGCTGACTGATGAGGTGTAAATAACAACTGACTACTCAATGAGAGGGCCCGCCCCTCATCCGGCGCTGACGCGCCACCTTCCCCCGAGGGGGAAGGCGATAAGGAAGGAAGATTATATGAAACTTTCAAGAAAATGGCTGAATGAATTTGTCGACCTGCCGCTGAGCGAGTTCAACGACCGGGCCTTTGACGAGGCCATGACCGTCTCCGGCTCCAAGGTCGAAGTGACCGAGGATCTGTCCTCGCGCATGAAAAATGTGAAGGTCGGGCGCATCCTCTCCCTGGAAAAGCACCCGAACTCCGACCATATGCTGGTGGCCCAGATCGACGTCGGCCAAGCCGAGCCCGTGCAGATCTGCACCGGTGCCTGGAACGTCCATGTGGGCGACCTGGTGCCCGCGGCGCTGCATAACGCGCTGCTGCCGAACGGCACGAAGATCACGAAGGGCAAGCTGCGCGGCGTGCCCTCCAACGGCATGCTCTGCTCGCTCAAGGAGCTGGACGTCACTGAGCACGACTTCCCCTACGCCGTCATCGAGGCGGCTGCCATCCTGAACGACTACCACCCCATCGACCCGGACAAGCCCTCGATCCCCGCCGACATCCAGGCAGGCGACCGCATCTTCGGCAAGGTGATCGCGGCGCGTGTCGCGGCGGTGGAAAACGCCGGCGTGAACCTCTGGAAGCTCCGCCTCGAGCCCGGGGCCGAGACAGTCACGAACTGCCAGAACCTCCATGAGGGCGACCTCGTCGCCTACGATACGGCAAAAGATCATGTCTGCACGCTGGAGGACCTGCGCGCCGAGCAGCGCGAATTCCCCCACTGCATCCACGACGGCATCCTGATCCTGCACGAGGACGTGAAGCCCGGCGACGACGTGGCGGCGCTGCTTGGCCTCGACGACCATATCGTCGAGTTCGAGATCACGCCCAACCGCCCGGACTGCCTGTGCGTGATCGGCCTGGCGCGCGAGGCGGCAGCAACTTTTAACAAGGAACTGAAGCTGCATACCCCCGTCGTCGAAGCCAAGGCCGGCGGGAATATCAACGATCTGACGAAGATCGTCATCGAGGATGCCGATCTCTGCCCGCGCTATACCGCGCGCATGGTGAAAAACGTGAAGATCGCGCCGTCGCCCGCCTGGATGCGTGAGCGCATCCGCAGCGCCGGTATGCGCCCGATCAACAACATCGTCGATATCACCAACTACGTCATGCTCGAATATGGCCAGCCAATGCACGCCTTCGATTTCTCCTGCGTGGAGGGCAAGGAAGTCCACATCCGCCGCGCGAAGGAAGGGGAGAGCATCCAGACCCTGGACGGCACCGAGCGCAGGCTGAGCGAGAACATGCTCTGCATCTGTGACGTGGAGAAGCCCATCTGCGTGGCCGGCGTCATGGGCGGCGCCAACAGCGAGATCGTGGGCGATACTGCGATGGTGCTCTTTGAAAGCGCCAACTTCAACGGCCCCTCCGTCCGCCGTACCGCCACCGCCCTCGGCATGCGTACCGACGCCTCCTCCCGTTATGAGAAGGGCCTCGATCCGCAGAACACGATGAAGGCCGTGCAGCGCGCCTGCGAGCTGATCGAGCTGCTCGGCGCGGGCGAGGTCGTCGAGGGCGTCATCGACGTCGTGCCGAATCCGCTGCCCGAAACGACGGTCAAGCTTGAGCCGGACAAGATCAACGCCCTGCTCGGCACCGACATCGACGAGCAGACCATGCGCGAGATCCTGCTGAAGCTGGGCTTCACGCTCGAGGGCGAAGTCATCCATGTGCCCTCCTGGCGCGGCGATGTGTCGCACTACTCCGATATTGCGGAGGAAGTGGCCCGCTTCTACGGCTATAACGAAATCCCTGTAGCCTTCAGCGGCGGCATCAGCACTGCGGGCGGCTTTTCTCCCGTGCAGCAGTATGAGCGCGAGCTGGGTCAGACCTGCCGCAGCCTGGGCCTGGACGAGATCATCACCTACTCCTTCATCAGCCCGAGCTACTACGACAAGGTCGGCTGGCCGAAGGACGATCCGCGCCGCGAGAGCCTGCGCATCCTCAACCCCCTGGGTGAGGACACCTCCATCATGCGCACCAGCATCCTGCCCTCGATGCTCGAGATCCTGACCCGCAACTACAACTACCGCAACAAGGAAGCCCGTCTTTACGAGATCGGCCGTATCTATCTCAAGCGCCCCGACGGCACCGCGGACGAGCCGAAGATCCTCTCCCTCGGCGCCTACGGACCGAAGATGAACTTCTTCGTGCTCAAGGGCTGGGTCGAGCAGATCATCGCCGGCCTCGGCAGCGGAGAAGCCCGCTTCGTCGCGGAGAAGGACAATCCCTCCTACCATCCCGGCCGCTGCGCCAGCGTCTGGATGGGCGAGCGCCGCATCGGCGTGCTCGGGCAGATCCATCCGGCCGTGGCCGCCAATTACGGCGTGGACGCCGAGCTCTACTGCGCTGAGCTCAGCTTCGATGCGCTCTTTGAGAGCAAGGGCGGTACCCCGGTCTTCCAGCCGCTGCCGCGCTTCCCGGCCGTCACGCGCGATATCGCCATTGTCTGTGACGCCGCGATCCCGGTGGGGGAACTGAAGGACTGCATCCTGCGCTGCGGCGGAAAGTATCTCGTCGGCTGCACGCTCTTCGATGTCTATGCCGGCAGCCATATCGCCGCAGGAAAGAAGTCCGTGGCCTTCTCATTGAGCATGCGCGCCGAGGATCAGACCCTGACCGACGAACACGCTGAAGAGACGGTCAAGCGGGTTCTTGACGCTCTGGCCGAGCGTTTTGGAGCGATGATTCGGTAAATTTTAAAAAATCTTAAGAATTTTTCATGGCTTTCGACCAAATTCTACTTTACATAACATATTTTTCTGTTATAATATGTTACAGAAATGAAATTTTTGGGAGGGAGCATTCATGGAAGATGCCACCAGAAAATTTACCGCGCTTGACAGTAAGGCCGAGATGAAGGAGATCCTGTCGTCCGTGTATAACTCCCTGATGGTCAAGGGCTACAACCCCATCAACCAGATCGTGGGTTATATCCTGTCTGAGGATCCGACCTATATCACCAATTACAACAGCGCCCGCACGCTGATCACCCGCATCGACCGGGACGAGCTGCTGCAGGAACTGCTGCGGACTTATCTGGAAAAGTAAATCAACCGGTAAAACGGACCGGCGAGGCATGCAATGCCTCGCCGGTTCTTTTGTGTCAAAAAACCGGACACGGCAGATGCCGTGTCCGGTGCTGCGTTAATCCTCAATCCCCTCGAAGTACTCCTCCAGCTCTGCTTTTGACAGGGAGCTGTGCATCAGACCCACATTATAGATGAAGGAATTGATCATGACCTTGGTGCCGCGGCGCTCGACGTACTGCTTCAGCGAGTCGACCATCTCACCGCCGTGCTCCCAGAATTCCACGCTGTCACCTTCGCCGCCCTTGGCCCAGCGATCACGGTCGCGCTGGATCTCCGGCCGGATCTGATCGGCCAGCTCGTCGATCAGCGCCAAAACATTCTGCGTCGCCATCGGTCCTTTCAGGGCCGCCGCGAGCTGCTCGGCCATGCGCCGCTGATACTGCTTGTTCTCCAGCAGCTTCAGCGCCAGCTTGTTGAAGGCGTAGGAGTAGCGGGTGCCGTCCACCTGGGAGCCGCGCAGCGGCACGTCGAAGCCGTCATACTCAAACATGCCGAGGTCCAGGTCGACAAGCACATAGCGCATCATTTCGTCCTCGGTCGAGTAGAAGAAGCGCATGTTCGGCGGGTTGCAGTCGTGGTTGCTGCTCCAGGCCTGCAGGATCGTCCAGCCGATGACGCTGTCGACATTGATGTGCTCGGCGACCTTCTGATAGTTCTCGTCGTCGGCCAGGTTATGGTTGAGCGCGAAGGCGCAGATCTGGCCGATCTCGCTATCGCGGTCCCAGATCTCCTTCCACTGGGTCACGGTGTCCGGATCATAGCCGTAGTGGTAGGCATAGTGCTCGGCGGTATGCGCTTCACGGATGTTGTACAGTCCCCAGTATTCGCCGTTGATGTAGAGCACCGCGTATTTGTAGTCTTGCGCGGGCAGCTCGGGGAAGGCGCGGATCGCCAGCTGGTGCACGAGGTTATCACGCATCAGGGTGGAATAGGTGCTCTCCTGTGCGGCGCGAAGGAGGATCGCGGAGAAGTCTGTCACGCCGTTGCCGAAGAGATCGTAGTGCAGCTCGCCGTCGAGGCGGGAAAGGAACTTCAGCTTGAAGGACTTTTTGGACTGCGCGAGCTTGGAGGTCGCCCCGTGCAGCTTGATGCCGCAGGCCATGGAGAAGCCCTGCCCGTCCTCAAAGAACTTGACCGCGCCGATGCGCTCGATGTCCTGGCTGGGGTTGCGGTAGAGTCCGGCGGGGCCGGTGATGTCGGCCGGATCGCCCACCAGGCTCACGACCGGCATGGTATGCCCTTCGTTGATGATGAAAGCCAGCTCGAGGATCTCGCTCGTCAGCTTGCCCTGCTCCACCTGGATGGCGCGCACAACGCCGGTCTGGGTCAGATGCAGGGGCTCGGTGTAATGCGCAGAGCCGGTGGTCGGCGCAGATCCATCGAGCGTATAATAGATTTCGCCGGGTGCGGACAGCTCGACGGTCACGCCGTCAACGCCCTCGAACACGCCGTCACGGCCGAGCAGCACGGGCTTTTCGGCAATCAGACGGCAGCCGCCGGCGTTCGCTGCGCCGGGTGTGGGACGCGGGAAGTAAAAGAATCCGTTCTCACCGTCCATGCGGCCAAGCGCGCCGTGATAGGGAATATCATGCAGGGAGACGAAGTCCGCGAGCGAGCCGTCGGAGCTGCTGAGATAAAGCTGATCGCGCTCGGCGCTCAGGCCGAAGGGCGCGAGATTGCCTCCGCTGAGGGTTTCATCGCCGGTGCAGTAGATGACAGCGATCTCGCCGGGAGCGAGCGTGCGCTCCGGCAGCTGATAGATCGCGCGGTCGCCGCCCTTGTCGGATAAATAATAATCGCTGAGCGCAAGGTCTCCGCCGGAGACGTTTTTCAGCTCGACCCAGTCGTAATACTGCCCGTCCTGCGGCAGATCCCACGCGTTATAGACGACGACTTCATAGATCTGCAGGGGACTGGAACAGCTTCTTGCCGCCTGCAGCTGCGCATAGCCGTCCATCGTGTTCTCATAGCCCGGGGTGGGGTAGGCCGTGGTCACGGCCGCGCCCTCGCCGTTGCGATAAACACTGTGATCCGCGCCGCAGGAGGGCACCTCGAATTCCTCGATCAGCGCGCCCTCGGCGGTCTCCAGCGTCAGGTCGACGCCGTCCTTGGAGAGGGTAAAGCCCGCGTGCAGCTCATCGGAGCCGCTGCCGTCGCAGAAAACGACCAGATAGCCGCCCGGCTCCAGCTGCCGGTCGGGCAGGGCCCAGCGCTCCTCGCCCTTGCAGAGCACCAATCCACCGAGGGAGAGCGTGTCGCCGCCGTAGTTATACAGCTCGACCCAGTCGGGGAACAGGCCCTGGCTGTCGGGCAGCGTGGCCTTGTTGGAGAGCATCACTTCGTTGATGCTCAGCGGCAGGAAGACCGTCGGCTGCGCGGTGACAGCGGGCGGCTCATCCGCCGGTGCGGCTTTGGAATCCGGCCTGGGCGCAGGGTTCCACCAGCTGCTCGCGGTCTCCTCGGTCGCCGGAGCGGGAGCGGAGGACTGCGCTTCGGCGGGAGCGGGTGCGCCGCAGGCGGCCAGGGAAAACAGCATCCCGCACAGCAAGATCAGTGCGAGAGCCTGTTGAAGCGTTCGATTCATGGAAAAATCTCCGTTCGGATATAATCATACAAAAATCATCATAACATACTTCCTGCGTTTTCGCCATCCTCAATTGGACGATTTTTGCGAAAAATAAGAATTGAAGCAGGCGGTGCGAGGGTGTACAATAAAGAAAAAGAGGGAAAACTGTCTGAAGGAGGAGAAAGCTGTGAAGATCACCTTTCTGGGCGCCGCGCATGAGGTCACCGGCAGCTGCACACTGCTGGAGGTCGGCGATAAAAAGGGCCTGGTGGACTACGGCATGGAGCAGGGCAAGGATCTGTTTGAAAACGAGCCGCTGCCGATCCCACCGTCCAGGATCGATTTCGTCTTGCTGACGCACGCGCACATCGACCACGCCGGTCTGCTGCCGCTGCTGTATAAGCAGGGCTTTCGCGGCGCGGTATACGCCACGGCGGCCACGGTCTCGCTCTGCGATATCATGCTGCGCGACAGCGCCAACATCCAGATTTCCGAGGCCGAATGGCAAAACCGCAAGAACCAGCGCAAGGGCGGCGCGGAGATCGAGCCGCTGTACGACCTGGACGACGTGGCGGGACTGATGGGACTGATGCATCCCTGCGGCTACGGGACAATGATCCAGGTCAACGAGAGCGTCAGCATCCGCATGACGGACGTGGGACATCTGCTGGGTTCGGCGGCCATCGAAACCTGGCTGACCGAGGACGGACAGACGCGGAAGATCACCTTCTCCGGCGATATCGGCAACAGCGACCAGCCCATCCTCTGCGACCCGAGCCCGGTGCGCGATTCGGACTATCTGATGATCGAATCCACCTACGGCGACCGGCTCCACAGCACGGAGCGCCCGGATTATGTGGCCTCGCTTGCCGAAAAGATCCAGCAGACCCTGGACCGCGGCGGCAATATGGTCATCCCGTCCTTCGCCGTCGGCCGCACACAGGAGATCCTGTACTTCATCCGCGAGATCAAGGAGCGCGGCCTTGTCACCGGCCACGGCGAGTTCCCGGTCTATGTGGACAGCCCGCTGGCCATCGAGGCGACCAACGTTTTCCTCCAGTGCGACACAGAATTCCTGGACGAGGACATGCGCCGCCTGATCCGCTCCGGCGTCAACCCGATCGTCTTCCCGGGGCTGAAGCTCGCCGTCTCGCAGGAGGAGTCCAAGGCCATCAACGATGACAAGACGCCGAAGGTGATCCTCTCGGCCAGCGGCATGTGCGACGCCGGCCGCGTCCGGCACCACCTCAAGCACAACCTCTGGCGGCCGGAATGTGCGGTGCTGTTCGTCGGTTATCAGTCGGCGGGCACGCTGGGCAGGCTTCTGGTGGACGGAATCAAGGAAGTCAAGCTCTTCAACGAGGAGATCGAGGTGCGCGCGGAGATCACATCCCTGCCCGGCGTGAGCGGGCACGCGGACAAAAACGGGCTGATTGCCTGGCTGCGCGGCTTTGAGCACCCGCCGAAACTGACCTTCGTCAACCACGGCGACCCGGAGTCCGCCGACAGCTTCACCGCCTGCCTGAACCAGGAGCTGCATGTCCCGGCCTTCGCACCCTACAGCGGCACGAGCTTCGACCTGCTGAGCGGGGAATTCGTCCATGTGGCGCAGCCCAGGCCGATCAAAAAGCAGACGAAGGAGCGCACGACCAGCCCGGTCTTTACGCGTCTGCTGACTGCGGTTGAACGCCTGATGCGCGCGGCGAAGCTCTGCGAGGGCAGAGCCAACAAGGAGCTTGCCCATTATACCGACCAGATCAACCGCCTGGCGGAGAAAATGGAAAAATGAGAAAATCTTAAACCTGCCGGTTCTGCTTGACGATTTCGACCGAATGTGTTAACATAATTCTGCTATACTGGCAGGATGTTTGTGCCCAAAAGGAGGAATCGCCGTGGAGCAACCGAAAGAAAACGATCAGCTGCAGCCGCTCGGCGATGCGATCGCCGATCTGGACCGCAAGGAACTGTGCGATCTGCTGGTCCGCCTCTGTGATCTGATCCAGCAGGAGGTCGGCACCGGCGCCTATCGCGGCGGCCTGTATCCCGACAATATCACGCGCGAGCCGGATGGCAGTGTCCATCTCGGTCCGGCTTCCGATGGAGACTGGAATGGGCAGGAGCGCGATTTCCTCGCGCCGGAATTGTTCTGGCACGGGCAGAAAAGCCCGGCGGCCGACGTGTATTCGCTCGGCCTGATCCTGTACTATGCTGTCAACAGCGCGCGGCTGCCCTTTTATAAGAGCGGGGAAGACGGCGCGCGCCAGCGCCGCATGAACGGCGAGGCGATCACGCCGCCCAAGGCTGCGGGACGCCGCCTGTCCGAGATCATCGTCAAGGCGACCGCCTTTCAGGTCAGCGAGCGCTACCGGAGCGTCGAGGAACTGAAGGCCGCACTGCTCAGCTGCGTGAGCAACATTTATCTGTCCGGCCCGGTCAGCGCCGAAAACCTTTATCATAAAAAAGAAGAAGATCTCAGCACAGTGGAACGTATGATGCTGGAGATACTCCGCAAAGAGGAGGACCCTGAAATCGTGAAAAACGAAATGGATGAAGAACAGGTACCGCAGGAGCCGATCGTTGGCCCGCTGATGCCGGAAAACAAGGAACCGGAAGTCAAACCGGAACCGGAAACGCCGTCGGAAGAAACCGCCCCCGAGGAAGTGCCGGCAGAGGAAGAAAAGCCGGTCGTGATCCTCACGGAGGAAAAGAACCCGGAGCTGGAGCCGGTCGTCGTCAGCCGCCTCTCGCCGCCGCAGTATCAGAACAGCACGGAGCGCGAGCGCAAGATCGCCAGCAAGGTACGCCGTCGCCGCCGCCGTCCGCTGGTGATCATCCTGGTCCTCTGCGCGCTGCTGCTCGCGGCCGCCGCGATCTATGACCATATCCAGCTGCGCGACCTGCAGGAACAGCTGAGCCGCGCCGCCGAGACGCAGGCACCCGAAGTGCCCGAAGCGCCCGCACCGGAAGCGACCCTCGTGATCGAGGTGACGCCGGAGCCCGTCGTCGAGCAAACGCCCGCGCCCACCGAAGCGCCGAAGGAGTCCCGCTACGAGCTCATTGTCAGCGACGTGAGCTGGATCACCGCCCGTGACAGCGCCGTCAATGCCGGCGGTCATCTGGTCGTGGTCAACGACGAGGCGGAGTACAACCGCGTGCTGGAAATGGCCCGGGAGAAAAACGTCAGCTACATCTGGATCGGCTGCCGCCGCGTCGAAGGCACGATGAGCTGGGTGGAGAGCGCCAAGGTGGACTACTGGCCCTGGCATGCTGGCGAGCCCTCGCTGGTCGACGGCACGGTGCCCGAGGATTACCTGATGCTCAGCAACATCAACGGCACCTGGGGCTATAACGACAACCGGAACGATCCCGCGGGCGATTATCCCGACTTCTACAGCGGCCGCATCGGATATGTTATTGAGTTCGAAGCCGTCGGCTGATTCATTATTAAAAAGAGAGAACCCATCGGATCACTCCGATGGGTTCTCTTTTCATTAGGTTTGATTACTGCGCCTCTACGCTGTGGTCGCGCAGGTAATTGAGCAGTTCCCGCAGACCGGCATTGTTCAGCGCACGGCCGCTGCCGTCGGCATACTCGTCGCGCAGATAGCCGTCGGCGCACAGCGACTGGCTCAGATCGCCGTAGTAGGCGCCGGTGCTCACGCACACGGATTTGATCCAGCTGCTCACCTCGGCCGCCTTGTCCTTGCTGTATTCGTCGCCGGCGTAGGCCGCAGTGACGGAACAGGGGGAGAGGCAGACGATGGTCGTCTTGGGGCTTGCGTTGGCGATGCCGCGGATCAGCGCCTCATAGCTTTGCGTAAACTTCTCTTTGGTCAGATCGGCCAGACCGTCGCTGCCGACGGCGATGATCAGAACCTTGGGCTTGGCGATCAGCGCGGCGCTCGCGGGCCCGATCTGGGACCCGTCGCCGGGATAGCGGATCGTCCAGCTGTCGGCCTCAGTCATCGGGAGGCTGCCGGTCTCACTGCTCCAGACGGAGGCGGCGCAGAGTCCGGCGGCGCGCAGAGAAGCAATGCTGCTGTCGCAGAGGATGGTGAGCGAATCGAGGTATTCCTCTCCGGCGTCGGCCGTCTGCACCAGCGGATGCAGGGTGCCGTCCGCCTGCAGGCCTTCGCCCCGCTTGACGGGCGCGGCAGTCTCTTCAGCAGCGTTCTTCTCCGGCTTTTCGGACTTGAGCTGCATCACCGGCCGTTCGCGGTCCCCGTGATAGGGCGTAAAGGTCGCGGCGATCAGACCGACCAGCAGCGCCAGCACCGCCAGGCCGATGCCGGCGGCCCAGAGCAGATCTTTCATTGTTTTCAGTCGTTTGAGCATAGCGATCACCCAAGCCTGTCTGATAAAGTCAGGGCGGCGTTGCTGCGCCGCCCTGAAAATGGTTGAATCGGATTACTCCTGCTCGGCCAGCGCCTTGGCCTCTTCGATGACCTTCTGCTGGACGTTGCCGGGGGCTTCCTCGTAACGGATGAACTTGCAGGTAAAGGAACCGCGGCCCTGCGTCATGGAGCGCAGGTCGATGGTGTAGCTGCTCATCTCCGCCATGGGGACTTCGGCCTCAACGGTCTGCATGCCGTCCTCGGCGGTCATGCCGAGCACGGTGCCGCGGCGCTTGGAGCTGATGTCGCTCATGATGTCGCCGAGGTTGGCGTCGGGAATGGTGACCTGCAGCAGGCCGATGGGCTCGAGGATGGTGGGCTTGGCCTTGGGGATGCCGTCCTGATAGGCCAGGCGGGCAGCGGTCTGGAAGGCCATATCGTTGGAGTCGACGGGGTGGTAGGAGCCGTCATAGAGGGTGGCCTTCAGGCCGACCAGGGGATAGCCGGCGAGAACGCCCTTCTGAACGGCGTTGCGCAGGCCCTTTTCGACGGAGGGGAAGAAGTTTTTGGGGACGGAACCGCCGAAGACTTCCTCGGCGAAGATCATATCGTCCTGCTCTTCCTGCGGCTCGAAGCGGATCCACACGTCACCGAACTGGCCGGAACCGCCGGACTGCTTCTTGTGACGGCCATGGGCCTCGACCTTGGCCTTGATCTTCTCACGGTAGGCGACGCGGGCGGGCTTGATCTCGGTATCGACGCCGAAGCGGCTCTTCAGCTTGGCGCAGAGCACGTCGACCTGGATGTCGCCGGCGCCGGAGATGACCATCTGGTGGGTCTCGGCGTTGTTGACGAGCGTGAAGGAGATGTCCTCCTCGTTGAGTCTGGCAAGACCGCCGGCAACCTTGTCGTCCTGGCCCTTGGTCTTGGGAGAGATGGCCATGGAGTAGCAGGGCTCGGGCATCTCGATGGCGGGCAGCTCGACCTCGTTCTTCGGATCGCAGACCGTATCGCCGGTCTTCCAATCCATCTTGCCGACGGCGACGATATCGCCGGCGCAGGCTTCGCGGGTCTCAACGGTCTTCTTGCCGGTGATGGTGTACAGACGGCCGAGCTTGTCCGTGCTGTTCATGCGCGGGTTGCGCAGGGAGAGATCGGAAGTGATCTTGCCCTGGAGGACCTTCACAAAGCTGTACTTGCCGAACTGGTCGGACACGGTCTTGAACACAAAGCCCAGAGTGGCGCCGTCGGGATCGATGCCCTCGACGTCAGCGGGGGAGGGAACGTAATCGACGATGCCCTGCAGCAGAGCCTCGGTGCCGATGTTGAGCATGGCGGCGCTGGCAAACACGGGAACGACGCTGCGGTCCTTCATACCGGCGCGCAGGCCCTCGATGATGTCGCTGCTGTCGAGCTCCATGGTCTCGAAGAACTTCTCCATCAGCTCTTCGGTAGCGCCGGCGGCCGTCTCCATCAGCTCCATGCGGAGGTCTTCCGCGTGGCCGGCGTCGGCCGCGGGGACCTCGCCCTTGACGGTCTTGCTGCCGTTGGTGATGTAGCAGACGTTGTTGACCAGGTCGATGACGCCCTTGCCGTCGCTCGTGGGGATGGTGACGGGAGCGACGATGCTGCCGTACTTGGCACGCAGCGCTTCGACAACGCCGAAGAAGTCGCCGTGCTCCTCATCGTCCTTGGAGACGACGAAAGCGGTGGGCAGATTGGCAGCCTTCAGATATTTCCAGCTTCTCTCGGCGCCGACGGAGATGCCGTCCTTGGCGGTGACGAGGATGAAGCCGGCCTCAACGGCGCGCAGCGCGCAGAGGACTTCACCCACAAAGTCAAAGTAACCCGGGCAGTCGATCACGTTGATCTTGGCACCGCCGAAATTGACCGGCGCGACGGCGGAGGAAATGGTGATCTGGCGCTTGATCTCTTCGGCATCGTAGTCGCAGACGGTGTTGCCGTCACTGACCTTGCCCATGCGATCGATCGCACCGGTGACAAAGAGCATGCTCTCGGCCAGACTGGTCTTGCCGCTGTTGCCGTGGCCCAGGAGGGCGATGTTGCGAATGTTTTTGGTTTCGTAGCTCATGTGTTGCTTCCTCTCTGTTAGAATATATGGCAAAGGGTTAATTTCGCAATCAATTTATTATACACTATAAAATACGGGTTTGGCAACACCAATTTTTATCCGGATCCCCGGATTTCACCCTTGAACAGGCGGGAGAAAGGCCGGAAATGGACTCTTTTCAAGCCCGTGAAAACGTGCTATAGTATAAAACAGTATGAGAAACAGGAGGCTTCCCTATGAAAAAAGTATTATTGGGCCTGTTGAAGCTGCTGCTTGTTCTTGTTTTGGTTGTTGTGATCGGCTTCGGCGGCCTGATCGGCTGGCTGAGCTATACCGAATATAAGCCCGCAGACAGGGAAACGATGGAATTCTTCGCCACCACGATCGACGCGGACGCGCTGCCGGCCGGGGAGAGCATCGACCTGCTCAGCTGGAACATCGGCTATGCCGGCCTCGGCGCCGGATCCGATTTCTTCATGGACGGCGGCAAGAGCGCCCGCTCGGCGGACAAAATGCAGGTCAGCGAATACCTGGCCGGGATCTACAGCACGATCTACAACGGCGAACGGGAGCCGGACCTGATCCTGCTGCAGGAGGTCGATACCGATTCCGCCCGTACCTACGGCATCAACGAGGCCGAGCAGCTCGGCCGCGGCAACGCCGTATTCGCGCTCAACTATTCCTGCCCCTTCGTGCCGATGCCGCTGCCCCCGCAGATGCCGATGGGCAAGGTCAACAGCGGCCTGCTGACCACCACCCGCTACGACGTCGAAAGCGCGGAGCGCCTGTCGCTGCCCTGCCCCTTCTCCTGGCCGCTGCGCATCGCCAACCTCAAGCGCTGCCTTCTGGTGAGCTATCTGCCGATCGAGGGCTCGGACAAGCAGCTGGTGCTGGTCAACCTCCATCTGGAGGCCTATGACGACGGCGAAGGCAAGCTGGCCCAGACCAAGGCGCTCAACGACTTTCTGCAGGACGAGTATGCCAAGGGCAACTACGTGATTGCCGGCGGCGACTTCAACCAGACCTTCCCCGGAGGACTGGACAGTTATCCGGTCGTCAACTCCGCGTTCTGGGCGCCCGGTACGCTGACGGAGGATATGCTGCCTGCGGGCTGGAGCTTCGCTTACAGTCTCGACGTGCCGAGCTGCCGCCTGCTCAACCAGCCTTATAACCCTGCCGATACGGTCAACACGCAGTACTATGTGATCGACGGCTTCATCCTCTCCCCGAACGTGGAACTGGAAACGGTGGAAACCCTCGACCTCGGCTTCGCCGATTCCGACCACAACCCGGTGCACATCAGCGTGAAGCTTGCCGGCTGAGAATAATGAAAAAAACAGCTCCTGTCGGGGCGGCCTCCGCAAGGAAGTTGCCCCGGTCTTTCACTTGCCCTCGTCTCCACCTCATCCGCCTCGCTGACGCTCGGCACCTTCCCCTCGAGGGGAAGGCTTGAGGAGTGCACCATCCAAGGGCTTCCCTTTGAGGGGAAGCTGTCAGCCGCAAGGCTGACTGATGAGGTGTCAAACAAAATAATGCGTTGTTGTTTTTCTTGGAATGACAAGAGGACCTGCACAAAAAACAATGCTTTGAGCTAAGTAGCAACCATCTAAAAGGATACGAAACAGGCGTGACCGCAAAGTGGTCACGCCTGTTTTGTCTCTCGGATTTTGGGGTGCAAAATCCGATGCTCGATATAACTGCGGACATCAAAAGACCTGCCCGACAAACGGGAATTATGCATCTTCAGTACCATCAAAAGCGTGGTTTTCTACATAAGCCATCATCGTGTTATTGCGTATCGCATGAAATATCGGCAACAGAACGAAACAGGTGATCATCATGTAAGTATTCCTTCGTATTACCGCCGCAACAGCCACCGCTACTAAGATAAATCCCATTATAACCATAAAGAATATATGCTCTCGCAGCCATTTCTTTTTGTAGTATTCGATTCTGTCCTTAAGGGTGAAACTGCTTGTTTTCAAGACCTGAATAAGATTATCTTCTGCAGCTTTACGATATTCTTGATCGGAGAGCCTTTCACCGGTCAAAATTTCGTTGATGCTGACATTGAAAAAGTTGCTCATGGCTAAAAGCATATCCGCCGGAGGAAGATACTTTCCAGTTTCCCAGCGAGATATCGTCTTGTTCGTTACGCCAAGTATTTCTCCGAGCTGCTCCTGTGACAGATTCTTCTCTTTACGACATTCTGAAATAAACAGTCCGACAGTTTCCATATTCATATTCG
>Ga0310691_10000289_pt1 | contig 101857 bp, 103 predicted proteins | sample 176DNAGHGlowgp2_FD_203887 | JGI IMG/M metagenome (GOLD analysis project Ga0310691, IMG submission 203887) | Sheep rumen microbial communities from Palmerston North, Manawatu-Wanganui, New Zealand - 1766 DNA GHGlow gp2 (v2) (version 2) | ecosystem: Host-associated > Mammals > Digestive system...
CCGGGATGGACGCACCTCTGGTGTATCTGTTGTCATGCCAGTGGCAGTGCAGAGTAGCTATGTGCGGAAGGGATAAACGCTGAAAGCATCTAAGCGTGAAGCCCCCTCTAAGATGAGTTTTCCCATTACATAAGTAAGTAAAATCCCAAAAAGACTATTTGGTCGATAGGCTAGAAGTGGAAGTGTAGCGATACATTGAGCGGACTAGTACTAATAGATTGAGGATTTAATCCCGTGATTTGATGAACACATTATCTTGTTTTCAGAGAACTGAAAAATAAAAATATAGAAAAAAGTATACCAGTGATAATTGCTAGGTGGCTCACCTGTACCCATACCGAACACAGAAGTTAAGCACCTAAACGCCGACGATAGCGTAAGCAAAAATAGGAAGTTGCTGGTATTTTTTTTATGCCCATTTTTATTGCAAATAACACTATAATTTGTTATAATTTTTATAGAGAATAGAAATATCAAAGGTGACTTTTATGAAATGTTTAAATTGCCATTATGAAATTGAAGAGGATGATAATTTTTGCCCTAATTGTGGTCATTGGACTGCAAGAGGATACAAGAGTTTAAATAATCAAAAGAATGTTGATAAATTAATGCAAGGCAATGAAATAAAAAGACATACTAAATTATCGACACTATTTAGTTTGTTATTTATTAGTGTTATTACCTTTGTTTTTATGTTGATAGTTAGAGGTAATAGCCTATTTAAGCCAATTATATATATTAAAAAACAAATTGATAATTATAGGTATGGATACAGTATTTCAGTTATGAAAACGAATAATACATATGATAAACTAAATATTAATAGTATTGATGATGCTAAAGAAATAATAAAAAAAGATTTTGATAAACAAAAATGGCAATGTAGCCAAGAATCTGATGTCTTTAAATTAGAAAGAAACCTTGAAGCAGATTTTTCAATAACAAGTGTCGATTTTTGTGACATACCATATGAAGAAGCACATGTAGAAAAAGAACATAAAACTAAATAGTATTTAAGGAGAAATTATGGATTAATCATATTACTATAATTTAATGCAAAAATATGAAGATATAAAAGATAGATTACAACTTAAACTATCTTCTTTTGATAGTGTTATTGATAAATTAAACTATGCTAATATGTTTTTTCTAAATCAAGAAAACTTAATGATGGTTGGCAAACAGTTAGATGAAGGTAAAATAGGTGAAACACTTGAAAATGTTAAAAGAGCTAGAGATAATTTTAATACAGTTATAGATGAATGCAATCAAAAAATTATTGAAACTAATCGTTTATATGAGGAAGCACTATCTAGAGAACTAGCAGCCAAAAAGGAACAAGAGGAGGCTGATGAAAATGCCTAATAATGACGTTTCAATTGAACCTGTTGCCCTTTATTATGGTCAAAAAGCAGTTGCTAGTACCAAAGAAAGTCTAAACGATTTATCATTAAATATCGGTAACATGGATCCAATTGTAGTATCAAACAATGTTGAATTATCAACCATAGGATTAATTGATGAAACAAAAAATTTGATTAATTCTACCAATCAAGATTTTGAAGAGGTAGAAGAAAAAATCACCAATGTAATTAATGGCATGAAAAAATTAGACCCCATGATAGCTATGCTATTTGATTATTATGATGAACAGGATATTACACTAGATGAATTATTAAGTGATATACCTGAAGAAGTAAATGAAGCAAGGTCTATTGCTGAAATTCAAGAAGATGCGTTTGCGGAAGTAGATTACTACGATCAATATATTGAAGAAAACAATCCTAGATTATCGGAGCTACATAAACAAATAAGTGCATTAGATGCACAAATAACAGATATTGAATGGCAAGCAAATAGTGGCCTTTCACTAGCGAATGATGACTATGAAAATTTTGCAAATCAAAAAGCAGAACGTATTGAAGAAATATTACAAGCTGAACTTCCTAAAACAACGAGTGGAGTTGAGGCAAAAGAGTACATTGAAACAGTATTACACAACAATGGATTAGATAGTGAAATTATTGATTGGAGTGTTTTATATGTTCAAGAAAATGGATGGGTTGAGTCTGTTTATGTAATGAAGTATAAAGATGAAAATGGAAATATTAAATGTTTTATGTATGGACCGGAAGCAGGAAAAGCAATTATGTCTGAAGCAGAATATAATCTAATACATGATGAATCATTTGATATTGCACACGAATGGAAAAAGCCAAGGGGGGATTATTATTAATATGAATATTGATTTAAAAGAATTATTAGCAAAAAAAGAAAAAGAAGTAACAACAAGTGAAGATAAAGAAAAGATAGCTCTCCTTAAAGATTTATTCTTAGATGAAGCCATTTTCTTTAAAATACCAGCTGAAACGGCTGTTGGAATATTACATTTTTTAGGGATTCCAGAGGATAAAATAAAAGAAACATATTTATATTTAATATAACCAGCTGAATATGAAAAAAAAGTTAAAGGGTATGCAATATTAAAAGAAAAATAATAATTAGAAAGTGTAGCCATAAGACTACATTTTTTTACATAAATTTTACTATAAAATTGTATAATTAATTATAAGGATAATACAAAATATCATTAATATGATATAATTAATTAGAGGTGTATACATGAAAGTTGTTGTCAGTGCTGGTGGTACTGGAGGACATATTTATCCAGCTATTGCCATTATCAATAAAATTAAAGATGAAGAACCAAATAGCGAAATATTATATATAGGTACAACTGACCGTATGGAAAAAGATTTGATCCCTGAGTTAGGTATCAAATATGAAGCAATAAAAGTCAGTGGCTTAAAACGCAAGTTGACATTTGAAAATGTCAAAGTTCTTTTACAATTTTTTAACGCTCGTAAAAAATGTAAAAAAATAATTAAAGAATTTGATCCTGATATTGTTATTGGTGCTGGTGGTTATGTAACTGGGCCTGTCATTTGGGCTGCTAAACAATTAGGTAAAAAGACTTTTATTCATGAACAAAATTCGGTTGTCGGTTTATCCAATAAATACTTAACTAAATATGCTGATAAGATTGGTGTTTCTTTTGCATCAACTTTAGATGCTTTTCCTAAAGATAAAGTCGTTTTAACTGGTAATCCTTGCAGTGAAAAAGCAATCAATATGAAAAAAGCCAACAAAGAAGATTATGGACTTACAAAAGGAAAAAAACTTGTACTAATCGTTATGGGTAGTTTAGGTAGTAGAACAGTCAATGATAAAATTGTCACTTTTTTAAATGATTTTAAAAATAAAGACTATGAAGTAATGTTTGTAACTGGCAATTCATATTACGAAAAAGTTAAAGATATTAAGGTACCATCCAATGTCAAAGTTGTGCCATTTATCTATGAAATGCCATCCCTTATGAAAGTGACTGACTTGATGATATCTCGCGCTGGCGCATCTACTATGAGTGAAATCTTAGTCTTAAATGTTCCTACAATATTTATCCCAAGTCCATATGTAACTAATAATCATCAATATAAAAATGCTATGGACTTAGTAAATCAAAATGCTGCCCTAATCCTTGAAGAAAAAGATTTAACAAAAGAAAATTTAATTAAGTTAATTGATGATACATTAAGTGATAAAAACGGTTATAAAAAAATCAAAGATAACTTAAAAGAATTAGGCATCAAAGACAGCTGTGAAAGAATATATGAAGTACTAAAAGGAATGATAATGGATGATAAAAAGTTTTTTTGATAAATTAGTTGTCGATTACCAAGTAAATACATCATTAAAAAATTATAATACATATAAAATCGATACCATATGTGATTATTTGGTATTTCCTAAAGATGAAAAAGAATTAATTTCTATCTTAAAAGAAATAAAAAAGTCAAATCTAAAGTATTTAATTTTAGGAAATGGTTCTAATATAATTTTAAGTAAAGCTATTTATAATGGTATTGTTATCAAATTAGACAAATTAAATAAAGTTACATATAATGGTAGTTTAGTAACCGTAGGTGCCGGCTATTCACTAATAAAACTAGCCGTTGAAACGATTGAAAAAGGTTTATCTGGACTAGAATTTGCAGCTGGTATCCCTGGGTGTGTTGGCGCATCAACCGCAATGAATGCCGGAGCATATAATAGTGATATGGCTACGGTCGTTAAAGAAGTTAAAGTATTGACTCCTAATTTTGAAATAATAACTATGACTAATAGTGATCTAGAATATGAGTATCGTGATTCATTTCTAAAAAAACATCAAGGCTATATTGTATTAGAAGTAATATTTGAATTAACTACTGGTGAAGTGGATGCAATGAAAAAACTAATTGCTGAAAGAAGACTAAAAAGAATCGCTTCACAACCATTAAATATGCCTAGTGCTGGTAGCGTTTTTAGAAATCCTGAAGGCATGTATGCCGGTGAATTAATTGAAAAGTCTAATTTAAAAGGATATACTATTGGTGGTGCAAAAGTTTCTGAAAAACATGCAAACTTTATTGTTAATAATGGTAGTGCCACTGGACAAGATATTATTGATTTAATAAATAAGATCCAAAAAGAGGTAAAAGCAAATTATAATGTTTCATTAAGAATAGAGCAAATTATAATTGAATAGGTGTGATAATATGGCCACAAAAAAAGTAAAGGTAAAGGTAAAAAAGAAAAAGATAAATTTAAAAAGAATCTTTTTAGCATTGTTAGTAATTGCTATTATTTCTTTGCTTGTGGCTTATTTCATTCATTTACCAGTAAAAAATATTTATATTATTGGTAATAATCTCATTCCTGATAAAGAAATAATTGAAATAAGTGAATTAGATGATTATCCACCATATATCAATACATATTTCACAGATATTAAAAAGAATCTTTTAGCTAATGATTATCTCAAAAGTGTCAGTATTGAAAGAAAACTATTGAATAAAATTTATATCAAAGTTGAAGAATATAGGCCATTAGCTATATATGATGAGAAACTATTATTATCATCAGGTACCAAAGTGGATAATAATTATAATATCGATTATGTCCCATATATAGTAAATGATATTGATAAAGTGTATGATAACTTTATTAATGCCTTTAGTAAAGTGGACAACAATGTATTAACTAAAATATCCCATATTGAATATGTGCCTAACGAAGTAGATAATGAAAGGTTTATTTTCTATATGGTTGATGACAATTATGTCTATATAACACTAACCAAAATTAGTAAAATCAATAAGTATAATTCTATTGTCAGTGAACTTGATGGTAAGAAAGGCATCATTTATTTGGATTCTGGCGATTATGTAGAAATAAAAGGTTGACATAAATAAACACTTATAATATAATTAAATTAAGATAAATAGGTAGGTGGCTTATTATGAAATTAAGATTAAATAACAAAGGACAAACATTGGTTGAATATGTACTAATAATATCACTTATTACCGTTGTGGCTGTAGCTGTTGTCAAAATCTTTGGCGGCTACCTTAAAGATCGCGTTACTAAAATGGGTTGTGAAATGATGGATAAGCAATTCGTTGAAGGCGCAAAAATTGGCGAAGGCTATTGTCAAGGAGACGAAAATAGAATGATCGGAGATTAAAGACCTAAAGGTCTTTTTTTATGTCCAAAATAAAAATTTTACATAAATTAGCAATAAAGTATTGACATTGCTAAAAAGCATGCTATAATTATATTAGCAATTAAGAAATGTCATTGCTAAGGAAGTGATAAAATGATCACCGAAAGACAAAAAGAAATCTTAAAATTTATCGTTGAAGAATATGTTAAAACAGTTAAACCGGTAAGTTCAAGTGAGATTTGTAAAAGTCTTAAATGCTCTAGTGCAACAATTAGAAATGAAATGGTTATTCTTGAAGAACTGGGATATCTTGAAAAAAATCATTTTGCATCAGGCCGTCAACCTAGCGAGATGGGATATAAATATTATGTTGATAATATTATGACTCCAAAAGATATTACTGGTGAAGATATGTTGAAACTACAAACAATTTTCCATAATCAATCATTGGTTTTATCAGATGCAATTGAAAAAAGTTTGGAACTTGTAGCTGAAATAACCAACTATACTTCGGTAGTGTTAGGTAAATCATCTAGCGAAAATAAACTTAAAAAAGTAGAAGTTATTTCGTTAGATGACGATAAAATACTTACAATGTTAATTACTGATAAAGGATATGTTGAGTATAAAAATTTGTATTTACCAAATACGGATATTGAAGAGGTTATTAAGACGGTTAATTTAATCAATAAAATGATTGCTGGTACTCCAATAAATGAAATTAGTGAAAAGTTAGAGTATGATGTTAAACCAATAATTGCTAAATATGTTAAACAACATGAAGTACTATATAATGCTTTCTATGATGCCTTTGCTAGTTTTACAAGCAAAGCCAATGATGTTCATTTTGCTGGTAAGAATAATTTCTTAAAACAGCCAGAATTTAATAATATTGAAAAAGTTAAGCAGTTGCTAAATAAGTTTGATGATATTGGCAATATCAGTGAAATGGAAGAAGAAAATAATGGCATCAATGTTTATATTGGAAAAGAGAGCGAGTTATCTGATGATGTATCAGTCGTTAAAACTAAATACAATATAAATGGTGAAGAAGGTACAATTGCGATTATTGGGCCAAAACGGATGGAATATGAAAGGGTAGTTAATTTACTTAACTATATAAAAGAGAATATCGAAGAAAAAAACAATAAGTAGGAAAGAGGCTAAAATGAGTAAAAAAGTAAAAAAAGAAGATTTAGAACACAAATGTAATTGCAATGAAAACTGCAAATGTGATGATAATTGCGCTTGTGGCGATAATTGTAAATGTGGTGACGATTGCAATTGCGGTGATAATTGCGAATGCCATAGTAACGAACAAAATGAACTACTTAATAATCGTATAAAGGAACTTGAAGATATGGTACTTCGTAGTCAAGCAGAATTATTAAACTATCGCAAAAGGAAAGATGAAGAAACAGCTAGAATCATAAAATACGCTGAAGAGGATATTTTAAAAGGTTTTCTTCCTATCTTAGACAACTTTGAAAGAGCTATTATGATGGATGATAATAATTTTGGCGATGAAACTTCAAAATTTCTTGAAGGCTTCCGGATGGTTTATAATCAAACAAAAAATCTACTAGAAAAGTTTGAAGTTAAAGAAATTGATTGCTTAGATAAGGAATTTGATCCAGCTACTAGTCAAGCAATTAGTACTGAAAAAGATGAAAGCAAACCATCAGGTACAGTCTTAAAAGTATATCAAAAAGGATATATGTATAAAGATAAAGTATTAAGACTGGCTATGGTTATAGTAAATGAATAAAATAATATAATTAAAAGGAGAGATAAAATATGAGTAAAATAATAGGAATTGATTTAGGAACAACAAATAGTTGTGTTGCAATTTATGAAGGTGGTGAAGCAAAGGTAATAACTAATCCAGAAGGAATGCGTACCACACCATCTGTCGTAGCATTTAAAAAAGGAGAAATAATCGTTGGTCAAAAAGCAAAAAACCAAATGGTAACCAACAAAGATACGATATCTTCAATTAAGAGAAAGATGGGTACTAGTGATAAAGTACATGCTAATGATAAAGACTATACTCCAGAAGAAATTTCAGCTATGATTTTAAGTGACTTAAAGAAAACTGCTGAAGAATATTTAGGCGAAAAAGTAACTAGAGCCGTAATTACTGTCCCAGCATACTTTAATGATTCACAACGTCAAGCAACAAAAAACGCTGGTAAAATTGCTGGCTTAGAAGTAGAAAGAATTATTAATGAGCCAACTGCCGCTGCCTTAGCTTATGGGCTTGATAAACAAGAAAAAACTCAAACAGTTTTAGTTTATGATTTAGGCGGTGGAACATTCGATGTATCTATACTAGAACTTGGTGATGGTGTCTTTGAAGTTAAGTCAACAAGTGGAAATAACAAACTTGGTGGCGATGATTTTGATGAAAGAATCATGGACTGGATGGTTAAAGAATTTAAAAAAGAATCAGGCATCGATTTGTCAAATGATAAAATGGCAATGCAAAGAGTTAAAGACGCTGCTGAAAAAGCTAAAAAAGATTTATCAGGTATGACATCAACTGAAATTTCATTACCATTCATAACTCAGGGTGAAGATGGCCCAATTCATTTAAATATGAACTTAACTAAAGCAAAATTTGAAGATTTAATTAGTGATCTAGTTGAATCTACCCTAGAACCTGTAAGAAAGGCTATGAAAGATGCTAAATTATCTAATAAAGATATCGATAAAGTATTATTAGTAGGTGGATCAACAAGAATTCCTTGTGTTCAAGAATTAGTTAAGAAGGAATTAGGTAAAGAACCATCTAAAGAAGTTAACCCAGACGAAGTTGTTGCTATGGGTGCAGCCATCCAAGGTGGAGTACTAACTGGTGATGTTAATGATATCGTCTTACTAGATGTAACACCATTATCATTAGGTATTGAAACATTGGGTGGAGTAATGACTGTTTTGATTCCAAGAAATACTACTATCCCAACAAGTAAAAGCCAAGTATTCTCAACTGCTGCCGACAATCAACCAGCCGTTGACATCCATGTATTACAAGGTGAAAGAAGTATGGCTAACGATAATAAGACTCTTGGTAATTTCCAATTAACCAATATTCCACCAGCACCAAGAGGAGTTCCACAAATTGAGGTTACATTTGATATAGATGCTAATGGCATTGTCAATGTAAAAGCCAAAGATTTAGGAACTAACAAAGAACAATCTATTACAATTACTGCAAATAATACTTTAACTGATGAAGAAATTGATAAAATGATGAAAGAAGCTGAAGCTCATAAAGAAGAAGATAACAAGAAGAAAGAAGCAGCAGATACCAAAAACGATGCTGAACAAGTAATCTTTATGACTGAAAAGGCTCTAAAAGATCTTGGAGAAAAAGTATCTAAGAAAGACAAAGAAGAAGCTGAAGACTTAATTGAAAAGACTAAAAAAGCTCTTGAAGGCGAAGACTTAGATAAGATTAAGTCAGCTAAAGATGAATTATTGAAGAAAGCAAACGAATTAGCTACGAAGGTATATGAAGAAGCCGCAAAGCAAAATGCTAATACTGAATCAACTGAGACTGCAGAAGATGATTCAAAAGCCAATAAAAAAGATGATGTTGTCGATGCAGAATATGAAGAAAAATAAGTATCAAGTTCTAGGTAACTAGAACTTCTTACTTGTATACGGAGGTAACATGAATAAAAAAGATTACTATGAAGTCCTTGGTGTTGATAAAAATGCCTCTGAGGATGAAATAAAAAGTGCTTTTAAAAAACTAGCTAAAAAATATCATCCTGATGTTTCAAAAGAAGCAAATGCTGCCGAAAAATTTAAAGAAGTAGGAGAAGCATATTCTGTACTATCTGATCCTGAAAAAAGAAAACAATATGATCAATTTGGACATAGTGCCTTTGCTAATGGTGGAACTGGTGGTGGATTCTCAGGATTCGATGGATTCGATTTTGGTAATATGTCTGATATATTTGAAGATTTATTCGAAGGAATGGGCTTTAGCACTGGAAGAAGTCGCACCAGAAATGCCAATAGTCCAAGAAAAGGAACAGATCTTCTTCATCGTATGGTAATTGATTTTGAAGATGCTGTTTACGGCACTAAAAGAGATATTAAAATTGATGTTGAAGAAGACTGCGACGAATGTCATGGCAGAGGTGGATTTGATTCTAAAACCTGTAGCGAATGTCATGGTAGTGGTTCCATTACTAGAGAACAAAGGACTATGTTTGGTAGTTTTTTAACCAAAACAGCTTGTCCATATTGCCAAGGAAGTGGTACTACATATGAAAGAACTTGTTCCGCTTGTAGAGGCCGTGGAAAAGTTACTAATCGTAAGACAATCACTGTTACCATCCCAGCTGGTATTGATAATGGCAATCGTCTTCGCCTAGCTGGTAAAGGCGGTGCTGGTAGCAATGGTGGTCCTAATGGCGATTTATATATTGAATTTACAGTTAGAGACCATGAATTTTATCAAAGAGCCGATGACGACATTTATATTGAATTGCCTCTAACAATTACTGAGGCTACTCTTGGAGCTAAAAAAGAAATACCAACATTATATGGCAATGTTGATTTAACCATTCCAGCTGGTACTCAAAACGGCGAAAAGATGCGTCTTCGCGGTAAGGGCGTTGAAAATATAAACACTAAACGAAAAGGCGATATGTATGTTATTACCAAAGTAATCATCCCAGAAAAATTAACTCGAGACCAAAGAAAACTATTAGAAGAACTAGATGAAACAGAGTTAGATAATAATAAATATTTTAAAACATATAAAAATTGCATCAAATAGATGCTTTTTTTTCTTAATTTTGCTATAATATAAAGTAAATAAAGGTGGTATTATGCAAAGATATTTTGCTAAAGAAAGAAAAGGCGATAATTTTATCCTTTATGATAGTGATTTGCATCACATTAAAAATGTTATGCGACAAATGGTAAATGATCAAATTGAAGTTGTATATAATAATATTACTTATGTATGTAATATTGATTCTCTTGAACCACTATCATTATCAATAATTAGTGAACATAATGAAAATAAGGAAATGAATATTGAACTTACGATTGCCGTATCACTAGTCAATGAACAAAAAATGGATTTAATTCTACAAAAATTGACTGAATTAGGTGCATCAACGATTATACCGATTAAAACTGAAAGAAGCATTGTCAAGCTAGATGATAAAAAGATTACTAAAAAACTATTAAGATGGCAAATGATTTGCAAGGAAGCTAGCGAACAATCAAAAAGGACAGCTATTCCAAAAGTCACCAATATAATGACCTTGACAGAATTAAATGATATTTCTAATAGTTTAAAACTAATATGTTCGCTTAATGCTAATTCTAAGCCACTAGAATATTATCTCAAAAAGAATATAAATGAAGTACTCTTCGCTATTGGACCAGAAGGAGGATTTACTCCTAAGGAAGAAGAATTGTTACTAACCAATGGTTTCAAATCAGTTAGTTTAGGAAAACGAGTAATGCGGGTTGAAACAGCTACGATGTATGTTGCTAGCATAGTAAATTATATATGCGAGGGATGATAATATGAATTTTTTTATCGAGTTTTATAAAGGACTAGATACCATTAACTTAATAATTTTTTGGGGAGTAATTATAGTTGTTTTATTACTTTTGATATTTGCTATTATTATTACTAATAAAAATCGCAAATTAGAAAGAATAATTATTGAAAATGGCATTGATTTAGATAATTATGATGATGACTTAGCTATTAAAAGACAAATTCCGGAAGAAAAAGAAATAGTAGTTGAAAATAATCATATTGAAGTACCATTAAATAAAGAAGAACCAGTAGTCGTTATTGAAGAAAAAGTTCAAGAACCAATTATGCCAATCATACAAGATACAAAAACGACTGAAGTGCCAATTAAAGAAGAAAAATTTGTAGCTGAAGAGCATGTAATGGAGTATCATCAAGAACCTATTGTAAGTGATAATAAGATTCCATATCAAAGAAATGTTTTAAGAGAAACAGCCAATCAAACATCACCAATTGGTATTTCTGTTAGACATAGTAATAGCGAACGCGAAATTGCTAAGGCTAGAGAACTTCATGAAATTTTAAGAGAAGATATAGTTCCCCCTGAAGAGAAGTATATTCCTAAAAAAGATCCTGTTAGTGAATCACATCTTTTAAATCAAAGAACTTATGCAAATACATATAAAGAACCTATAAGAAGGGGTAATTATTTAGACGAATTATCTAAAAAACTAGCAAGTACTGATTCTGAAAATGACATTACTAGAACAGATTATGAAATAAGACAAGAAGAAGATGCAATAATTAGTTATCAAGAATTAATGCAAAAAAAAGATAGTATTAAAACAATTGACGAAGAAGATGCAGTTATTAGTATTGATGAACTAATTGCTAAAAAGAAAGGACAAGAAAGAATATATAATATTACAAAAGATGAAGAAAATGACGATTTTATTAAAGAACTAAAAGATTTCAGGAGTGATTTATAATCACTTTTTTTCTTTTTCAAAATATTGCAATTTAGCTATCGGTAGTGTATAATTTCTATAGAGGTGTATAACATGATAGATATTAATTTAATTAGAAATAATCGTTCTTTAGTCGAAGAAAATCTAAAGAAGAAGTATCAAGAATCAAAACTACCAATACTAGATGAAATTATAGAACTAGATAAGAAAGTTAGAGAATTAAAAATCACTGGTGATAAATTAAGACAAGAAAGAAATACTACATCTGATGAAATAGGTATTCTCTTTAAAGAAAAGAAAATTGATGAAGCTAATCATAAAAAAGAAAGAGTCAAAGAAATTAATGAACAATTAGTTTCAATTGAGCAAGAAGAGAATGAAACATCAACTAGTTTAAGAGAAAGAATGATGACAATTCCTAACATTATTGCTCCTGATGTCCCAGTTGGTAAAGATGACTCTGAAAATGTCGAAGAAGCTAAGTTCGGGGAACCACTAGTTCCTAATTATGAAATTCCATATCACTCTGATATCATGGCTTCATTTGATGGCCTAGATAAAGATGCAGCTGGTAGAGTAAGTGGCAATGGATTTTATTATTTAATGGGTGATATTGCTAGACTTCATTCAGCTGTTTTAGCATATGCTAGAGATTTCATGATTGATAAAGGCTTTACTTACTGTATTCCACCATATATGATCCATAGCGATGCTGTCGATGGTGTTATGTCATTCCAAGAAAAAGAAAACATGATGTATAAAATTGAAGGCGAAGATTTATATCTGATAGGTACTTCTGAACATTCGATGATTGCTAAGTTTAAAGATCAAATTTTAAATGAGAAAGATTTACCCATAACAATGACTTCTTATTCTCCATGTTTTAGAAAAGAAGTTGGTGCGCATGGCATTGAAGAACGTGGCGTATATCGTATCCATCAATTTGAAAAACAAGAAATGGTTGTTCTATGTAAAAAAGAAGATAGCGATGAATGGTACGATAAAATGTGGAATTATTCCGTAGAATTATTTAGAAACTTGGATATTCCTGTCCGCAAATTGATATGCTGCTCAGGAGATTTAGCTGATTTAAAATATCGTTCTTGTGATATTGAAGCTTGGTCCCCAAGACAAAAGAAATATTTTGAAGTTTGTTCTTGTTCTAATTTAACTGATGCCCAAGCTAGAAGATTAGCCATAAGAGTAAAACTAGATAATGGTGAAAAAGAATTTGTTCATACATTAAATAATACAGTTATCGCTCCCCCAAGAATGTTAATTGCATTTTTAGAAAATAACTATAATGAAGATGGTTCAGTAAACATTCCAAAAGTATTAAGACCATATATGGGTGGTAAAGAAAAATTAATTCCAACAAAAAGGTAGGTGTAATATGAAAAATTTAAAAGTAGTTTTCATGGGAACTCCTACTTTTTCTGCCCCAGTACTAGAGTCTTTAATTGAAAAAACTAATGTTGTATTGGTAGTTTCACAACCTGACAGGGAAAAAGATCGAAAAGGTAATTTATTACCAACACCAACTAAAATGATAGCTACTAAACATAATATCGAAGTTTTTCAACCAACTAAAATCAAAGAAGATTACCAACGAGTAATTGATGCTGATCCGGATATTATTATTACTTGTGCTTATGGTCAAATTATTCCTGAAATATTGCTTAAGTATCCCAAATATGGATGCATTAATGTCCATGGCTCACTGTTACCAAAATTAAGAGGTGGTGCCCCAATCCATCATGCAATAATGAATGGTGATAAAGAAACAGGTATAACCATCATGTACATGGATAAAAAAATGGATGCTGGTGATATCATCGCTAAAGAAGCGATTTCAATTGGTGAAGATGATAATTTAGATTTAATATATAGTAAATTATCATATGTTGGTAGTAATCTATTATTAAATACACTTCCAAGTATTATTAATGGAACAAATGAAAGAGTCCCTCAAAATTTGGAAGAAGTGACATATGGCTTGAATATTACCAAAGAAGAAGAAAAAATTGTTTTTACTAAATCAAGCAGTGATATTCATAATTTAATTAGAGGATTAAGTAGCATTCCAGGAGCCTATTGCTTACTAGACGGAAAAAGATTAAAAGTATATGCTAGTAAATTAACAAATATTAAAAGCAAAAAAGCACCTGGTACAATTGAGAAAATAGATAAAACAGGCATATATGTTAGCACAAATGACAATTTATTAATTTTAACTGATATTAAACTAGAGGGAAAGAAACGATGCCTGGTAAATGACTTTGTAAATGGCATAAAAGTTGAAGAATATTTAGGAAAGGCGTTAAAATAATGAATGAGTTTTTAGAAAAATGGCGTAGCGATAGCAAATATCGTGCCAAAATTCAATTGCTATTATATGGAGTATTTATTATTGGTGTCGCAATTTATGCTGCTACGCTCAATAATCACGCTCCAATATCTAACAATATAGACATTAATCCTAATACTGATAGTTTTGATGAACAAGTAATAAAGATTCCTGATAAATATAACTATATTATTGATATCGTTATTGACGATATAAAGTATCAATACAGCGGAACTAAGGAGTCTACTAAAACAACTATAATTAAAACAAAAGATAATATTACTACTAACTATATGTATCAAAGCAACGAATATTATCTCGAAGATGATGGCAACTATATTAAAACAACCAAAGATGAAGTCTACGATATTATTAATTATAATTATATAAATATAAATACTATCAATGAATACTTGAATAAAGCCACTAAGCGTGAAAATCAATATTTAGTATACTTAAAAGATATTATTTTAGGTAATGATAGTGATGAGTATTTCACTATTATAGTAAATGATAATAATATTGATGTTGACTATACACCATTAATGAAACAATTTAATAACAATGTAGTGAATTATAAAGTAACAATTCAAATTGATGAAATAGAATGAAAGAGGTGAAATAATGAAGAAAGAGGGAAAAGGCAATAAGGGAATGATAATTGCAGCTATCTGTGGGGTGCTTGCAGCAGCGTTGATCGTAGTTTGTGTATTCTTTCCAGATGAATTTTTTGGCCTATTTTTAAAATAATTAAAAAGTTTTAAAAAAAGTGTTGACAAATGTCAAAACATATACTATAATGTAATTGCTTAGATAGATAAGTAGGACTATAATTTTACAAATGTTTGTCAGTAGACAACACTATAGTTATAATATGATATGCTATATATTTTTAAATATATAATATACATGTTACATTATAGGATTGTAATTATATAGATACCTATTTGTAGCATGAATTCTTCCATTTGTGAGAAGTCTTATCTGCGCTAAGTATATACAATTGTTATTGAGAAAGAAACTCAAAAGATAAGAAACTAAACTAAATACTGATAATATTTAGGTAAATGTTATAATTTTTATTAAATTATTACAAATACATAATAATTGATAATTTCTTAATTATAATTATTAATGTCGTTAATAATTAATATAATTATAACTAAGTAGTTTATTCAAAACTCGAATCAATTTGTTTTATCAGAACAATTGATTTTTGTTTTGTAGGAAATTAATAAGTGCAGTACCCAATATTGACACTTATTTTATTTTTATATATAATTTAACTAGGTGATAATATGAAAAAAACAATTGAAGACTATCAATATGAAAATAAAAGAGTAATCATTAGATGTGATCTTAATGTTCCAATTAAAAATGGTAAAATAACTGATGATACACGTATTAAAGAAAGTTTAAAATCACTTAATTATTTAATTGAACATCAAGCTAAAATAATTATCTTAGCGCATCTAGGAAAAGTAAAAACTCTTGATGATAAAAAAGAAAATACCTTGTACCCTGTATATGAACGATTAAAAGAATATTTAAATACTAATGTTTATTTTAGCCATGAAACAAGAGGACAAAACTTAGAAAAAATAGTTTTTAATTTAAAACCTCAAGAAGTTTTATTAATAGAAAATACTAGATATGAAGATTTCCCTAACAAACTAGAAAGTAATTGTGATGAAGAACTTAGCAAGTATTGGGCTAACTTAGGTGAAATATTTATCAATGATGCCTATGGTACAATTCATAGAGTACATGCTTCTAATGTCGGAATTGCTAAAATATTACCAAGTGCAATTGGTTATTTGGTAGAAAATGAAGTGTCAAAATTAGATGAAATCTTAGCTGAAGACACTCACCCATATACTTTAGTTATGGGTGGTAAAAAGGTGAGTGATAAGACACTAGTAATTGATAATTTAATTAATAAGTGTGATCATCTTTTACTAGGCGGTGGAATGTGTTTTACCTTTTTAAAAGCAAAAGGTATAAATGTTGGCTTGTCTTTAGTTGATGATGATAATTTATCATATTGTAAAAAAATCTTAAATGATTATCCAGATAAAGTAGTTTTACCAATAGATATAGTCACTAAGGATAATGAAATCGTAGATATTAGCGAAATAAAAGATAATTCAATTGGTTATGATATTGGTCCGAAAACAATCCAACTATTTGAAGCGATACTACAAAAATCTAAAAGAGTTATCTTAAATGGCCCAATGGGCGTCTTTGAAGAATCACCGTTTGATAAAGGTACTAAAGCAATCTATGAAGTATTAAAGAATAATAAAGTTAAAACTTTGATTGGTGGAGGCGATTCAGCCGCTTCTGTTAATCAACTAGGCTATGGCGATGCTTTCTTTCATATTTCAACCGGTGGTGGAGCTACACTAGAGTACCTTTCAGGTACCAAACTAAAAGCTTTAGAAGTAATAAGCGAAAAGTAAAATTAACAAACGAGAAGTAAAAATAAAAAAATACTTCTCGTTTTTTATAAATCGACCAAGTTCGACATAATGAAGTAATATAATAAAAATAACAAGAAAGAAGGAGAGTATTATGGAGAAAATTAGAGTTTTAATGATCGATGATAATCAAAGTTTAGTTGATATGGTTAAAGAATACTTTGAAAGTCACGACAAAATTGAAGTAGTACTAAGCTGTAAAGATGGAGAAGAAGGATTAGAAACAATTATTAACAAATCAAATGAGTATGATGTTGTTTTACTCGATTTAGTAATGCCTAAAAAAGATGGCATCTATGTACTTGAAGAATTAAATAGACGGGGTATAGAAAAGAATATCATCGTAGAAACATCCTATAACGAGCCTAAAACAATTAGGAAGGTATCTGAATATGGAGTTAATTATTATGTTTTAAAGCCATTTGATTTAGCCGATTTAGAAAATCGCATTTTAGAAATATTTAATGAAATGGACAGCAAATCGATAAACTTATATCATAGCAATTTACAAATATCAATTACTAAAATGTTACATGAATTAGGTATGCCGTCACATATTAAGGGATATCAATATATCCGTGAAGGCATCAGCATGATTTATAATGACCCCAATTTAATTGGCGGTATTACTAAAGAATTATATCCCGAATTAGCTAGTAAATTTGACACGACAGTTTCGAGAGTTGAAAGAGCCATTAGACATGCCATTGAAGTAAGCTGGAATAGAGGTAATTGGGATTATATGGAAGAAATCTTTGGACACAGTGTAGACATTGATAAAGCCAAACCAACTAATAGTGAATTTATTGTCACTGTTGCTGATAAATTAAGATTAGAAATAGCTAAACAACCAGTTTAGTTATTTTTTATACACAAAAAAAGTAGAGTACTAAACTCTACTATAGAATTCAACTATTAAAGCTTCATTGATTTCAGCATTAAGTTCACTTCTTTGAGGGTATCTTACATAAGTACCTTGTTTCTTCTTTTCATCATAATTAATGAAATCTACTCGTCCTTTAGCATTAGCTAAAGCTATTTCAATTCCCTTATGATCAGCTGAATTTTCTTTTATAGCTATAACATCGCCTGGTTTAACTCTGTAAGAAGGGATATCAACTTTCTTACCATTAACAGTAATATGTCCGTGGTTAACAAGTTGTCTAGCGCCTCTTCTTGTTGTTGCAAAACCAATTCTATAAACAATATTATCTAATCTACTTTCAAGTAAGATGAATAGGTTTTCACCATGAACACCTTTCATTTTAGCAGATTCGTTAACAAGTCTTTCAAATTGTTTTTCAGATAAACCATACATAAATCTAACTTTTTGCTTTTCTTGTAATTGGATAGCATAGTTAGAAGGTTTTCTCTTTCTATCTTTTCCATGTTGACCTGGACCGAAAGGTCTATTTAGGTCTTTACCATTTTCTAGAATAGAAAAACCAACACGTCTAGCTTGTTTGTTGTTTGGGCCTGTATATCTTGCCATATTCTTTCCTCCTTTTCTCTTTTGGAGATATTTATCAATTCATAGGGTGTTTACATTGACTTTCGCTTACGCAGCAGAAAGTAAGTTACTAATACATAACACATTACAAAAAAATAAATATTGCTGCCAAATTCATTAAATATTATATACTAGAGTATATTTCATGTCAAGCAAAATATTATTATAATTTTAAGATGTCAAATTATGTCATATTTTTGTAAATTAATTTCCAAAGTCTTTTCTTTATGCTATAATATAATTAGAAAGGATTTGATATTGATGAAATACAATATACGAGGTGATAAACTTGAAGTAACAGACGCAATTGGCAGCTATGTTGAATCTAAACTAGATAGACTCAACAAGTATTTTAAAGAAGACAATATACTTGCTAATGTTCTTTTAAAGGTTAAGGGTAATAGTCAAATAATTGAAGTGACTATTCCTACCGACAAATTTATTTTAAGGAGTGAAGAAGAAGACAAGGATTTGTATGCTGCTATTGACTTAGTAACTGATAAACTAGAAAGACAAATTAGAAAGAATAAAACTAGATTAAATAAACAAAATTTTGATAATAAATTAAAAGAATTTAATTTTGACTATGAAGTAGATGATAATGAAGAAACTACTGAAAATGAAACAATAGTTAAAAGAAAAAAATTAGAAATGAAACCAATGGATGAAGAAGAAGCTATTCTTGAAATGAATCTATTAGGTCATGAATTCTTTGTATATAAGGATATGCATACAGATAACATAAATGTTTTGTATCGCAGAAAAGATGGCAATTATGGTTTAATTGAAACAAAATAAAAAAGCATTTTTTGCTTTTTTTCTTGTGATAAGCAATAAATTATTATATAATATACTTATAGATTAGAGGTGCATTTATGTATTTTAATGAAAATAAGGAGAATACTAATATTGACAACGAGTTTAGTAAAAAAAGTGAATTCAATTTTGCTAATTATAAGAGACCATTAATTATTGTTGGAGCAGTTATCTTATTTATAATAATAATTATTATAATCATTTCATTAATGAAAGGAAGAAATAATTATTATCTTACGTTAAATGGTGATAGTGAAATCACCATTTATCAAGGCGCCACATATTATGAACTAGGTTTTGTTGCTCGTAATGGGAAAAAAGATGTAAGTTCTGAAGTAATCACTAAGAATAATGTAACTTCTGAAACAACTGGCACATATACGGTTATATATACCCTTTATAATAAAACAGCTAAAAGAATTATTCATGTCATTGAAGCACCTGAAGTTACAACATTTATGCATGTAACAGGTAATAAAGAAATGACTATAAAAGTTGGTGAAGATTTTGTTGATCCTGGATGTGAGGCTATTGATGTTATTGATGGTAATTTAACGGAACAAGTTTCTGTGAATGGTAGTGTAAATACTGCTGAAAAAGGAACATATACTATCGTATATTCCGTTACAAATTCAAAAGGAATAACTACTACTGAAGCACGCACTGTTACAGTTGAATAAAAAGCACATAAAGTGCTTTTTAAATGCCTAGTACAAGACAAATAAAAAAAGTAAATATTCCAGCAATAATCATTTGATATATTCTTCCTATAAAGAAATAACTATATTTAATTTTTGTACCAACTATTTGACTATATACTTGGATATGTACTGAAAGGCCACCGAATGCTAAAAACATACTGCTAATTATCAATTTATAATTTAAATTTAATGATAATTTACTCAGAGCCTCAATTCCAATAGTAATTTCAAATAATCCTTTTATTATCGCTTGGTTATATAGATTAAAATTAAAAGTATTAATTATTATCGTAGCTATTATTGAAAAAACAACGACAATTCCACAAATTGTTAAAACTACATCAATCGCTCTTTTTATGGCAGATATAAATATACTACCAAAATCATCATATTGAAAATTATTAAAATCTTTTCCACTAGAATGTTTAAATATATTTCTAAAGCATATTCCTAAAACAATATTACTAAAATAATGTGTCATTAATAAAATAATTCCCGCTCTTTTATCATGTAAAAAGAATATGCCTATCGTTGTTAGGATAAATATTGGATTGGCAAAATGAGTAAATATTAAAATATGATTTGCCTCATTCACATCAATTTTCCCTTTATCATACAATGTTCTTGTATTCCTTGCATTTGATGGGAATCCAGATATCATACTTAAGAAAAATATTGTTAACATATCATCGGTAATATTGAATCCTTGTTTACAAATTTTTTTTATTATCCTAGGAATATAACTAGTAATATTATAATTTATTAAAATATCTGATATAATAAAAAATGGGAATAGTGCTGGAATTAAATTGTGCACCCACATATTTAATGCATTAATAATAGCAATAGATATTATTTCCCTCGCTATCAATAATTGAATTAATGTAAATATTGACATTATTATAGTAAATAGATTGAATATTTTTGTTTTCATATTAAATGATATGAATAAAATATAAAATAAATTATATAGAATTAATAGGTGATAACATGAAAAAATTTATCAAAGAAAACTTTCGTTTCTTACTACTTTTGGCATTTATGATTATTATCTTTGAAGTAGAACTTCCTTATTATATTGAAGCACCTGGTGGAACTATCAATATAACTAAACGCATTGATAATAAATATAAAAGGAAAAATGGTAGTCTAAATATGCTTTATGTAACTGAATATAAAGGTAATATTGCAACTGTTCTACTTAGTAAAGTAATTAAATCTTGGGATTTATATGAAATTAAAAATCAACAAATCTCAAATGAAGACGCCCATGATATTTATATACGAAATAAAGTAATGCTAGATAATTCAATTCAAAATGCTACAGTGGTGGCTTATAGGGCAGCGGGCAAAAATATAGATATTAAAAATAAAGAAAATGTAATTATTGCCACAACCAAAGAAAATGGCTTTAATATTGGTGATATTGTTTTAACAATTGATGATCTAGAAGTAGTGGATATAAATACCATCAAAGAATATCTAAAGAATAGTACTCCAGGAACTAACATTAAAGTTAAAATTAAAAGAGATAAAAAAGAAAAGACAATTAATGTAACATTAGATGAAGATAAATTATTAGGCATCATGATGATTACTAATTACGAATATGATACTGAAGATGATTTAGATATTGTCTTCAAAAGTGGTGAAGGTGGTTCGTCTGGAGGATTGATTCTTTCTCTAGCTATTTACAGTAAAATTACTGGCATTGATATCTTAAAAGGCAGAAATATTTCTGGTACAGGCACAATTGATATTAATGGCAATGTTGGCGAAATTGATGGTATAAAATATAAAATTGCCGGTGCTGTTAAAGACCATATGGATGTCATTTTAGTGTCACCTTATAACTATGAAGAAGCTAAAAAAGTAATTCAAGAAAATAAATATAAAATAGAATTAGTCAAGATTAATACTTTTGAAGAAGCTATAGAGTATCTAACAAAATAGCTTTTTTTCATATTATTAGAAATCATACATATAATTTACCATGAAAAAAGAAAATGAAGAAAAATTAATTAAATATTTAAGAAGTTTAATATTAAGAAGTATGGTAGTTATTGTATTATTTTTAATCATGGCTATTTTTTCAAAAACTAGTCAAACATATAAGGATTTAATTATATCTAATATTTATGAAAAGAATATTTCCTTTACCAAAATTAAAAAACTATATAACAAATATTTAGGTGGAGTTATTCCACTAGATAAGAACATTGAAAAAGAAATTACCGTTTTTGATGAAAAATTATCATATGAAGAGTCTTCAATTTATCATGATGGCGTAAAATTAACCGTAAATAATAATTACTTAGTTCCAATTCAAGAAGAGGGAATGATTATCTACATTGGTGAAAAGGAGCATTATGGTAATGTTGTCATTGTCGAAGGTATTGATGGTGTCGATATTTGGTATGGCAATATGGAAAAAATAAGTCCCAAATTATACGACTATGTTGAAAAAAATAATTATCTTGGAACAACTAAAGATAATATCTTATATTTAGTTTATCAAAAAGATGGTAAATTTTTAGATTATAAAGAGTATTTAAAATGAAAATTGAATTTCATTATACGTATATTTTAATAGCCATAGGTTTTATCTTAACGGGCTATTTTTCTAATTTATTAGTATTTACTAGTATTATTATAATTCATGAATTAGGACATTATCTAATAGCTAAACTGAATAAACTAAATCCTGAAAAGATAACAATTTATCCCTTTGGTGGTATTACTAAAATAAATAGCCTTATAAATACTAAAATATCTAAAGAGTTATCAGTTGCTTTAGCTGGTGTTATCTTTCAAACAATTTATTTTCTATTAATTAGTATATTACATGATAATTACTTAATTAGAGATTATATTTTTAATCTATTTATAAACTATCATTATCGAATTCTTATCTTTAATTTATTGCCTATTCATCCATTAGATGGTTCTAAAATATTAAATTTAATTCTATCAAAATTTTTACCATATAAATTAACTAATAAATTAACAATTATTATATCAATCATAACTATAATAATGCTTATTACGATTAATTATTATAAATTTAACTATACAACTATATTAATAATTACAATAATCATCGACAATATTATAAAGTATTATAAAAATATCAATTATTTATTTAATAGATTTTTGCTTGAAAGATATCTTTATAAAATAAATATTTACAAACCAAAACAAATAAAGAAAATCAATAATATGTATAAAGAAAAATACCATATAATTAAAGAGAATAATCATTATTTGACAGAAAAACAACTTTTAAAGCGTCGATTTAAGGGAAATATCTAAAAAATGTTTGACATAAACATATATATTATGTTAAAATTATAACTGTTTGAAAGACCTCGAGCCCAAAGCTCAGCCGCACAGAAATTGGTAAAAAGTGATGTATATCCACCATAATGGCGAGTCTTAAACAAATAATATAAGGAGGTATAATATGAAAGCTATAATTGAAACAGGCGGAAAACAATATTATGTATCTGTAGGTGACACTATTTTTGTTGAAAAATTAGACGCCGAAGAAGGTAAAAAAGTTGTTTTCGATAAAGTTTTAATGGCCGGTGGTGTAACAGGTAATCCTTATGTAAAAGGAGTTACAGTTGAAGGAAAAGTAGTAAAACAGGGAAAAGGTAAGAAATTAACAATCTTTACTTATGTTCCTAATAAGAGATCTACTAGAAAGAAACAAGGACATCGTCAACCATATACTAAGATTGAAATTACAAATATTAAATAGGTGCTTTTATGATTAAAGTAGAAGTAACAAAAAAAGATATTTCGATTACAGGTCATGCTATGTATGATGACTATGGAAAAGATATTGTCTGTGCTGCTGTAAGTAGCATAGTTATGACTTCAGTTGAAAGTATTGCTTCAATTAAAGAAGATGCTATTGATATCAAAGAAGAGAAAGATAATTTAACCATAATTATTAATAGTCATGACGAAATAACTACTAAATTAATTAACACAATGATTAATTTATTAAATGAGTTACAAAAGAAATATCCACAAAACGTTAAAATTACTAATAAGGAGGAATAAAATATGTTAAAGTTTTTAGAATTTAATATACAATTATTTGCTCACAAAAAAGGACAATCTTCAACAAGTAATGGTAGAGATTCTGCTGGTAGAAGATTAGGAGCAAAAGCTAGTGATGGTGAGTATATTACTGCTGGTTCTATAATTTACCGTCAAAGAGGAACAAAAATCCATCCTGGTGTAAATGTAGGTAGAGGCACAGATGATACTTTATATGCTACAATGTCAGGATATGTAAAATATGAACACTTAGGAAAAGATAGAAAACAAGTAAGTGTTTATGTTGAAAAGTAAAAAATAAAATCAATATATTGCAATTAACCATAAATTGTGATATCATTGATTTTGCAATGGACCCTTAGCTCAGTTGGTTAGAGCATCCGGCTCATAACCGGGCGGTCATAGGTTCGAGTCCTATAGGGTCCACCATCTTATTTGCGGGTGTGGCGGAATTGGCAGACGCGCTAGACTTAGGATCTAGTGGTATATCCGTGGGGGTTCAAGTCCCTTCACCCGCACCAGATTGAATATAAATAGGCTTAGGCCTATTTTTTTGTGCGGTGTGAAAATTGCGTCTGCCTGCTATTATATATATTTATAATCCGTCCGGTTATGCTGGATAGTTACTATAATAAAAAAATGAAATATAAAAAAATATTAAATTGTAATAGATCATTAACGGTTTTTATAAAAAAGAGGTATAAAATACCCAAAAACTGTAAAATACAGAACACAGAATTTAAAAAATCAGCATTTGCAAAAGTTAATAATAACGGTTAATATTCTTTTATAGAGGTAAATTATGAATAAAAATATTGAAGCATTAATAAAAGCATTTAAAGATATTTCTTATAAAGGATGGATAGAGAGTATTAGTAAAAGTACAGGTAGCATAGGGCTTACATTTGAAAAAGAATTAAAAAAGAAACCGGATAATAGATGGCTTCCTGACTATAAAGGAATAGAGATAAAATGTACCAAAAAATTATGTCGCTATCCAATCGGTTTATTTTCATTAACTTTCGATGGGCCAACGAAGCATGAAACACAGAGAATTATTGAAAAATATGGCCATTATGATAAAACATATAAAAATGAAAAAGTATTATGCATAAACATAAATAATTATAAACCAACTATTATAAACAAAAAATATATATTTAAACTTGACATAGATTTAAAAGATGAAAAAATATATTTATGCGTTTATGATTTATCAAACAATCTTGTTGAAAAAGAATCTTACATTAATATTAAAACCATATATGTACACGCAATTACAAAATTAAGAAGTATGGCAATAATATATGGAATGAGTAAAATAGAAAATAACATTAAATATTTCAAATATAATGAAATAAGTATATACAGGCTTGGCAGTATGGAGAAATTTATATTGGCATTAAAAAGCAGCATAATTACAGCTCAACTAACTGTTAATGTTGGTAAGAGTGGTACTAAGAAAGGTAAAATAAGAAATAAAAATTTAACATTTCTTCTGAAAAAAAGATATATAAATGAGGTATTTGATAAAGTATATGAATATAATGTAACCTGTGATTTTTCTACTAATGATTATCAATAAAAAAGAAAAAAATTGAATAATAAAAGGAAGATAATTATGATTAGGGAAGATATTGACATATCTTTCTTTTTCATTTTCTTGCCTCCCTTCGTCAAAAAGATTGGCTTCCTCCAACTTATTAAATGTTCTTAACAAAATTATATTAAACTTTGTTCTATAACAATATAAATTTGGTAAAATAAATAGAAAAATAATATGTACAAATTACATATTATTTCCTTATTCCTTCAATAATCATTGTATTTCCCACTTGATTATGATTACCGATTACATACCTATATGCTAAGTATTTATAATTATTACAAGAAGGATCATTACATGTAAACATGCCATCATTAATACCGTTTCTCACAACATTTTCACCAAGTCTTTTACCAAACCTATTTTCTTCTTTATCATATAGAATTTGATAGAATCTTTCATATCCAGAAACATCATAATCATTTTTAATTTTACTAGTTATATAATCATATTCACTAGCATTAAAAATATTAATTTCAAATCTACCAGTACATCTATCTTTACTATTAACGCACAATGAATTAATTAAACTACTATTATTAATTCTTTTTATAGCATTAATAAGATTATTAGTGTCATCTTTTTTAATTACTAAAATTAAATTATCAGGAAGCACTAAAGTGTTTTTATTATTACCATAAGTCATATATTCAATATTACTATCTTTAAGAATACTAACAGCTTCATCCATAAATAGGAGAGTATATACAAACCCTTCGCCTTGTGGGTATTTCCACTTTTTATTTTGATATTTTATTTCTACACAATACGGTGTTATTTTTGAACAAATATGATATTTCCAAGCTTTCTTTTTGGAAATGAAACTGATATTAACATTATCACTATATTTAGATTTAAGATAATTAATATTTTCTTCATTAATTTGTTTATCTTTCTTAGTTATTAGTAGAAATGGTTTAGCATAAAAAGCAAAGATTACTAAGAATATTATTAAAGAAATAATAATTATTAATTTCTTTTTTTTCTCCTTTTTTAATGCTTCCTCATCTATTTCTTCATTAGTTTCTTCCAACGCGTCATCTTTTTTCTTTTTCATAATATCACTTCGCTATCTATTCACATTATAACATACTATTATGTTTTTTAATGCATATAATTTAATGAGGTGATTTATGCAACAAACATATACTGTAAAACCAGGGGATACTTTATATGGAATTAGTAATCAATATGGTGTTTCAGTAACTGAATTAGCTGAATTAAATGGTATAAAAGGCTCCAGTTTAGCTGTAGGGACAGTTCTAAAAATACCAACAGCGTCAGGCACAAACCCTAATAATATGTTTATGTATACCGTTAAAAGTGGTGATACTTTATATAAAATAGCTACCAAATATAATACAACACCACAAAAGATAATTGATTTAAACTACTTAAAAAGTACTAATATCGTACCTGGCCAAGTATTAAGAATTCCTGAGACATATACCAAAGAGGAAGATATGTACTTACCAAATTATACTAATTATATTGTCAAAAGAGGTGACACATTATATAGCATTGCTAGAGCCAATAATATAAGTGTAGATACCCTAATTAAAGATAATAGTATCACTAACAACACTATTATGGTTGGCCAAATTCTAAAAATTAGAACCCTCAATAATCAAGAAATGGTTATTGAAGAGTGCATTGGACCTGATTATACCCCACCAGATACTAATAATACACCAGTACTTACTACTTATACCGTTAAGAGTGGTGATAACTTATACGCTATTGCCAAAAGATATAATACTACAGCTTCAGCCATAATGCTTTTAAATAATTTATCAAATACTAATCTATCTATTGGTCAAAAACTTAAAATACCAGCTGTGTCTACAGTAACCCCAACTAAACCATCGACACCAAGTAATGGAACTACTTATATCGTTAAAAGAGGTGACAATTTATATTCAATAGCCAGAAGATTTAATACAACTGTAGATGAGATTAAAAGAAAGAATAATTTGATTAGTAATAACTTATCAATTGGTCAAAAGTTAATTATTTAAGGAGGAAAAGTGAATACTTATAATTTTAATGATGCAAGTTTTAAAAACACTAATAGCTATCAAAACTTTATTAATGCTAATCCAAGTGAAGGGTATCTAAAAATAAGAGCTTCAGCTGCTAGCGGGGCTCTTCCTATAAGCGGATTAAGAATTGTTGTTTCCAAAATGATCGATAATAATAATATTATTTTTTTTGAGGGTGTAACTGATGCTTCTGGGGTTATTGAAAGAATTACCTTACCAGCTCCAAAATTAGATCCTAATAATTTAGATGCGCCAAGGAGCGCAACATATGAAGTTAAAGCTACTTATGAACCAAATAATTTAAATGAGATATATCGTATTAATATTTATGAAAACATCTATGTCATTCAAACCATTAATGTTGTTCCTACATTAAATGTTATTGCGGGTGAAAATACATGGCTGTAAGATATCCTGTTGTTCCTAACAATATAACGGTACATTTAGGTGCTCCAGACGAAGCTGCTCGTGATATAACCATTCCATTTACCGATTATATTTCTAATGTAGCTTCATCTGAACTATACCCAACATGGCCTAGAAATGCCTTAACTGCTAACATTTATGCCATTACCTCCTTTGCTCTCAATCGTATCTATAATGAATGGTACAGGTCTAAAGGTTATAATTTTGATATCACATCGTCACCAACCTATGATCAAACTTATACCTTAAACCGTTCTACTTATGAAAATATTGATGATATCGTTGGTGAAATATTTGATAACTACGTCGTCAAAAGCGGACAAATTCAACCATATTTTACAACTTATTGTGATGGCCGTATTAAAACCTGTGATGGTCTTAGTCAATGGGGGACTGTTACCTTAGCCAATCAAGGAAAAACACCTCTTCAAATTCTTCAAAATTATTATGGAACAGATATTGGTATTAAATATGATGCTCCAGTAGGTGATGCTACTGAAGGATTTCCGGGCAATGATGTTGGTTTAGGCTATGCGGGAAACCCTGTTTTGGCCATTCAAAGAGATTTGCGAAGAATTGCCGAAAATTATCCTGCTATTCCTGAAATTACTGATACTCTAGGTATTTATGAGGGAACGACTGAAGCCGCTGTTAAAGAATTTCAAAGGATCTTTGGTTTGCCTGTAACTGGTATAGTTGATAAAGCAACCTGGTATCGTATCAAATATATTTATAACAGTGTCAAAAAATTAGCTGATTTATATTCTGAAGGAATTACTGAAGAAGAGGCTACTTTCTTATATACCGATCAACTTAAATATGGTGATACTGGTATTGAAGTTGAATATATTCATTATTTTCTTGATGCCTTAGCCTTTCTAGATAAAGATATTCCTAGACTTCCTACCAATTCTATTTACAATAATAATACAATTACCATGGTTAAAGCCTTTCAAGAAAAATATAATTTACCCGTAACAGGTATATTTACATATAGTGACTGGACTGTTTTAAAAAATGCTTATCGTAGTATTTTAAAATCATTTCCACAGGAATATCAAGATTATATTAATGAATTGTATCCTGATTACTTCTTAGTACGTGGTTCAACTGGCCCAGATGTTAGAAGATTTCAAAAATTTTTACTAGCTATTTGTCGCTTTGATAAGTCGATTCCAGGCGTTAGAGTAAATGGTATCTTTGACGAATTAACTGAAAAATCAGTCAAAAAACTCCAACAAGATTATGGCTTTGACATTAATGGTGTTGTTGGACCCTTACTTTGGCGTAAAGTTGTCGAATTATCTAAAAGAAAATAGACAATAATTAAAATAGTTGCTATAATATACGCTAATATTTGGAAGTGATTCTATGTTTACAGGCTATAAGTGTTTTAATAAAGGATTAGTAAATCGTTATGGTATAAAATTTGAAATTGGAAAAATTTATCATTGTGATAAAGAAATAAAATTTGGTAATGATGGTCATGGCTTTCATGTATGCAAACGCTTGGAAGATACTTTAAGATATTTTGATGCGATGCAAGCAGAAGTTGATATCTGCTTGGTTGAATGCTATGGTAAATGTGATGAACAAGCAGATGATTATTATGGTTATTATGACATGTATTCATTTGAATATATGATCATTAAGAAAATTCTTACTAGGGAAGAAATAATCAACTATGGTCTTAGTCTATCTGGCGAACAAGTAGAACGCTTCATATCACTATTTAAATTAACTAAAGAAGAAATTGACATATTTAAATATAAGTTTCAAAAAGAATCACTTACTTTGAAATTTCTTTCATATTATCAAGAAGGAAATAAAAATGCTTTTAACGACAATACAAAAAATACTAAAAAGAAAAAACTATGATATAATTATCTTGGAGGTAAAAATGAAAGAACTAGTTATTAAAAAATGCTTAAAATGTGGTGCTACAGTTAAGATACTTAAAGATTGTACATGTGATAATTGCGGTATTAAATGCTGTGGCGAACCAATGAGAGAACTAAAAGCTAATAGTGCCGATGCTGCCATTGAAAAACATAAACCAACCTATGAATTTGCAGATGATAAATTAATTGTAACTATAAATCATGTTATGGATGAAGATCATTACATTGAATGGATCTGTCTACTTGCAGAAAATAGAGAAGAATATGTTTACTTAAATCAAAATGATGAGCCAAAAGCTATTTTTAATAAAGTAACTAATGGTAAATTATATTCATATTGTAACAAACACGGTTTATGGGAAACTGATATAAAGTAATAAGCATAATACCTCTTTTATAACATAAGTTATAATGGAGGTTTTTTATGTATAAATTACCAATACTACCATATAGTTTTGATTCTTTAGAACCATATATTGATACCAATACTTTGGGGCTTCATTATAATATTCATATGAATAATTATTTAACTAAATTAAATACATTATTAAAAGAGAATAATTATGATTATAGGTATGATATCAGCGAATTAATATATCATTTAAATGAATTTAAACAAGACACTAGAGAAGATATTTTATATAATTTAGGAGGCGTTTTGAACCATATGCTTTATTTTGCCAATATGAATCCACCTCAAAAAAGAAAACTACCTTTTGGTGCATTAGCAAAAGCCATTAATAGAACTTATGGATCATTTGATAAATTCTATGAAAAGTTTAAAGAAAATGCCCTTTCTATAAAAGGTTCTGGCTATACTTTCTTAGTTATTAATAATAAAGGTAACTTAGAAATTATTAATTTACCAAACCAACAAACGCCTTTGCTTTTAGGGTTTATTCCTTTATTTACCGTTGATATGTGGGAACATGCTTATTATCTAAACTACAAGTCTGATAAAGTCAAGTATCTAGATAATTTTAAAATAATTGCCGATTTTACTAATGCTAGTAATATCTATAACAGCATTTTAAATTAACATAAAAAAGTATCATCCATCCATAATAACTATGGAGGATTTTATTTTATGAAAAATATATCAATTTGGGATGAATACTTTATGAAAAATAAAGAAAATCAAAAATTAAAAGATACAATCACTGATATTTTAATTATTGGTGCCGGTATTACTGGATTAACCACTGCATATTTTCTAAAAGATACAGACTATAAAATAACTATTATAGATAAAAGTGAAATAGGGAAGGGAATAACTTCTAAAACGACCGCTAAAATATCTTATTTAGAACAAGATATCTATGGGAAGTTAACTAAAATGCATTCAAAAGAAATTGCTAAAAAGTATTATGATTCTAGAAAAGAAGCCATAAAGCTCCTAACGAAAATAATAAAAGATAATCATATCTCTTGTGACCTAGAAAAAGTAACCTCTATTTTATTTACGAATGATCAAAATAGTTTAAATAAATTACAAAAAGAAAAAGACATCTTACAATCATATGGCGTTAACCTTAAAGATTATAAAAATGATAAAATAAAACATGCTTTTAGTGTAGATGATACTTATACCTTTAATCCTATTAAATACTTAAATGGACTAAGAAAAATAATTGCCCCTAAAGTATCAATCCATGAAAATACAATTGCTACTAATATAACAAAAGAAGATAATGAATATATTGTAACTACTAATAAAGGTAAAATCAAAACTAAAAAAATAGTTATATCTTGTCATTATCCATTCTTTATTATTCCATATTTCTTTCCTATAAAAACTTATATTGAAAGAGAATATGTTTGTGCTAGCAAAGTAGATAATCCTAAAAAAGAAACCGTTATTAATATAGATAAAAAGCTATACTCAGTTAGATACTATAAAAATTATCTAATCTATGTAACTCATGATCACAAACTAACCAGTCGAATAGATTATGGTCACAATTATCAAGAAAGTAAAGAAGATTTTATTAAATATTTTCATAAGGAACCTGAATATATGTGGATGAATCAGGATATTGTTAGTAATGATGAACTCCCCATTATTGGTAAAATAAAAAATAATATTTATATATCGACAGCTTATCATGCTTGGGGTATGACTAATGCTACAATTGGCGCTAAATTAATATCGGACTTAATTCAAGGTAAAGAAAATGCCTATCAATTATTATTTAATCCAAAAAGAATTAATATTCCGCTAATTATTAATTCCTTTATCGGCTTATTCCATTATCTAAAAGTTTATATTGAAGGAGTATTCCATAAAAATAATCCCTATTATGTTAAAATAAAAGGAATTATTTATGGTATCTATATTGATGATATAGGAAAAGAACATAAAGTTAAACTAATATGTCCTCATATGAAATGTCCATTAGTATTTAATTATGAAGATAAAACTTGGGATTGCCCTTGCCATGGTTCCAGATTTGATATTGATGGCAATATCATAACTCCACCAGCCGTTAAGAAGATTTAATTATTCCAAAACCTTTATTCATATAATCATAAAATAGATTTATCCTTGGTGGATGATAAGTTAAATATCCAAATATAAAATAAATAATAATAATTATAAGTATTCCTAGTTCGTTTCCATAATTAATTTTTCTATAATTCATAATATAATAACTAATTATTTGAACCAAAATAAGAATTAAAAATAATAAACTAATTGCTATATAAGCCTTATGACCAAAAATATCATTTAAAGGAATATATATAAGTAAATAAGCAATTATCCCTAATAAACTAGATATTGCATACGATAATATAAAATTATTATATGGAATATCTTTTTTCTTGTATATGAAATATTCCAATATACTAAATAGGAGAGTACTGCTAACAATTAATTTCATATGTTCCCAAATACTTTCATTAACGGGGGCAATCACACTAATAATGTTATTAGGTAATACTCCGTATATAAAATGTAATACCACTGATAAAATAAATGAAATAAATACACCAATAATCTTAATTTTCTTCATACTAAAGTATATGAAATAAAACTAGTTTTTTTACTTATTTTATGGTATAATCTTAACAAAAGAAACGAGGCGATATTATGTTTGTCGATGAAGTTATTATGGAAGTTGAAGCTGGACGCGGTGGAGACGGATGCATGGCCTTTTTAAGAGAAAAATTTGTTCCTATGGGAGGCCCTAATGGTGGCAATGGCGGAAAGGGCTCAGATATTATCTTTAAAGCTGATGAAGGCTTAAAAACTTTAATTGATTTAAGATATCAAAAGAAAATTAAAGGTGATGCCGGACTTAATGGCGAAGGTAAAAATAAAAACGGCTCTTATGCTGAAGATAAAATAATTAAAGTACCCGTAGGTACAACCATTAAAGATTATGATACTGGTATAGTTATTGCTGATTTAACTAAACATAATGAAGAAGTAATCGTAGCTTATGGTGGAAAAGGTGGAAGAGGTAATGTCACCCTAGCTACTAGAAATAATCCATGCCCATCATTTGCAGAACGTGGTGAACCAGGCGAAGTAAGAAAAATAAAAGTTGAATTAAGAATGTTAGCTGATGTTGGATTAGTTGGACTACCTAGTGTAGGTAAATCAACCTTACTTTCAATGATTACTAATGCTAATCCTAAAATTGCAGCATATCATTTTACAACCTTATCACCTAATTTAGGCGTTGTGGTAACCAAAGATAATAATTTTGTTATTGCTGATTTACCAGGACTTATTGAAGGAGCCAGTGAGGGAGTAGGTTTAGGACATAAATTCTTAAAACATGTAGAAAGAACTAAAATAATTGCTCATGTAATAGATATGTCTGGTAGTGAAGGAAGAAATCCGTATGATGACTATCAAGTAATTAGAAAAGAACTTGAAGAATTTAGCCCAAAATTGTTAAATAAACAAGAAATAATCATTGCTAATAAAATGGACTTACCTAACAGTAAAGAAAATTTAACTAAATTTAAACAAAAAGTAGATAAAGAAGTCTACGAAATATCAGCCCTAAACAATCAAAATTTAGATACTTTAATTAATGCTTTATCAGAATTAGTAAAAAATACTAAAGATGAAGTATTATATGAAGAAGATATTCAAGAAAAACATGTTTTATATAAATTTAGAGAAGAAAAACCATTTACCATCATTAAAGAAAATGACCATACTTTTGTAATTAAAGGTGATAAAGTTGAAAAAATATTTAAAATGATGAACTTTAATACTGAAGAAGCTATTTCTAGGTTTGCTAAAAAGTTAAGAAGTATGGGTGTCGATGAAGAACTAGAAAAAATGAATGTATCTGAAGGCGACATTATTAAAGTATTAGATTACGAATTTGAATATACAAAATAATCCTTGAAATTGACAAAGCAAAGCATAAATGATATTCTTATAATAGGGAGGAAAAAATATGGAAGATAATAAATTAACAGTAAAATTTAACGATAGCGATGTTGATATTAATGTCATTGATATTATTGACAATTTAGATAATAACAAAAAATATATCGTTTATAATGCTGATGGATTTGATGATGACTTTTACATTTCAATTCTTGAAGAAATGGAAGATAGCTATACGCTTCAAGAAATAACTGATGAAAATGAATTCAAAATGGTTGAAGACTACCTAGAGTCAATGCTAGAGGAAGAAGAAGGTAACGATGGACAGGCAATATAGTATTGATGTAGCATTGAAAGAATTTGATGATCAAATTGAAAAGGTCCATGAAGAATGCGTAGAGTTAAGTGAACTTATTGATAATCCTAACATTCCATTAGAACAGAAAAAAAATAAATTATATATTGAATTAGCTCAAAAGGAAACATTATTGAAAGAATTAATAGATAGAAGAGAAAAACTAGAAGATATTAGTAAAACAACGAGTTATAATGGTAAAAATACAGTTGAGGGAAAGACTAATTATAGCGATAAGCAAATCAATAGAATAAACCAAAAAATTGCTAACTACAAGAAAATATTAGCTAGCACCAAAGAAACATCAAAAAGTCAATACATCATGTTAAGTAGGAAAAGAGCACAAAAAGCAATTGAGAGTTTAAAAAAGAAAAAAGGAATCATTAAAGGAAAACAAAAAAAAGTTATCAACTCTAGGTTAAAGAGTGAACTTAAATCACTTCAAAAGGAATCAAAGAAAATTGGTAGAATTCAAGGAATTAATGATATAATTGACAAATATAGTCAAATTCAAGATTCAATGGCTGATAGAGCGAATGAGTCATTTGATAATAATCAGAATTTAAAAGGAACATATTATGCACTTAAAAGTTTAGTAAATAAAGGTAAAACTGGAGCCTTAAATACATATTTAAACATCCTGCAAAATAAAAAAGGTAAAGTTAATGGTTTTAATAAACTATCAGAGCAATTTAGAATTTGGTTAGCAAATAAGATAATGCCTAAAGAACATACTAGAACATAATTACAATTTATTGACATAACACGAAATTTATTATATAATATACTACATAAAGAAGGAGGAATATTATGTTATATTTTTTAGCGACATGTTCTAATGACACGCTAATGCCAATATTAAAGTTGTTAAGAAAAGGTGTTATTCCAGTAATTCAAGTTGGAATAATTGGAATACTTGTAGTGCTATTAATAATTGATTTTGGTAAAGCAGTTATGGCTGGCAAAGAAGACGAAATAAAATCAGCTCAAAAATTAGCAATCAAAAGAGTAATTTATGCATTAGTTGTATTCCTAGTACCATGGATTGTTAATATAGCCATTGGATTACTTGCAGATACTGGTAAAAGTGAATTAAATAAAAATACTGGAGAACAAATGAATGCTTGGGCATGCTGGGAAGCTGCAAAAAATTAATTTAACTTAATAATAAAAAATAGAAAAAGGTATTTCTTTTTCTATTTTTTTATGCTACAATATAAGGGGATGTTGCCCTTTGACAAGAAAGAGGTATTTATATATGAAACAAACAAAATATATATTAATTATAATTTTTTCTATCTTTATATCATTTTTTGGTATAGAAAGAGCCTTTGCTAAAAGCGCTACATGCTATTATATTGGTGACAAACTTGAAGCATGGGTAATTTTTGAAACAACATCAAACTCGGAAAAGTCCTATGCTGAAAAAGGGACTGCTACTACTAGAAAATATGATAAGAATTCAGTTAAAGCCACTGCTTCGGTAAAAAACATTGATAAGGATTGGAATCCTTCCGATTTAAAAGGCTATGTAGTAGATGAAGAACTGGTAAGTGTAAATGAAATAAATGAAAATTGGAAGAGTTGCCCAAAATATTTATGGTTCAACAAAAAAAATTCAAATGCAGTCGTTTCTGATGATTACGATGTCGTTAAATTGCCAAAAAATGAAAGCGGCAAGGGATACATTGCTGAACGTGTAAGCGTCAACAAATTTTGGGATCTCACAAATTGCAAAGATGAAATATGTAAAGTTGGCGAAGACATTACATTGATTTGTGATGGGAAGAATTCTAAAGCTAGTCTATTCGGTGATCCTAATTATGCCGGCAATGATACCGATGAAGATCCGCCAAGTACTGCATACTTGCTCAAGCAAGCATTGAATATATTACGAATCGCAGGAGTCGCAATTGCAATAACATTAGGAATAATCGATATTGCAAAAGCGGTTGTCGCATCTAAAGAAGATGAAATGAAAAAAGCACAAGCAACTTTTATAAAAAGAATTATTGCATGTGTAATAATCTTTTTAGTACCAACATTCATCAACATAGTAATGAAAATGTCATATGATATGTGGGCAGAAAAAAATTATCAAACATGTGAATTAAGAGATCTGGGTATTACCGCCGATTAATAGAAACGAATGGCGGAGTTATATAGTTTAAAAAAATAAGGAGGACAATTAATATGGCAGTAATATTATCATCTAATTGGCAAGACTATGCTTATAATGCATTTAGGTCACTATGTGCTATATTATGCGAAGGAATATATCCATTAATTGGATTCGCATATAAATTGTTCATGGAATTGGCCACTTTTAGACTAATTGGATCAGATAAAATGACCGAAATATATGGAAGAATCACAATGATTATAACCATTGTAATGGTCTTTTATGTGTCATTTGAATTTGTTAAATATGCTGTTAATCCAGATACTATGACAGATAAAGAAAAAGGGATTGCAAAACTTCCACAAAGAATTATTGCTGTTATTGTCTTGATTGCTTTTATACCTAATATATTCAATTATTTATTTAAAATTCAAAATGCAATTATCAGAAATGATACAATTACTAAAATAATTCTAGGTAAATCATATAGCAAAACAAATTCAACTAATGGTAATACAGTAGATGATTATACACTAGTTGGAAATGAATTCTCCTGGAATATACTAAGTAATTTTTACTATGCACCCACAAATGATGCTGGGTGTGAAGGATTACCATGTCAAGATCTTATTAATTTAAATCATACAACCTTAATTCGTGAGGGAAAAATAAGATATATGTCATACGGTATCAATAGCACATATAACACAACTGATCCTAATGGCAATGATATAAAAGGTCATTATATAGAATTTGATCCTTTATGGGCAGTAGTTGTTGGTGGCGTTGTAGCCTTTATGCTGATACTGTATTGTGTCGACGTTGGAAGCAGAACAATTCAAATGCTTTATTTGGAAGTTACTGCACCTGTTGCTATAATGGGCATTTTGTCACCAAAAAAAGACAACATATTTCAAAAATGGTTAAAGCAACTTGGAACAACATATTTAGATGTATTTATAAGATTGGTTTTGATTGATTTTATAATACTTATAAGTAACGCATTACTTAATATTACCAATGAGAGTATAGGAAATACACAAACCAATGATAAATTTGTAATTATTGCCTTGATTTTAGGTATGCTAGTATTTGCTAAAAAGGTTCCAAAACTTCTTGGAGAATTATTCCCTAAAGGCGGTGCTGCTAGTGGAAACTTTGGTTTAAAACCTGGGGACAGGTATTTGCCAAATCTAGGAAGAGTAGCTGGCGCAGCCTTGGGCGCTGGTGTTGGTGCTGTAGCCGGATTAGCAACAGGAATAGCACAAGGTGCAAGAAAAGCACGCTCTGTCGATCCTAATGGCAAGCACGCCGGCTTAAAAAAACTTGCGGCTGGAACTTCTGGTGCTCTTGGCGGTGCAATTAGGGGAAGCCTCGGCGGAGTCGGAAGAGGCGCATGGAATGGAGCCAAAGGTGGTAAAGGTATAACTGATTTTGGTAAAAACATAACTGCTGGCGCTAGAAGCCAAGCAAAATCAAATAAATTATATGGTAATAGGGCCGAAAATGGATATAGAAAGTTGGATCAAATGGGTGATTCAGCGAGAAATGCATTAGGATTACCAAGTAGAGTTGAAAAAATAGAAAATGAAAAAGCACCTATAAAAAGACATCAAGAGGCCTTATCGTCGTTGACAAAATCAAATGATGCAATAAGAGAACATGCGTTTAAAAAAGCTAAAGATAATGGCTTAGCTAGTTATGCAAAATATGCAGCTGCTGAAGGACGATTGAAACGATTACAAGAAGATAAGGATTTTATCGCCTCATTTCGAGATGCAGATGGTAAAACTGGTGAAAGTAGTGTAGCTTACCAAAAAGCATTATCTGTGGCTGGAAAAGAAATGAAGAAATATAAAGATGCAGCAATTAATGAGTATGTTGACAGCAAAAGAACACGTGACGGATCATATAGCGATGGCAAACTTGCTAATTTATTTGCGGAAAGAGACGAGCAACTTAAGGATTACAACAGATTTGCCTCTGCTAGTAACAAAATCGGTGGTGACGCTGCCAACAATACAGGAAAAGCTACAGTTATCCTTAAAAGGCCAGATCCATCTGATCCTACTAAGGAAATAGAAGTAGCTGTAACTAAATATATTAATGAAATGACAGCTGAAGAATATGATGAATATATTAAACAAGTTGCTATGAAGAAGGAAGGCGAACTTGGTAGACAACTTATCGATATGACAGCTGAACAAGAATCTATTAAGAGAGCTACAGCAGGTAGTGGCATTGGTGAGAATAAAAACAAATAAATAATGAATAAAAGGAGTGTGATACTAAATGTATAATGAATATTTAGTGCCGGCTAACACAAAAAGAGCAACATTAGTTGCTGGCTTTCTAAGACCTCTTCCAGATTTAGCTATTGCTGGAGTGGGAACAATAATATCAATAATTGCCCTGATGGCAACAGCAACAATTGGAATGTGGGCGACAATTATATCGTTAATTCCACTACTTGTAAGTTGGCTTTTAGTTTTGCGAATACCAAACTACCATAATACATTATGCGTTATCCAAAGCATTATATCATTTTACCAAAGAAGAAAAAAATATATCTGGAGAGGATGGTGTATGAAATATGAAGTCGACAACGATAAGTAGTAGCAAATATACTGAAGATTGGTTGCCGGTTAAAAATATTACAAATGGTATGATCGAGCTTGATAATAAATATAAAGTAACAGGCGTTAAGATTAGACCTAGGAATATTTTTATCTTGGAATCAAATGTTAGAAGTAATATTATCGCCATGCTAAGAACGTTTTATGACACGATTGATTTTGAATTTTGGTTAATATCAGCCGATAGACCTGTAGATATATCAAGTTATTTAGCCACGCTTCAAATTCAATACAATAATGAGCAAAATCCAGTAATTAAAAAATTAATTAGTCAAGACATTGAAAAAGCTAATAGTTTTATGCAAAATAATGTAACTGATACTGAATTTTATATATTATTCAAAGAAAAGAATCCTGAAATGATTCAAAAAAGATTAAGAACATTAATGATGGGGTTGTCAAATGCTGGACTAGATTCAGTTCAAACATCAAATGCTGATTTAAGAAGTTTATTAGATAGTTTCTTAAATGATGGTATGACAACCGAAGGTAGGACGGTGTTGCCATAATGAATTTAAAATCACAAGTAGCTCCTAAAGGGCTAGATTTTACGCCAATAAAAGAATTTATGATTGGTGGCAAATATGCGACAATTTTAACCGTAATTTCTTATCCTAGATTCATTGGTGAAGGCTATTTATCAGATTTGACAAATATCTCAGGAATCAAGGTAGTTATAAAACATATACCAGTACCATCTTCAACATTACATAAAATGTTAAATAAAGAATTGGTAGATTTAAGGCAAAGATATCAAACTGAAAGAGATAATACAATTCTTGAAAGATTAAGACAAGATATTGATTCGTTGGAATCATTTATCCAACAATATACTCAATCGCAATCTAGAAGTTTTGATTTTCAATTACATATTATGATTACAGCTGATACAAAAGAGGAACTGGATAATAAAAGAATAAGTTTAAAAACATATTTAGATGGTATGGAAATGTCAGCTATTCAACTTATGTTTGAGCAAGAGAGAGTATTAAAATCAATGTTGCCAGTATTTGATAAACAAGTGATTGAAGATCGTATTGGAACGATTATGCCATCACCCACAATGGCAGCAATGTATCCATTTATTTTTGATAGTTTAAAAGATGATGGGTTATCGACACTACTAGGTGTTGAGTTTTCAGGTGGTGTCGTATTATTTAACCAATTTTTATATCAAATTAAAAAAGAGAATAATAGAAATAATGCTAATATGATTATTCTAGGCGCTAGTGGTAGTGGTAAATCTACTGCTGCTAAATTAGTGCTTCGTAGTCATATTAGAAATAATTATCAAATAGTTTGTGTTGACCCTGAAGGCGAACTTACCGAGATGACTAAGAATTATGGTGGTGAAGTAATCGATTTAGGTAAAGGTGGACAATATGGTATGATAAATCCACTAGAAATTGTTATGGATGGCGATGATGATGCTATTCAAAAAGAAGGATTAGGCTATACAGTATTAACATCTACACTTCAAACACTAAAGGCATTTATGAAATATTATTCACCTAATATTGAAGAAGATGTTTTAACTTTATTTGGTGAAATGGCAATGGAAACATATGCTAGGTTTGGTATATCATATAATACTAATTTCTCTAATTACACATCTAAAGATTTTCCAATAATGCAAGACGTATATGTTACTGTTACAAGTAAATTAACATCGATGACCGAAAAAACGCATGAAAGAGATATTTTAGAGAGACTAGAATTAAAATTAAGACCACTGGTTAAAGAATTACAATATTACTTTAATGGTCATACAACAATAGATGTTAATAATGAATATTTAGTGTTTAATATCAAAGAAGTAATGAACTCCGATGCTAATATTAGGAATGCACTATTATTTAATGTCTTAAAATATGCTTGGAGTTTATGCTTGAATCCTAATAAAAATACGGTTTTATCAGTTGATGAAGCACATGTCTTATTAGGTTCACAAAACGAACTTGGTGCTGAATTTTTGGCTCAAGTACAACGTAGAGCTAGAAAATATAATACTGGTACAATAATTATTACGCAACAACCATCTGATTTCGTTGCAAGTAATATGATAATGCATGGAAAAGCTATATTTGATAATGCCTCTTATTACTTAGTAATGGGCCTTAGAAAACAAGCTGCTGATGACTTAGCTCTATTAATAGATTTAAACGATAATGAAAAAGAGAATATTAAAAGATATAATCAAGGTGAAGCATTATTTGTATGTGGAAGTAGAAGAATGCAAATAGATGTAACACTTACCGAAGAAGAACTAGAATCATTTGGATCTGGTGGGGGATTATAATATTAAGATAGTGGTGATTATCTATGAATGATAATTTGCAAAATGATAAAGCCAATATAGATGATAAAGTATTCAATGATACAATTGAAGATATGGATGATTTTCCTGCTGATATGGAAAGTGAACTGCTTGATGATATCCCAAGCGTGGCCAGTCAACCAATAATACCCGAATATATAAAGGATGACATACCACACAAAAGCTTAGGTGAAAAAGCAGCGGATGTTGCCTATGCAGAAGGTAAAATGGTTGAACACGTAGGAAACGCTATGCAAACAACAGGTAAAGGAATTGAAGTGACTGGTAAAGGCGTTGAAGTAACCGGTAAAGGTATGCAAGGTGTTGGAAAAGGTGTCGAAAAGACCGGCAAAGGATTATCCACAGCTGGTGAAAAAATGGTCGATAATGGTGTTGAATTAAGTAGTACAGGTGCCGGCGCAATTGCAGGTGTTCCATTAGCAGCTTTAGGTGCAGTAACAAGTGCAGCGGGAAAGACAACTGAAATTGGTGGTAAGGCAGTAGAAACCGCCGGTAAAGGTGTTGAAAAAACCGGTAAAGCTGTCAAACAGACAGGCAAGAATATTAATGAAAGCGGTAAAAAGGTAACTGAAACAGGGCAAAAAATAACTGATGTCAGTACTCTAATAAAAGATAAAAAGCAACGTAAAAGACTTATTCTCGGTAAATCAGGTTTAGGGAAAAATAAAGATAAACCAAATAATGCCAATAATGACTTAAACTTTAAAAAAAGAAAAGAACATAATCAGTCTAAAACAAGGGGAAATTGGTCATTAATGGCACCCGGTAAATCAACGATACAACAAAAACAAGTTAGTTCTAATAATGCAAAAGCTGATAAAGGTAAAGGAAGTTTAACTAATCAACTGAAAATAACAATTACATTAGGAATCATTTTAATTGCCGTATTATTCCTTATTTTTGTAATACTATTCATTGTTATCAATTCCTTTATTTGGTGGGACAATACTGGTAGTGGTGGTGGGAGTTCAACCATTGGTACAAGCACAAGATATACTCCAAAATGTACGACAATGACAGTAATGAAACCCGATGATAGTACTGCTACATATAATGATAAGGATTATATAGCTGGTGTCGTAGCTGCTGAAGTTGGCGGCTTTAGAAACATTGAAGTTTATAAAGCATTCGCAATTGCTGCTAGAACATACGGAGAAGTTGTTGGCGCTTCAAGAGGTTGTACTATTAATGGAGATGCAACTGCTCAAAGTTTTGTGGATATAAGTGGCAGCAATGAAGAATATGCTAAAATGATATATCAAGCTGTCGAAGAAACAGATAATGTTGTTTTGACTAAAAAAAATCAAATTTTTATGTCTGAATATGATGCTTTCTGCTACTCTAATAAGGATAGTCAAAAATATATCTTGGTTCAAAAAAAACAACAAATACCAACTGATTGGGTAAATTCACATATTACTGACTATGGTTATAAAAATTGTGCCTGTGAACTTAATGATACCAACCAAACAGATTGCTGGGATAGTGATGGTAACTGGACAGATGGTGGCCATGGTAAGGGTATGAGTCAATATGGTGCCTTGTATTTAGCCACTGAAAAAGGCTATGATTATAAGCAAATATTAGGTTATTATTACGATGACGCCGAATTAAGTAGTACACATATGACATCAGTTGCTGGTTTAGATATTAAAGTTACATCTGGTGCAAAGAAAAGCTTGGATAAACCAATATCTGAATTCTTAGAAAGTAATGGCTCAAGCCTAGATGAGTATAATAATTTTATTAAAGGTAATGTTATGAATGCTGGAGTCGGTACCCGTGAAGCAGTCGTAACTGCTGCCGTATCAATGATCAATTTCTTATATGATAATTTTGATACTAAGTTACCATACTATTGGTATAAGGATGGAAATGTTCCCAGCGGTATACCATCAACTTTTGGTACATATGCACCAGTTCAAATAGATTCTAATGGCAATGGTAATTTTTGTTATTATCGCAGTCTCGATTGTAGTGCTTTTGTCAGTTGGGCAATTAAGAATGGCGGTTATAAATTTACAAAGAAAACGACATCTGGCTTTATGGGATCTTTCTCTGGTGATAGCTGTGATATTACTAACAGTAACTGTATTGGACAGCCTGGAGATTTAATATGTTCACATATTAAAACAGAAAAAGGATATTCAGGCCATGTTCAAATGATTGTTGCTGTTGAAGAAGATAATGGTAAATACTATATTGCAGAATCAGGTGGAGCGGCTGTTGGTATCGGTATGGTTGAATACAATATGCATACACCACATTCTGGTAGACCGACTAAAATATTACACATGGATAGTTTTTATAACAACAAAGATAATGTTGATCAAAATTATTAAGGTGAAAATATGAAGAAAATTCTAATTTTAATTGTTTTATCATTGGCTTTAACAGGTTGTACATGTGAATATACATTGACTATCAATAATGGCAATTATAAAGAGAATATTAAAATTATTGCCGATAACGCTTCAGAAAAAGCAACATTAAATGGCAAATGGAGTGTGCCAATTGATAAGGAATCATATAATCAACCAGGAGATGCCGAAGCAGCGAATCATTATGATAATGTATATGAATACAAAATATCTAATAATGCAGTGACGCTTTCTTATGATTTTAATATAAAGAGTATTAATGAATCATCGGCTATTTCTAATTGCTACGATGTGGTTAAAATTCAAACATATGAAAATGATATTATTATTTCAACTGATCAAAATGTAAAATGCTTTGATAAGCATCCACCACTAAATAGTGTAAGGATAAATATTGTTACTGATAAAGAAGTATTAAGTAATAATGCTGATAGTGTTGATGGCAATAAATATACTTGGTTTTTAACTAAACAAAATAGTAATAAAGCAATAAATATGACTATGAAAAATGATAATACTAGCATTGAACCATTCACAAATAACAAAAGTAATGGTAAAAGAGATTATTCGTTGTATATCTTTTGTGCAGTATTATTGGTGTGTTTCTTTATTGGGTATTTAATCTTTAATAAAATAAAAAAGGATGGAAATCGTACGGATGTGTAAATCATCCTTTTTTCTTGATAGTTTATTCTAATTATGATATAATTTTAGTGATTAGTGAGGTGTATAAAAATGAAATTTAATGCAGAACCAAAAGATGTTTTAATCTTTGTTATATTTTGTATTTTCTTATTATTAGTGTGCTCAATTGCAGTTGTTAATGCTGCTTATCTAGCTAACTATGGAGAGTTTTATGGGTTAAATCCTTTCAAAGGATTTACACCTAAATATATAACTGCCACTTTTGTGTTATTCTTTTTAGCCTTAATTGGAATATTTACTGCTGTAAGTTCATATTTCTTTGATCGCGAATCTGGATTTGGCTTCAGTTTGGGAGGAAAGAAAAGTGATGGTTATTCAAGATGGGCAAAGAAGAATGAAGTAAAAAAACAATTAAAGAAAGTTGATCCGAAAGCATATACTGCCGATGCTGCTGGTATTACTGTTATTAATGATGGAAAATATATGTGGGTTGATGATGGTGAAGCTCATAACATTGTCGTAGGTTCTACCGGTAGTGGTAAAACGCAAATTGTCGTATTTCCAATGGTTCACTCCTTAGCTAAAAAAGGGGAATCAATGATTATCACAGACCCTAAAGGTGAAATTTATGAGCAAACAGCTAATATGCTAAAAGAACGTGGATATAACATTGTTATACTTAATTTCCGTAATCCTCAAAATGGTAATGCTTGGAATCCGATGGGTTTACCATATAAATTATATAAAGAAGGAAATATTGATAAATCAATTGAGTTACTAGATGATTTAGCTTTAAATATCTTATATGAAGAAAAAAATGGTAATGCCGATCCATTCTGGGAAAAATCAGCTGCCGACTATTTTACTGGTTTAGCACTAGGATTATTTGAAGATGCCACCGAGGAACAAGTTAACTTAAACAGTATGAACCTTATGTCAAGTTTAGGTGAAGAAAGATTTGGTGGACCAAATAACAATTATATTAAAGAATACTTTAATTCAAAAGATCCTTCAAGGCCAGCATATGTCAATGCTTCAGGAACTGTATATTCAGCTGAAGATACTAAGCAAGGTGTCTTATCAACATTTAAACAAAAAGTAAAATTATTTTCATCACGTGATAACTTATCTGAAATGTTATCACATAGTGATTTTGATATGAAGGAAATTGGACGTCAAAAAACAGCAGTCTTTATGGTTGTCCAAGATGAAAAGAAAACCTTACACCCACTAGCAACTATTTTTATCAAACAAATTTATGAGACATTAATTGATGTAGCTCAAGAATCTGGTGGAAAATTACCATATCGTACTAATTTTATTCTTGATGAGTTTGCCAATATGCCTCCACTTAAAGATGTTACAACCATGGTAACAGCTGCTCGTTCAAGATTAATTAGATTTACCTTTATCATTCAAAACTATGCCCAATTAACTCAGGTATATGGTAAAGAAAATGCCGAAACGATTAAAGGTAACTGTAATATTATGTACTTGATAAGTAGCGAATTACAAGCTCTTGAAGAATTAAGTAAACTATGTGGTGAAAAGAAGTCTAAAGAAAAAGACAAAACTGCTTCAACGCCACTAGTTACAGTTAGCGATTTACAGAGATTACAACAATTTGAAACAATTTCATTAAGATTAAGAACAATGCCATTTAGAACTAAACTTGTTCCTAATTTTAAAATGGATTGGGGTAAACGTTATGAAAAAGCAACTTACCCAACTAGAGAAATGAAGCAAGTTGAACTTTTTGATATTCGCGAATTTGTAAAAGAAATGAAAAAGAAAAAAATGGCTGAAATGATTGGTGAAAATGCTGATGGAGGTAGTCCTATGGGATTAAATCCAGGAATGGGTAACCCAATGTTTGGCAGTAATCCATTTGCCATGAATAATCCATTTATGGCACCACCTAGAGTTGAACAAGCAGATAATTCTTTCAATGTTGATGATTTAGTAAAAAGAATTGATGCTAAAATTGCTGAATTAGAAGAAGAAGAAAAAAGAGAAAAAGAAGAAGAGGAAAGAAAGCAAAAAATGGCCAGGGGGCATGCTGCTCCAACTTTAGCACCAGCCACAGCTGTTAATGAATCTCAACCAAAAATAGTTGAAGCTCCTAAAGAAACAAATACTATGCAAGAACCAATACAAAGTGATACTGTCAATATATCAGAATTATCAAATCAGAATAATAATATGTACATTGATGATACTGATGAAGATAATTTCTTTGATGATTTCTTTAGTGACGAAGAATAGGTGTTAATATGGAAATTGAAAACTACTTAAATACTGCTAAAGGGAAAATAAATAATAAACCATTAAAAACATTCATCTTAGCCATATTAGCTGGTATATTTATTGCGTTAGCAGCTATCCTATCAGTGGTATCATCAATATCATTTGATAACTATAGTAATGCTAAAATAATGAGTGCCTTAGTTTTTCCAATTGGCTTAATGCTAGTAATTTTAATGAAAACGGAATTATTTACTGGTAATTCATTATTAGTAATTCCACTATTAAATAAAGATATCAAACTAAAACAACTACTTAAAAATTGGTTAATCGTCTATCTAGGTAATTTATTTGGGTCTTTACTAATATCATTACTAATTGTGAATACACCATTAAAAGATGTTATAGCTAGTTCATTTATTAAAATAGCTAATACTAAAACATCATTAAGTCTATTATCGAGTATAATTTTTGGTATATTATGTAATTTTTTGGTATGTTTATCTGTCTTTCTGGCATCAAATGCTAAGACAATAACTGAAAAAGTAATTGTTATCTTTTTACCAATATTTGTATTTGTAGCTTTATCATTCGAGCATAGCGTAGCCAATATGTCATATCTATCATTAGGATATCTATTTGATAATTCTATTAGCCTTAGTAAACTGCTTTTGAATAATCTTTTACCAGTAACTTTAGGTAATATTATTGGTGGTTCATTACTAGGAATAATAATTTACTATTTAAGGAAAGAGTAATCTTTCTTTTTTTGCAATATTATTTATGAGTGGTGAGAAATGCATAAGTGGAAAATAATGATGAATATGGGCACGAATATTGGTTAGCGAGAATGGCGAAAATTTGAAAACACCATTACCAAGGGCAAAGAAGCTTGCAAACAAAGTAATATCAATGCTTTAGACCATTTTGTCGGCGCCGAAAAAATGGTCGGAATTGGTTCTAAAACCAAAAGGGAAATATCCGACTATAAACTATCGCGTTATGCCTGTTATTTGATAGCTCAAAATGATGATCCAAGAAAAAAGACAATTGCCCTAGCTCAAACATATTTTGCTATTCAAACGAGACGCCAAGAATTAAGTGAAAAGGAATATAATTTACTTACCGAGGATGAGAAACGATTTTATCAAAGAGATTTGACTAGAAAGGGTAATTATTCATTAAATCAAGCTGCCAAAAATGCTGGCGTTAAAAACTTTGATAAATTTCATAATGCTGGTTACAGAGGACTATATAATGGTGAAACAACTGATGACATTGCTAAAAGAAAAGGGCTACGATATCATGAAGATATCTTAGATAATATGGGTAGTGAAGAATTAGCTGATAACTTGTTTCAAATTGTACAAACAGAGGCTAAACTTAAAAGAGATAATATAATAGGTGAAAACAGGGTCAATGATATTCACTATAAAGTTGGTAAAAAGATAAGAAAGGCGATAAAAGATTTAGGCGGCACAATGCCTGAAAAGCTGCCAACTACAAAGAAAAGTTTAAAAGAATTATCTAAATAAAAAATAATATCCTAATTGATTAAACTAAATCACTTATGCTTTCTAACTTATTCAAACAATTATTGAGACATACAATAATATAGGTGATAATATGAATGAGATTAGTGTGTATGAATTAGTAAAATTAAATAATCCTGTAATTATTGATGTTAGAGATAATTTTAGTTACAATCAAGGCCACATCAAAAATGCTCTTAATATTCCGTATTATAGTTTATTATCAAATTATTCGCTTTACCTTAATAAAAAAGATAAATATTATCTATATTGCGATTATGGTAAACAAAGTATGGAAATAAGTAATCGTTTAAATTTATTTGGTTATGACACTTATTATATCAAAGAAGGATATTTATACTTTAAAAATAATTTTAAATAAGCTATAATATAGATAGGTGATAATATGTTGGATTATATTATAATTGGATTACTAGTAGTAATAATTATTTTAATTATAATTTTATTACTAAAAGGTAATAGTAATTTATTTGAAAGAATTGGTAAAGTAGAAACAACAACCATTAAAGAATTAGCTGATTTTAGAAATGATTTATCTAAAAGCATCTCTGATGATTTTGACAAACTTGAAGACAAAGTGGACAAGCGCCTAATTTATATCAACGATAAAGTGAATGAAAGATTAGATGAGAATTTCACTAAAACTAATAAGACCTTTACTAATGTCTTAGAAAGACTATCTAAAATTGATGAGGCACAAAAGAAAATTGATAACTTATCAGGTGATATTGTATCATTACAAAGTATTTTAACTGATAAAAAGAGTAGAGGTATCTTCGGCGAAGTAAACCTAAAACATATTTTGGTAAGCGTTTTTGGCGAAAAAAATGATAAAATATATCGCTTACAATATACGCTTCCTAATACGACAATTGCCGATGCGATTATTTTTACACCTGAGCCATTAGGCACTATTGCTATCGATTCTAAATTTCCATTAGAAAACTATCGTTTAATGGTCGATAAATCACTTACTCAAAGCGAAAGAGCATTATATGAAAAAGCCTTTAAATCAGATGTTAAAAAACACATAGACGCTATTAGTGGCAAATATATTATTCCTGGAGTTACTGCTAACCAAGCAATAATGTTCTTACCGGCTGAAGCAATTTTTGCTGAAATCAATGCCTATCATAACGATTTAGTAGAATATGCCTATAAGCATAATGTTTGGTTAACTTCACCAACAACATTAATTTCTTCATTAACAACTATTCAAGTATTACTTAAAAACATGGAACGCGATAAATATGCGAAAGTTGTTCATGATGAATTAACTAAATTAGGTATTGAATTCTCAAGGTATAAAGATAGATGGGATAAACTAGCTAGAAGTATCGAAACAGTTAATAAAGATGTTGAAAATCTAAATATTACATCTGATAAAATAACTAAAAAATTTGAATCTATTAGTGATGTCAAATTGGATCAAACTAAGTATTTAGAATAATAAAATACGGACTTATGAATACACTATTATAGGTGATATTCTTGACCCGTATTTTTTTCTTTCTATTTGGTTTTGGTATAATGACTATTGGTTTTATATATCTAATTTTATATTTAAATTATTTAACAATTGGGTATAATTTTTCTTATTATGTTAATTTTATTATCAAGAGATTTGAATGCTATCTTCCCTTAATTGGTTTAATAATCATGAATCTAGCAATATATATAAAAGGAGATAAAAAATATGGATTATGTCTATGATATAGTATTAAACTTTCAAGATGAATACTACGACTTTTACGAATGGCAGTCTAATGATAAAATAATTAATATTAAAAGAGTTCCTATTTATAAAATAAATAGCAATGATTATTTAAATATTAAAAAACATGATGTAAAAATTGATAAGAATACCATCCCAAAACAAAGTAAAATATTTCTTTTAACAAATGGCATTGAAATATTAGGTGTTCTTATTAATAGTTATGGTAATGTTCTAAAAAAGAGTAGTTTGTTATTTGAAGAATCGGATGATATTTTATGTGATAAAGATGATATTAAAACAATTAGTTTAAAGTATAAGATAAATAAAAAACATAAGGATACACATTTAAGTAGAATAACTAAAGAAAAAAGTAAATATATTAGTAATTATTTAAAAGATATCTTTAATAAAAAAGATAAATATTATTTAAAATACTTATATTATGAAATATATAATGTTGATGAAAATGATCTTGATAAAATATATAATGATCTTTTATCTTTATCTAAAAAAGATCTTGCTAAAATATATCAGTGTATAAAAAAAGTAAACCTTGAATTAAATAGACAATAAAAAGATCTTTCGTTAAGAAAGATCTTTTATTATTTATATTGACTAATTTCTTTATCATATTCTTCTTTAAGCTTACTATCAGTAAATTCTAATTTAGCATCTTTTCTCATTTGGATTAAAGCTTTGTAATAAAGATTTGTATCAGCATTTTTCTTTTCTTCTGCTAAAATATCTTTAACGTCATCTTTTACATCTTTGAGTTCTGGTTTATCTTTTTGTGCCTTCTTATAAACAATATGATATCCATATGAAGTAAGAACTGGTGTTTTACTATATGTATTAACTTTAAGATCTTTACATTCTTTTAAGTAAGCACTTTCAAGTGAAGCATTAAATGCATTGTAACCTAAATCTTCACTAATAATTTGGTCTTTATATTTTTTTACAACATCATCCCAACTAGTACCTTTGTCAAGTTCACTGATAATTTCTTTAGCTAATTTCTTAGCTTCTTCATCACTAAGACCCTCGCTATCGTCATCTTTTTTAACTGTTACTAAGATATGCTTAGAATCAACATCGCCAAATACTTCGTCATTATAATATTTTTCAATTTCCTTATCAGTAACTAAACCTAAAGCATAATCTTCATAATATTTATTTTTACGATAGTCCAACATTAAACTATCTAAGAAATCTTGTTCACTACCGAAACCATATTGACTTAAGAAAGCTTCCTTTGTCATATTATAATTCTTTTCATAGGTTGTGAAATAATATTCAGCAGTACTATTAACTTCTGATTTCATTTCATCAGTAGTAGGATACTTTTCTGATAAAATAATATCATCTACTTTATTGATAAATACTTTAACTGAATAGTATTTTTTCATATCCTCATATAATTCGTCAGCTGTAATTGTTGTTTCACCTAATGTCGCAATTGGTTGTGTACCATCTTTTAAAGTTGCAATTCGATCAGGCCAAAATATACATCTAAATAATAATGTAGCTAATAAGAAACCGACAACAAATAGAATGATTGGCCATCTATTATCATCAACCTTCTTTAAAAACTCGTTGATTTTTTTAGTATTGATTTTCTTCTTTTCTTTAACAATAACTCTTTTTTCTTCTTTCTTAGTTTCAACTTCTTTATTAATCTTTTTCTTTTTTTCATCTAAAGAATTTTTCTTTTGTGTCTTTTTAGCATCTTTTGCCATATAAATTCTCCTCTCTAAACACAATATATATCATAACAAAAATTAAAAAAAAATACAATACCCTTAAATAATAAATAAATCTATTGAAATTATGCTTAAACACTCACACTTTCTAAATATTTCCATAAAATAATGTGAAAAGTGAAAAAGGAGGAATGTATTTATGTCAAATTGTGGATCATCATCAGCTATTGTATTAGTATTATTTATCTTATTAATAATCATACTTGGAGCATGGATATAATAAAAGAATAGGGAGGTAAAACATGGATTCGTGCAATAATAACTGTCATCACAATAATGGTGGCAATGGATTTTTAATCGTCCTTGTAATATATATATTACTTGCAATTTTAATTGGATCTAATTATCGTATGTATTAAAAAAAATTACTCTTAATGAGTAATTTTTTCATAAACATCTTTAACATCCATTTCCAAGTTTTTTCGATATTTTGGGATAACATGTAAATGAAAATGTTTAACTTCCTGAACAAAACCATTATTCTGAATTAACGTAAATCCTGGAGCTTCTAATTTTTCAGTTACCAATGAAGCAATTTCTTTGGCTTTATCCATTAACTGATTTAAAGTATCATGAGAAATTGTCATGATATCTAAGGTATGTTCCTTAGGAATTATCAATGTATGTCCTGGAGCATAAGGATTAATATCCAAAAAAGCCATTATTTCTTCATCTTCATAAAGCTTATAAGCTGGTATCTCACCTTTAACAATTTTACAAAAAATACAATCCATTTTATCACCAATTTAATTATATCAAAAAAAATCTCTAAATAAAACAAAAAGATTGCAATTTAAAAGAGATAATGTTATTATAAATATATAAATAGCGAGAGTGAATAACATGGATAAAAAGAGTAGAGAAATCTTTTATGGAATAGTCATCGTTGCTACATTAATCATTGCAATTATTGGAACCACTATGGCTTATTTTTCATATCGTACTAGTAGTGAGAATAACGCAATTAAAGCTCATGCTGCGATGGTTGATATCATATATAATGACGGTGAACAAGTAACTGCCAGAGCCGACAAATTGATACCGTCATCATTAGATATTGTCAAAAAAGTGTATGAAGCAAATATTGCTGGTAAAGGAACTGATATATCTACCAAAAATGCTTGTGTAGACAGTAATAACAAGCAAGTATGTAGTGTTTATCGTTTTAGTATCAAAAGTTTAGTTGATAGTAATGTTTATGCACTACTTAATAATGAGTATAATGGCTTTACTTATCTTGCTTATGCCGTTAGAGATGTAAGTAATAATAAATGGTTACAACTATACCCTAATAGTAGTGATCAATTTGTCAAATTAAGTAAATGTGATAATACAAATGTCAATGATAAAGATGATTGCTATCGTATTGATGGCAGTAGAAAACTATATAGTACTAGTCCTCAAGCCAATAATTCTATTTTTGGTTATAATGGAAGAGGCATACCATTAGGACAAGTAATTTCCACAGAAGAACACTTTTATGATTTAGTATTATTTGTATATGAGAATAATAAAAATCAAAATGTTGATCAAGGAAAAGAATATTATGGTACAATAACCGTCCATGCTACTGATGATATTGAAGGTATAATATCAGGTAAAAGTAATTAATAAAAAGGCAATTAATCTTGCTTTTTTTTAATATCTAGTGTATTATTAAAATAGGTGATAATGATGATAGAGAGTAGTGCTGAAAAAAAACGTCTTTTCTATATGATTGTCCTTGTCTTAACCTTGATTACCATGATTATTGGTGCTACTTTAGCATACTTGAAACTTGTTGGTAGTCAAAGAGAAGAAGGAACTGTTCTCTATACAGGAACTCTAAAGATCAATTATATTGATGGAAGATATATTGAAGATCCTGAATTAATTCCTATGAAGAATGTTGACTACAATACTTATAGTAATGTATATCGAAATAATTTTTCAATTACGAGTACTGGTACACTTGATCAAACAATTAACATCAGTATGGAAATTGAAAATAATGAATTTAGTGAAAATGCTTTAAAATATCTTCTTTACAGCGAGAAAGGTAATCAACTAGCAAGTGGATCGATTCCTAAAACTGGGGAAATTCAAATGGTTAATAATACCTTTTTAGGTCATGGTGAAACCGCTACTTATACCCTAATAATTTGGTGGGCTAGTACCGATAGTAATCAAAATGGGGAAATGGGTAGTACGATTATCGGTAAAATAAATGCTGATGCAAAACAAGTAAAATATTAAAAGGAGCTGATCTTGATGAATAAACGCAGAGCAAAACAAATTTATTTATTGTTAGTAGCCATCTTTGGTATTGTTGCTATATCAGTTTATTCAACTTATGCAATCTTTACTTTAGAAAGAAGTAGTGATGATATTGTCAGTATTCGTACCCCAAGCAATTTACATATTTCGGCTAGTACTTATGAATACAAACAAGTCACTGTTCCTAAGAATGCATACATAACTACTGATTTAGATATTTATAATAATCTTGAAGATGAATTATGTTATAGCATTTGGTATAAAGTTATAGGTAATGATAGTAATAAGATAAATATCTATGAGAATACATCTGAATCTTTGACAACTAGTTCACTTATTCCGGCAATTACAAGTAGACGAATAAATTTACTTATAACCAATGATAGTACTGATGATATTAAAGTAAATATTGGCTTGGCTTATGAAAAGAATGAAGGAACTTGTGCTCTTAATCTAGATAGTGATAAATCACTAGTAACTACGACAATTAGTGCCAAATCTTTGGCTAAGACATTAACTAATGATTTGACTTCTAGTAGTAGTGAAGCTGGATATTTAACTTATAAAGAATTAACTGACAACATTTCTTTAGATAGAACAAAAACATATTATGTAGCTAATGAATTTAATTATCAAGATGAATTATTTACTTTAAAAGAACCTCAAGTATTATCTTTTGAAGAAATAAGTAATTATCAAAACTATTATATATGCTTAGATGGTAATGAATGTGAATCCCTTTATCATATAAGTGAAATTAATAATGAAGCAGTAATAACCAAATATGATTTGTTAATCGGTTATCTTAGTGGTAATAACGGATTAAGAAAAGTAGACAACAATTACCATTATTATGGTGATAATCCACATAATTTTATCTATTATAATTGTACAAATGAATTAGATTCTAAAACTTGTGAATTATGGCGTATAATTGGCTTTTATTACGATAATGAAAGTGGTGAATATTTAACCAAAATAATTCGTAATGATTATCTTGATAGCCATATCTTTGATGAAAATAGCAATCTTTGGAATAATGCTAGTGTAAATAACTATCTTAAAGAATATAAATTAAAAAATGACAATCTTGTAATAGACTATACATTTAAAGAAGAAAATGTTCTTACACTAGATACTGATATAAATCAAATAGGATTGTTAAATCAAAACAATGAAAATAAAATAATGTTAATTAATTTATCTGATTATCTACATGCATCTAGTTGTCAAAAGAATAAAATAAATGAATATGATGCATCTTGCCTAAAGAATAATTGGTTGAATAAACATGTAAATGAACTTACAATGACTACTAAATATGAAGAAAAGTATTTGGATGAAGAAACAAATGAAGAAATAATTCCTGCAAATAATACTGTTTATATGGTAGGTAATGATATAACTGAAACTAATATTGCCAATAAACAAAACATAAGACCAGTTATTTACTTAAAATCAAGAACATTATTAACTAGTGGTGATGGTACTCTTGATAATCCATATGTAATAAGATAAATTCTACGAAAGTAGAATTTTTTCTTTTATTCGTATATCTTTTTATGATATGATATATATAGGTGATTTAAATGAAAAAAGTAATCTTGGTCGATGGTAACAATCTAATGTTTCGTAGTTTCTATGCGACCTTATATTCTGGTAGTATGATGACAAATAAAGAAGGTTTTCCAACTAATGCTTTATATGGCTTTGTCAACATGATGCATAAAATCATTGATGAAGAAAAGCCGGAATATATCATGGTTGCTTTTGATATTGGTAAAACATTCCGCCATGAGAAATATGACTACTATAAAGGTAAAAGAGATGAAACCCCAGATGATTTGAAAAAACAGTTTCCAGTTGCTAAAAAAATACTTAATGCCATGGGAATTAAATACTTTGAACTTGCTGGTTATGAAGCTGATGATATTATTGGTACTTTTGCTAAAAAGATTGATGAAAATCATGACTTCATTGGAACGATTATAAGTAGTGACAAAGACTTGTTACAATTAATCAGTGACGATGTCGAAGTAAAACTATTAAAGCCTAAAGATTACATTCGAATGAATAAACAAGTATTCTTTGATACTTATGGACTTGAACCAATTAAAATGATTGACTTAAAATCATTAATGGGTGATGCCTCTGATAATATTCCTGGTGTTAAAGGAATTGGTGAAAAGACAGCACTTAAATTACTTCAAGAATATGGTTCATTAGATGGTGTATATGAGAATCTTGAAAATATTAAAGGGGCTACTCACGATAAACTAGCAAGTGATAAAGAAAATGCCTATATGTCATACGATATTGCTACGATTTATAAAGAAGTTCCTATTGATACTGCTTTTGATAACATCAAATATACTGGCGAAATGACAGATGAATTAATCGATATCTTTAATGATCTAGACTTTCATTCATTTTTAAGAAATGCTCCTAAAAATGAAACTAATAATATTGAATATGAAATTGTAAATGATATTAATAATCTTAAACTAACTAGTCCTGTGGCTATTAGCTTAGAATTAGATAATGATAATTATCATAATGCTAATATTATTGGAATGAGTTTATATAACGATAAAACAAGTATTTATATCAAGGGAGAAGATTTAACTAATACTGATTTCTTAAAAGATATCAAAATATATACATATAACTATAAAAAAATATATTCTAGTTTTAAAAGAAGAAATATGTCTATTCCAGAATGCTTAATGGATACGATGTTAGCAGGCTACTTACTTAATTATTCGGTTAAAGATGATCCGGCATATTTAGCTAGTAGTCTAAATTATGATATTCCTATATATGATAAAAAAGTTACCTTAAATAGTGAAGAATATATAAAAAGAAGTATTAATATTTCAAAATTTATCTATGAATCATATGATAATTTATTAACTAAAATGCAAGACAATAACATTCTTTCTTTATATCAAGATATTGAATTTCCATTATCAACAGTTTTAGCCAAAATGGAATTAAATGGCATAAGGGTAGATGCGACAATCCTTGAAAATATGAAGAAAGATATCAAAGAAAAAATTGATGATATAAGCCATAAAATTTATAATTTGGCAGGTAGAGAATTTAATATATCAAGTCCAAAACAATTAGGAGAAATTCTATTTGATGAATTAAAATTACCACATGCTAAGAAGAATAAAACCGGTTATGTTACTGATCAAAATGTCTTAGGTAAATTGGTCGAATACCCAATTGTCAGATTAATTCTTGAATATCGTTTACTAAATAAATTATATACAACATATATAGAAGGTATTTTAAATACTATATCATCTGATGGTAAAATTCATACAATTTATACCCAAGCAATTACAAGAACTGGTAGACTATCATCAATTGAACCTAATCTTCAGAATATTCCTGTTCGAAATGAATTTGGGAAACTAATAAGAAAAGCCTTCGTTCCTGAAAAAGATTCCTTAATTTTATCATCCGATTATTCTCAAATTGAACTTAGAATATTTGCCCATTTGGCCAAAGTCTCAGAATTAATCAATGCCTTTAAAAATAATATGGATATACATACTAAAACAGCTATGGATATCTTTAAAGTGCCTGTTGAGAATGTTACTAAAGATATGCGTCGCCAAGCTAAAGCTGTTAATTTTGGAATTCTTTATGGCATCAGTCCATTTGGATTAGCCGAAGATATTGGCATTTCACCAAAAGAAGCAAAAAAATTTATTGAAACATACTTTGAAACTTATCCTGGTATAAAAGATTATATGAATAAAGAGATTGAAGAAGCTCATAAAAATGGTTATGTACTAACGATTATGAATCGTAAAAGAACTATCGAAGAATTAACAAGTTCTAATTATATGCAAAGAAGTATGGGTGAACGTATGGCACTAAATACTCCAATTCAAGGAAGCAGTGCTGACATCTTAAAAAAAGCTATGATTGAAATTGATGAAGCCTTCACTAAAGAGAAACTGGAAAGCACAATGCTACTTCAAGTACACGATGAGCTAATCTTTAATGTTAAAAATAATGAATTAGAAAAAGTAAAAGAAATTGTTAAAAATATTATGGAAAACACCATTAAATTATCTGTCCCATTAGTAGTAGATATCTCTACCGGTACTAATTGGTATGATGCTAAATAGGAGCGTGATTTTATGCCAGAACTACCTGAAGTAGAAACCGTAAAAAATGGCTTAATCAAAAAAGTAAAGGGAAGAAAAATTATAAATTGTAAAGTACTTTGGAATGGAATTATTGCTTATCCAGACAAAGAAACATTTATAAAAGAAATAAAAAATCAAACAATTAATGATATTGAAAGAAGAGGAAAGTTCTTATTATTTATCTTAGATGATTATTACTTAACAAGTCATTTACGTATGGAAGGAAAATATTTTATCAAGGATCCCAATGAACCATTAAATAAACATGATCATGTTATTTTCAGTTTAGATGATGGTAAAGAACTTAGATATAATGATACCCGTAAATTTGGTAAAATGCATCTAACTAAAAAAGATAAATTGGATAAATCACCAATATCAAAATTGGGTAAAGAACCTTGGGATAAAGAATTGACACCAAAATATTTGCGCCAAAAGTTAAACAAAAAGAAAGCCATTAAAACACTTTTGTTAGATCAAAGCATTATTGCTGGTATTGGTAATATCTATGCTGATGAAATCTTATTTATATCAAAAATAAATCCTGAAACATATGGTAAAGATCTAACTAATAAAAACTTACAAGATATCATTGATAATACTAAAAATATTTTAGAAAGAGCCATTGAATTAGGTGGAACTACCATTCATACATATACAGCTGTTGATGGAATTACTGGAAGATTTCAACAAGAATTATTGGTTCATGGTAAAAAAGATGAAGAATGTCCTGAATGTCATACTAAGATAGTAAAGATAGTTGTTAATACTAGAGGTACATATTACTGTCCAAAATGTCAAAAGAAACATAAATAATGTTTCTTTTTTTCTTTAATTTGACGAAAACGAACAATTGCGCTAAAATATCTTTCCAAAACCGGGGGTGAATATATGGAAACGATTAGTTTAACTAAGAAAAGATTTGAAACATTAGACCATTATGAACTACCAAATTATGTCTATAATACTGAAGGATCATTATATGTCCTACCTATTAAAAATCGTTGGAATACCCAAATGAAATTATTAAAGAGATTATATTTAACTAATGGTCAAGTTTTTGGTAATAAACTACAAACAATCAACTCACTAATTGACAGTAGAGAAGAACTAGATATTGATGAGATAGTTTTTCCTGAAAAAATAGCTACTGTTGGTGGCGAAATTGTTGGCTTTACAATGCCCTTGATTGATTCCATAAATTTATCTACTGCCCTAAGATCGAGAGAAATATCTAACGAAAGAAAGATAAAGTATTTGAAACAAATTGGTGCTATTTTAGAAAAAATGAAATTGAGAAGAGAATACACCAGTGTTAGTGATTTTTATATTAATGACTTACATGAAAGTAATTTTATTATTGATACACATGACGATGTTAGAGTAATTGACATTGATTCATGTAAAATTAATGGTAATGGTATCTTTAATAGTAAATACTTATCATCAAAATCATTTATCAACGAGATATACAAATATCAAAAGAATAGTAATAATTCGAAATATAAAACATATGAAGACACATATCATAAGTATTCAACTGATATAAGTGGCGCTTTTGTCCCTGATGAAAATACTGACTTATATTGTTATATAATTGTAATTTTAAATTTCTTATATGAAGACAATGTCAGTCGTTTTAATCTCGAAGAATTTTACGAATATATCGATTATCTTCAAACAATTGGTATCGATAAAGAATTACTAGATATCTTCGATAAAATAGTATCAGAATCAACGAATGAAAATCCAGCTGAAATATTAGATAGTTTAATTCCATTCATTGGACGTAGCAATCATTATGTTTATAATCATATAAAAAAGAAATCATCTAAATAATTATTAGATGATTTTTAGTTTACTTAAAATCTTATTTTTGCTATAATTAAAGTAGGTGTTAGCTATGGATTATAGTATCAAAATAAATGAATTTGAAGGACCATTAGATTTGTTACTTCATTTAATTAAAGAATCAAATATTAATATTCAAGATATTGAAATCAATGAAATAACCAAACAGTATTTAGATTATATCAATAAAATGGAAGAATTAAATATTAATGTTGCAGCTTCTTATCTAGTAATGGCGGCGGAACTTATGGAAATAAAATCTAAGTCATTACTCCCTCAAACTGAAGAAGAAACAAATGAAGACGATGAAGAAGTATCTAGAGAAAATTTAATTAATAAATTGCTTGAATATGAAAAATATAAGAATATGGTTAACACTTTTAAAGATATGGAATCTAATCGTCAAAACATCTATGTTAAAGCTCCTGAAAGAATAAGTAACTATATTGATGAAATCATTGTTAATAATACCGATACATCTGTCGATGATCTTGTTGATGCCTTTAAGAAATTCTTAGAGAGGATCGATCGTGAAAAACCTATTACCACCAAAATTACAACTAAAGAGTATAGTGTTAAAGAACGTAAAAAAAGTATTAGAAATATCTTAAAAGAAAAGAAAAAAGTATTGTTTACTGATTTATTCGATGAAAGAACAATTGGCTTTATTGTGGTAACCTTCGTTTCTATCTTAGAAATGACTAAAGAAAAAGAAGTAATTATCAAACAAGATGCTAATTTCAAAGACATTACGATAGAACTCGAGGTGAAATAATGAAAGGAATAATTGAAGGTTTATTATATGTTCAGGGTGATTTGGGATTAACCATTGAACAAGTATCAGACATTTTAGAAATTACACCTGAAGAGGCTAAAGGATTAATCTTATCATTAAAACAAGATTATATTGATGAAGATAGAGGATTAAGAATCAATTATCTTGGTAATTCCTTTAAATTAACTACCAAAGAAGAACATAAAGAATATTTTAAAAAGTTATTAGAGAATCCCAAAAATAATACTTTATCTAACCAAGCGTTAGAAACATTAGCAATTATTGCCTACAATGAACCATTAACAAGAATTGATGTCGATGAGATTAGAGGTGTCGATTCAGCTTATGTCGTAAGAAGATTACTTGCTAAGGGACTAATTAAGGAATGCGGTCGTAGTGATAAGCCAGGACATCCCATTCTTTATAAAACAACTGATGAATTTTTAGACTATTTTGGTTTATCTAGTAAAGAAGATTTACCTAAAATTGAAGTGCTTGAAGAAAATAATAATGAAGATAAAGACTTATTTAAGTCTACTTATAAAGAAGATTAATATAATAAAGATAAAAAGGTGGTACTATGAATATAATTGATATTATTAATAAAAAAAGAAAATGTGGGATATTAACTGATGAAGAAATAAAATATGTTATTGATGGATATTTGAATGGTGAAATTAAAGATTATCAAATGTCATCTTTACTAATGGCGATTCTTATTAATGATATGGATAATTCTGAAATCTATTCACTAACCAAATATATGGCTGAATCAGGAGATAGATTAGACTTGTCACCACTAGGCGATAATGTTGTCGATAAACATTCAACTGGTGGTGTAGGTGATAAAACAACTTTAATCGTTGCTCCAATTGCTGCTTCATGTGGTGTTAAAGTTGCTAAAATGAGCGGTCGAGGACTAGGACATACAGGAGGTACCATTGATAAATTAGAAGCTATTCCTGGCTTTACTGTCAATTTAACTGAGGAAGAATTCATAAATCAAGTAAATGATATTGGGGTAGCTATCACTAGTCAAACTGAAAACATTGCTATTGCCGATAAAAAAATCTATGCTCTAAGAGATGTTACTGGAACAGTTGAATCAATTCCATTGATTGCCTCATCAATTATGAGTAAGAAAATTGCTTTAGGAGCTAAAAAATTAGTTTTAGATGTCAAGGTAGGTAAGGGTGCCTTAATTAAGAATATTACTGATGCTAAAAGACTATCTAACTTAATGATTAGTATTGGTAGAGAAAATCATATCGAAGTTATTTGTGTTCTTACTAATATGGATATTCCACTAGGTAATAATATTGGTAATGCTCTAGAAGTCTCTGAAGCCATAGAAATTTTAAAAGATCATAAACAAGGACATCTAAGAGATTTATGTGTTGAATTAGCTAGCCATATGGTTTCCCTAGGCTTAAATATTTCATATGAAGAAGCAAAGGAAAAAGTTTTAAATAACCTTGATAATGGTGAAGCCTATAATAAACTTTTAGAATTAATTAAATATCAACATGGCAATATTGATGAGTTACCTGTAGAAAGTAATAAATATGAAATAAAATCTATGACTAAAGGTTATCTTGTTGATATTGATGCATATAAACTTGGTGTATTATCAATGTCGCTAGGTGCTGGTCGTAAAAATAAAGAAGATACCATTGATTACAGCGCTGGCATTATTGTTAATAAAAATATTGATGACTATGTGAACGTTGGTGATATTGTCATGACACTATATACAAATAAAGAAATTACTGAAATAGATAATTCGATTTTTAAAATATCAGATGAAAAAATAGAAAATAATAAATTAATTTATGAAATCATAAAATAAGGAAGTGATAATATGAATAAAATAACTTATGTAACTGGCAATTGGGCCAAAATAGAAAGTGCTAGACAAATATTAGAACCAATTGGCTATGAAGTAGATAATATTAAAATGGAAACTCCTGAAATTCAAGCTGATGATGTTACGGAAGTAGCTAAATATTCTGCTAAATGGGCGGCTAATGAATTAGGAGTACCAGTTTTAAAAAATGATTCCGGCTTATTTGTTAAAAGTCTAAACGGATTTCCAGGTGTTTATACTCACTATGCTGATGATACAATTGGTGTAGATGGTTTATTAAAATTAATGGAAGGCGTGGAAGACAGAGAAGCATACTTTAAAGAATCTATTGCTTATTGTGTTCCTGGATCTGAACCAATTGTATTTGAAGGTATTACTAAAGGAAGAATCGCTAAAGAAAAGAGCGGAGAGTATGGTTGGAGCTGGGACTTTGTCTTTATTCCTGAAGGTGAAGATAAAACTCTAGGTTGCTTTCCAGATAATGAAAGGTGGAAATTTTGGAGTTTGGATTCCTATAAAAAGTTAGTTGAATACTTAGAAAATGAAGAAAAATAATTGCTATAAATTAAAAAGTATTGTAAAATAATAATCGCTTGCCAATATCTACATAATTGGGAGGTTATATATGAATAAATTTGATATTAACTTAAATTTATATCGTAGCTTTTATTACGTTGCTAAGTATGGAGGATTCACTAAGGCAAGTAAATATGCTTTAATTTCACAATCATCTTTAAGTAGCAATATTAAAAATTTAGAGAATATTCTTGATGTTAAATTGTTTGAGCGTAGTATTACTAACATTAAACTTACAAATGATGGTAAAGAACTATTCGAAAAACTCAATGAAATTACAAATATTTTAAATGGCCATATCCAAAAACAAGAATTTAATATTGGTTGTATTAGATCAATTGCCGATAATTATATTGCTGATGCCATTAAACTATTTACCGAGAAGAATAAAGATATCAAAATAAATATCTATTACGAAAATAATAGTGATCTATACCAAATGCTAAAAAAAGATGATTTAGATATCTTGGTATGCCGTTATCCATTATTCTATAAATTTGAAAAGTATATCTGCGTAGAAAAAATAAAAGATATTGAAAATGTCTTTGCTTGTTCAAAAGATTATTATAATAAAGAAGTTAGTAAAATGAAAAATAAGAATTATACATATCATTTAATTTTACCAAATAGTTCTGAAAAGCGAAGAACAATTGAACAATATTTAATTGATAATAACATGAATTATATTGTCGATATTGAAATTCCTAATTCGACATTACTAAAAAATCTTATTCTAAATGGAACAGCTATTGGCTATATCAATAAAAAATACATTGAAAAAGAATTAGCTAATGGCTCATTAGTTTGCTTAAACAATTTTAAAAATATTCCACTCGATAATTTAACTATTATATATAATTCTAATATCAATAATGACTTAATTAACGACTTCGTTAAAGACATTAAAAAAACTATTAAAAAAACCAATAACTAGTATTGGTTTTTTGTATTAATATAATAACCAAAAGTGTGATATTCTTATATCAGGAAGTGATGATGCTATGAGAAAAATTAAAAAATATTCATTCTTAAACGTATCATTAATTTTGACGATTAAAGCATAGTTCTTTTGTCGTCTTTTTTTTGGAGGGAAAATTATGTTAAATTATTTGCAAGAACTTGGAAAAGAATATCATATGTCAGACGAAAATGTCTTATCAATTGCCTTAAATAGGTATGGCGTAATAATACCTAATTATCCTGATAATCGTATCAGATTTCATCTAAACATGAATGGTAAAGATACTTTTTTTGCAGTATGTGTTAATACTTATCTAGAAAGCCCATTCACTTTAAAAGATAATGTTATTTATCTAGAAGATTCACCAATTGGTAAAGTTTCAAATATTGAAAAAGATACTTGTACATCTACTTACTTTCGAAATAACAAGCAGGCGATTACTTTTAATTCTAATTCAAGAAGTAAATGTGTGGGATGTAAATTTTGTGGAACTTATAGTCTAGATGATGAAGATTCAATTGATTTTAGCACTAAAGAAAATGTTAAAGAATATTTTAAAGATCTACTTGCCAAAAATAATATCGAGAGTATGAAACAAATTAAAGATGTTACCATTTGTACTGGATGTTTTAAAAACGAAGATGCTCTAGTTAATCATCTATTACTAGTTAATGATGCTTTTAAAGATCTATCTTTTAATGGTCGAATTAACTACATTGGTTCCCAACTTAGAGATCACGATAAAATACAATTAATAAACAAAGAAATTGAAAGTTTTAGTCTATTTTTAACAATTGAAAAATTCCTAGATCGTGAAAAATTTATGCGTCCAGAAAAAGCCAGTTTAACCATACCTAAAGCCAAAGATTTACTTGCATATACCAAATCACTTGGTATCACTAGTACTTTCTTATATATTTTAGGTTTGGAAGATTTAGATACTGTCGAAAAATATTTTGCTTATCTAAAAGATAGTGTTAACAAGTTTCCAATTATCCAAGTGTTCCAAGATTATACAAAGGATCAAGAAAAGTATCGCGATCCACAAGCTAAAGATATTAGATACTATTTAGAAGCACGTAAAAGAATCAATGAAATATTTAAAGATACTAATCTAAATCCTGAATATTGGGAATGCTTCAGAAGTCTATACTTTGATGATCAGAGGGAAGCAGGACTGATAAGATGCAAGAAGAAATAATAAAAAAATATTTTGATGCCGCTAATGCTATTGTCATTAGTGAAATGTATTTAAATAGTTTTCCTAATAACAATGTTGAATCAACCAATTTAAAAAAATATAATCCTGGTCATTTAGGAACTAGTATGTCAATCAATTTTATTCTTGCTAATTTGTATTATTTCTTAAATCAAAATAAATTAAATAGTCAAATAGTTATTGGTACTGGTCATGCTGGTGTCAGTTTAATGGCTAATCTCTGGCTAAATGGTACCTTAGAAAAATATCATTCTAAATATCAAAGAAATCAAGAAGGATTAAATAATTTAATTCATGATTTTGGAACAAGCATTAGAAGTGAAATTAATCCAGAATACCCTGAAACTATTTATGATGGGGGAGAACTTGGTTATTCATTAGGGGTTGCCTATGGTTATGCTCTAAATAGTAAAACAGATATTGTTCCTTGTATTATTGGTGATGGCGAAGCTGAAACTGGTACAATTATGGCTTCTTGGCAACTAGCTAAATTACTAAATACCAAAAGTAAAGTATTACCAATCATCAATTTAAATGGTTTAAAGATGGGATCATCAAGTTATCTATCTAAAATGAATAAAGATGAACTAAATAATTATTTTAAAGCTTTGGGATATAATCCACTATTTGTCACAACTGACGATGATAATCCTATCCAAAGTATGCAGATAGCTTTAAAAGAAACCTTGAATGTAAATAATCCATTAATTATTTTCTCATCACCTAAAGGTTATACCATAACTGATTATGAAAATAATACCAATGTTCATAAAAATCCTTTAGCAAAAACTAATGATATTGAAAAATTAACAATTATTCGTAATATGTTAACTAATTATGATTTAAATATCTTTGATGAAAATAATCATTTATTATCAATATTTGATCGTTTTAAAATTGATACTCCTAAAAATGTAACAACAAATACTAATAATGTTCCAGCTAGTAATAATCAATCATTAGATGAATATGTTTATAGTTTATTAAAAGAAAATAATGGGTTAATCTTTTCACCTGATGAAATCTATTCTAATCAATTTCATCAAAGTGGGAAATTAGCATTTGAATTATTAAATGAAAATGTTCTTCAAGCAATGTATCAAGGATATACAATGGCTGGTGGTTATGGCTATTATATTGCCTATGAAGGCTTTATGCCGATTATCAGTAGTATGTTAACACAATACTATAAGTATTTAAAACAAAAAGCACTATTTAGCAAAAGTGTTCCTAACAATTCATTAAATTATATCTTGACATCTACTTGTTGGGAAAATACTTATTCACATCAAAATCCTGATATCGTGAATACCTTATTTGAAAAAAAAGATGATTATTATAATATTGTCTATCCAAAAGATAAAAATAGTGCGATTAAATGCCTTGAAGAATTCACTCAAACTAAAGATAAAATAAATCTTTTAACAATATCTAAGCGTCATCAAAAAGAATATTCAACAAGTAGTACTAAAATTGAAATCATTAAAGATAATTTTAATCCTGATATTATACTTTGTGCTACCGGAGATTATATGTTAGATGTTATAATGGAAGTAGCAAGTAAATTAGAAATAGATAATATAAATAGTAAAGTAATCTATATTACTAAACCACAAATTTTAAATGTTAGTAATGATGATGCTCTAACAGATGAAGAATTTACAACTTATTTTGACAAAGATACTCCAAGTATTTACTTATATTGTGGTTATCCTAGCATAGTTAAAGGTCTTTTATACGATAGACATATTGATTGTCAAGTACTTGGATATAATGATGGCTTGTCAGTGTTTGGCTCCTTTGAAAATAATGCTTTAAGCAATAAAATATCTATAGATGATATTTTAGATATATGTACAAGAAAACTTAAGCAAACAAAAACATTAAAAAGGAGGAAAAAATGAATGAATAACAATTATGAATTTTGGCAAGAATACTTAAAACAAGTAAAAAAAGAATTAAAAAGATTATGTCAGCAGAAAGAGAAACTCTATATCGATCTCCACATGCACTCTAATTATAGTGCTGATGGTAAACAAAGTGTCAGTCAAATAATTGAAAATACTAGAAAAAAAGGCTTCGATGTTATTGCTATTACCGATCACGATACTTTAGATGCTTATGATGAATTATATGATACTTTGAAAAATGGCGTAACTTCACCAATCATTATTCCGGGTATTGAATTTACTATGGATAACCAAAAATATGGTGGCCAATGTCATATGTTAGAATTATTTATTAATCCCAAAGATAAAACATTAACATCACAAGTAGATAAAAACAAAAAAGCTATGTTTAACCGCAGTAAAATTCAATTTAAACGCTTAAAAGAAAATGTTACCATAGAAAATATTGTCAAAGAAAATAGAATTAAAATTTCCTATGAAGATTATTTAAAATATTTAGAAATTAATAATCTAATTCCCGAATATGATACTTTATGTTTTTATTTAATTGATAAATTTAAAAGCAAGAACATTACTACTTTTGAAATTCTTGATCATTTAGAAAAAGATAATGAATTAGATTGTTATCCTGATAGAAAACTATTTAAGAGCCGTCGTTATAAAAAACTTCGTGGTAAATATGAACATTCTGATAAAAATAATTATAATTCTCGTTTCTTATTATCGATGTTAGCGGTTAGAGAAGTTGATGATGATTGGTGGGATAAACCAAGTAGTGGTAGTTTATCAGTTAATTCTTATGGTCAACTAAAAATCCACGAATTAAACAATAATTATAAAATTTTCTTTGCCCATCCTGAAGAAAAAAAATTACCAATCGTTAAAGAAATTATTAAAAATAACTCACGCATAATAGGTGCTGAAAAAAATATTCGCAGTGACTATGAAGATCGTCACCAATTTGATAACTTAATTAAAGAATTATCTTTACTCAAAGTAATCGGTTCTGATAGTCATGATAATAGCGGAGAATTCTATGAAGACATGGATTTTTATCTAATATCTAATAAAGATATGTTAGATGTAATTAATAATTGTTAAGGTGATAGTATGCCAAAAGTTGATTTTCATATTCATACAAATTTATCTGATGGAGTATATACTCCCGAAGAAGTAGTTATGTTAGCTCTAAAAAATGGTTGTCTTGAAATAGCCATTACTGATCATGATTATATTGATGATTATAGTGCTTTAGCCCAAGCTAATAATATTACAATTTTGTCTGGTATTGAATTTAATACATCGGTTAAAGGAATGCATTTACTAGGTTATAACATTACTGATATGGAATTAATTAACCATAAAATTGATTCATTAAAATTAAAAAATGAAGATATTGCTAAGCAAGTAATTGATATGATGCAAACAGCTGGTTATGATATTTCATTAAGTAAAGTTATTGCTTATTTAGAATCCATTAATCAAAAACAAAAAAGATTAGATAAACGTCAACTTGTCAAATATCTAATATATATGGGATATGCTGAAGATACCTTGAAAGCGTACCGAACACTAATTGGTAAATATCAACCATTTTATATTCCTAATTATAAAATTAGCCCGGAAGAAATTATTAAATTGGTTACGGAAGCTAAAGGTATTACCGCATTAGCTCATCCTGGTAGTTTGAATAAACAAATGGCTGAATTAACCAACATTGTTAGTGAACTAAAAGATAATGGCCTAAAAGGTATTGAAATAATAAATGGTAAAATGAAACCTAAGGCTTATTATGAAGCAATCGCTGAAAAACTAAAATTATTAAAAACCGTCGGTTCTGATTTTCACACTGCTGATAAAGATAATATTGGAATTGAAATTAGTGATAGATTATATGAACCAATGAGAAAAAAATTAATTAAAAAATAAGGAGGAATGCATATGGCATTAAAAAGAGGAATTGTGGAATTAAGTGATTACAATCCAGAGTGGGAAAAAGAATATTTAAAAGAAGAAAAATTATTAAAAAAAGTACTAGGGGACCATATTATTCATATTGAGCATGTTGGTAGTACTTCAATTGAAGGTTTAAAAGCTAAACCAGTAATCGATATCTTGGTAGTTATCAAAAGTTTAAAAGAAATACCTGAAATTGAAAACATCTTAAAAGATTATGATTATTCAAATAGAGGCCCACAAGGAGTCGAAGATCGTATGTTCTTTGCTAAAGGCCCTGAAGATGGTAGAACTCATTATATTCACTTTACCGAACCAAAGAGTGATACTTACTACAGTTTAGTGTATTTTAAAAGATATCTTCTTGAACATCCAGAATATATTAAAAAATACTGCGATTTAAAACAAGAACTAGCGACCCTTTATGCTGATGAAAGGCCTAAATATACCGCTGGTAAAAATGACTTTATTAAAAGTGTCATTGCTAAAGCTAAAGAGGAATATCATGATTAAAGTCGTATCATTTGATATTGGTGGTACTTTATTAAGAGAAAATAATGAAGATGCTGCTAATTACAGTATCAAAGCTTTAACTAATTTGGTTAAGTTAGATAAAGATTTAGTAAGAGATGCTTATAAAGATATCTTTCAAAAGACTAAAGGAACTTTCCATGAATTAGTAAATACTTTTTGTGAAAAATTAAATATCCAAGTAACTGAAGAATTAACTAATTTCTTTCAACATAAATTTAATGTTCCAGATGAACAAATATCTGATGTTGATTTAGAATTATTAAAAACTATTAAAAATAAAGGTTATAAAGTTATCTTATTCTCAAATAATTGTTGCTTAGTTAAAAGCACTCTTAAAGATCAGGTTAAAGATATTGTTGATGGCATTTATTATTCATATGACTTAGGTTATACCAAAAGTGATAAAGAAAGTTATCAATATATTGAAAAAGAATTAAATTGTAAAGGGAAGGAATTTTTACATATCGGTGATACTTTGAAAAGTGATTATCTAAAGCCAATATCATTTGGTTGGAATGCACTATTTTATGGTACTAGTGATGATGACACTGTTAAATGTATTACTGATTTAAAAGATATTTTAAAATATCTTAATTAACATATTATAGGGGGTAAAAATGACAAACGAAGAAATTTTTGAATACGAAGAAAAAAGGTTGGAAGAAGTAATTCAAAAAATAAATCGACAAATAAAGAATAACGAACAAAAACTTAGTGAACAAGAACATTTTATTATTGGTTTTAAAGAGGGGTTGCGTGGTACCCAATTTAACCGTCAAGCTATGATGTCTTTTTACGCTACGGAAATTACCAAATTAAAAAGTGTTATTAATAATCCTTATTTTGGTAGATTCGATTTTACTGATAATGAAGGTAAAAAACAAACTATCTATATTGGTAAAAAATCTATTACCGATGAGAATAATCAAGCTATTGCTTACGATTGGCGTTCTAATATTTGTTCAATGTATTATGATTACAATATTGGACCAGCTGAATACGAAGTAAATGGAACTACCGAAAAAGGTGAAATTAATAGCAAACGTCAAATTATTATTAAGAATGGTAAATTAGATAGCGTTAGTGAACAAGATACCATTTCAGATGATCAAATATTATTAAAATATTTAAATGAATCAGCTGATGCTAGATTAAAATCAATTATTGCGACAATTCAAAGAGAACAAAATAGAATTATTCGTAGTCCATTAAAAAATGACTATATTATTGCCGGAGTTGCCGGTTCTGGTAAGACAACCGTAGCCTTACATCGTATTGCTTATTTACTATATAACGAAGCTAGAAATATTAATGAAACGGATTTCATGATATTAGGACCTAATAAATATTTCTTAAATTATATTTCTGAATTATTACCGGAATTGGATATTAAAAATGTATCAAGTGCTACTTATGAAGAAATAGCTATTAATAATTTGAAGCTAAAAACCAAATTAGAAAGTAAAAATATTACTTTAGAGAGTATTCTAAATGGTACTTATGACTCGCAAATAGTAAGTTATAAAAGTTCTCTTGAATACTTAAAAATAATCCAAAAATTTGTTGAATCTTATATTATTTCCCATCTTCAATCAGATATTACTTATGAAGGAATAACCTTATGTAAAAAAGAAAGAATTATTAATCTTATATTAAGTAATTTATCTAAAAGTAGTAATAGTTATGCTGATAAAATAGGTAATATGATTAAAAATCTAACTAAAGAAATAAAAGATAACAGTGATGATATAAATCATGAAATATGGTTAAAATATCGCGATGAATTCTTATCACTACCAAAAGACAGTCCACGTAGAAAAGAAATAATCGATATAACTGAAAATATTAAAAAAGAAGTCAAGAAAGGTTGTCCAAATACTATTAAAGAATACTTCAAATTTATTAAAGTAAATCCATTTCATTTATATACTGCTTTTCTTGAAAATATTGATAGTCTTGTCAAAGAAGAAACTGTTCATGTATTGCAAATTACTTCACTTCAAAGGATGAAAAAGAAATATATTGAGTATAGTGATATTGCTCCACTTCTATATATTAATTATTTAATTAATGGTACTAGTGAATATGCTAACTACGAACACTTAGTAATTGATGAAGCCCAAGATCTAAGTTTAGCTGATTACTATGTATTAAAGCAAATGTTCCCCAAAGCTACTTTCGATATCTATGGTGACATTAATCAATCAATCTATGGTTATACTGGTATTACTGATTGGCAGATGTTAAATCATACTATCTTTGATGATAAAGCCAATATTCTTGAATTAAATAAAAGTTACCGTACAACAAGAGAAATTGCTGATACCTCAAATTTAGTTTTAAATACCCTAAATCGAAGCCATTCAGAATGTGTTGCTAGAAATGGTAATCCAATTAGTGTTAATAATTTAGATAACACTGATGAAATAAATGAAATCATACTTGAATTAAAAGAATTATTAAATAAGAATTATGAAACCATTGCTATTATCTGTAAAGACGATAAAGAAACTAATGAAGTCTATAAAAAACTATCTAAACTAGGATTAACTATTAATCTAATTACTGATAAAAATGAAGAATATCATGGTGGAGTATCTATCTTACCATCATACTTGTCTAAAGGGCTAGAATTTGATGCCGTAATTCTATATAATGCTAATGAAGATAATTATAAAGATGATATTATCAGTCAAAAATTATTATATGTAGCAATTACTAGAGCAATGCATGAATTATATATTAACTATACTGGTAATATATCACATTCATTAGAAAATTTAGTAAAAGAAGATACTAATACAAAGAAATTAGTAAAAGAATATAAATAATATTTGTTAATTAGGAAGTGAGTTTATGACTATTGATGATTTACTTAAAATTGTAAAAAATTACAATCCTGAAGAAGTTGAAATTATTAAAAGAGCATATGACTATGCTGATAAATTACACAAAGGGCAGTATCGACAAAGTGGTGAGCCATATATAATTCATCCATTAAATGTTGCTTACATTCTTGCTGAAATGCATGCTGATAGAGATACCGTTTGTGCCGGCCTCTTACATGATACTCTAGAAGATACAAATGCTACAAAAGAAGATATTGCTGATTTGTTTAATAAAAATATTGCTAATCTTGTCGACGGAGTAACTAAATTATCTAAGATGAATTTTTCTTCAAAAGAAGAACAGAATTTAGCTAATACTAGAAAAATAATTACTAGTATTACATCAGATGTTAGAATTATCATAATTAAACTTGCTGATAGATTACATAATATGCGCACGCTTGAATATAAAAATGAATTCAAGCAAAAAGAAAATGCGTTAGAAACCATGGAAATTTTTGTTCCATTAGCTTATTATATTGGAGCTTATCGAGTAAAAAGTGAGTTAGAAGATTTATCACTTCGATATTTAAAACCAGATACCTATCAAATAATAGCTGAAAAGAAATTAAAGTTAGAAACTAGTAGTAATGAATGTTTACAAGAAATGCTATTAAAAATACAAACACTATTAAATGATAGAAATATTCCTAATGAAATAAAAATAAGAACTAAGAACATATATGGTATTTACAAAAGATTAAATGAAGGTAATAGATTATCTGATATTCATGATTTACTTTCTCTAAAAATAATGGTTGATGATGTTGAAAATTGTTATAAAACATTATATTTAATACATAAAGAGTATCATCCAATTAATGATAAGTTTAAAGATTACATAAGTAATCCAAAAACTAATATGTATTCTTCGCTTCATACAACCATATTTGGACCAGGTGAAAGATTGATACAAACACAAATTAGAACTTTTGATATGGACAAAATAGCTTCATTTGGATTAACTGCTTATTGGGATATAAATAAAGGTGAAGCAAGAAATATTATGCAAAAAGATTTAAAACATAAATATCAATTTTTTAAATCACTAATAGAAATAAATGCTATGTTTGGTGACAATAAAGAATTCATTAATCAAGTAAAACAAGAATTATTCTCAGATAAAGTATATGTTTATACTACCAAAGGCGATATCATTGAATTGCCTATTGGCTCAACGCCAATTGATTTTGCTTATAAAATACATACTGATATTGGCAATACGATGGTTGCTGCTATTGTAAATGATGAATATGTCCCAATTAATTATGAACTACGCAATAAAGATAGAGTAAGAATAATAACTGATGATTTATCGTTTGGCCCAAGAGCTGATTGGATAGATATTGCTAAAACAACGAATGCTAAAAAGAAAATTAGGGAATTTAATAAAAAATAATTGAGTTTATAGTTATCTCATAAAAAAACTAAATATAAAAAGGAGGAATAAAAATGAAAGAAAACAAAAAAGCAAAAAAAGTTACCAAAGTAGTAACTGTTAAAAATTCTTGCTGCACATGCGGAAGCTTTAAATAATGAGATTGCACATGTGTTTACATGTGCAATCGCAATTTGTTTTGGAGGTAAAAAATGTTTATTGAGTTAGAAGATGAAATATTTGAAACAAAGTTAGAATTAGTCCAAATTGAAGTTACGGGTTTTTGTAATATGCATTGTAAACATTGCCGTGCATCTAATCAACCACAAAAGATGATTTCAAAAGAACAAATGGAAAAAATATTATCATTTATAAATAAAGTAAAAGCTGATGACTTTAAACTAACATTTTCGGGGGGAGAACCATTTTTAAATAAAAATTTATATGAATATTTAAAAATGGCCAAAGAAAATGGGTTAGAACAAATTGTTATAACAACAAATGCATCATTAGTAACAGATGATTGGTTAAAAAAATTAAATGATCTAAAATTAAATTTTTTATGTATCCAAGTCAGCATCGATAGTATTGATGAATCATCACATGATAAGTTTAGAGGATATCCAGGAGCATTTAAAAAATGCGGTGAGGTATTAGATAAAATAAATAATTATGATAACATTTATTCATCTATCAGAATGACAATCACACCAGACACAATTGGTGAAATAGATAATATGATTGACTTTGCTTTATCAAAAAAAGTTAAAATTCTAGGTATTGGATCTGTTATACCTTTTGGTAAAGCTAAAGATGGTCATTTATCACTAAAACCAGATCAAAAAAAATACTTTATGCAACTAATTTCTGATCTAAATAAAAAATATCAAGATAAATTAGAAATTGTAACTGAAGATCCACTTAAATTCTTAAATTTATATGAAAAAAATGATGAGCAATTAAATATTGATTTACTAGATGCTTGTAAGTTTGGCGGTTGTACGGCCGGAATTAGTTCAATCAATATAAATTCCGATGGAGTAATTACTCCATGTTCGATGATGGAAGAAGAAATAGTTAATATAAATGATTGTAAAGATGCCGATGATATTATTAAAGGTTATGAAAATAGTGAAATTATTAAGAAATTATTTTCAAAAAAATATAGTGGCAAATGTGGTACATGCCCATTAAAAAAACTATGTGGCGGTTGCCGTGCAGCTGCAAAAGCATATACCGGGGATATAATGGGATCAGATTTGAGTTGTTGGCGTAATGTATAATGATGCTCATATTCATGTTGGATCACCTGAAACCATAAAGAACATTTTAAAAACATCGCAATATTTAAAAAAGTATCGTGCATATTCTGCTGTTGATTTGAAAAGTCTTGATGAACAAAAAGAATATTTAAGTACTATAAATGATTTTTTTGCTATACCAATTGTTTTTAAAGAAGTAGATATTCAAAGAGAAAATTCTTATACTAAAGATTATTGCTCCAACTTAGGACGCGGAATACCGGTAACGGTAATAGATAATAACGAAAAATTTGATGAAAACATACCCGTTGCATTAATGAAAGAACACTTTTTATTACATACCAGTGATGATTATCAAAATCGAAGTATGTTTTATGAATACTTAAATGATAATGAAGGTTTTCTTATTCTCCATTGCAAAGACAAAGTAAGAGTAGATTATATTAAAACATTACGCCAAAACTTTCCTAAAATGAATATAATTGTAGCTCATTTAGGTAGAAATGGTGTTGAAAATCAACAAGAAATTCTTTCATTTTTAAGCCAACATAAATATGATGAAAAAATATATTACGATATTTCGACAGTAAGTAATGTTGAAACAATTATACGAGCATTATCAATTATTGATAGCAACAAGATACTATATGGCTCAGATTATCCGTATGAATTTAGACTTGAAAAGGAACTAGAATTTAGAAAGAGTCTTGAAGAAAGATTAAAGAATGACCAGCCATTATTTATGAAACTAAGTGGTGATAATTTTGAAAGAATTAAAACTAGATTACGTAAAAAATAACTATAAAATAATAAAAGAAATTACAAAAGAAATATCACTTATCGAAATTGACAATCAAAAATATATATTAAAAAAAATAATTGTTCCAATTAATTATAAAACATTAAAAAAACAACATGATTATATTAAATATTTAAATAAAAATAATATAAAAGTAGCCAATATTTTATTGGCATATAAAGATGGAAACAATTTATATGAAATTCAAGAGTATATTGAAAATAATAATACTAAAATAAATACTGATTCATTGATACAAACAATAGCTAAATACCATAATGTATCCATTAAATATTCCGATGACTTATTAAAAAATAATATATATAATCAAAAATTTATTTGTAATGGACTAGAAATAAATAAATTATTATTAGGATTTAATGAAAAATACTATATATATCCAAAAAAGAATTTATTTGATAATTATCACTTAATTAAAAAAGAAAATCTACAATATATGAATGAACTATTAACAATATATGATAATTCATATAATACTTTTATAAAAAAATATAACAAAAAGCAGTTAATCATTCATAATGACATTACCTCTAATAATGTTATTAATTATAACAATGAATTATATTTAATAGATTTTGATTTAGCTATAAGAAGTAGCCCATATGTTGATTTTATTGATTGTGCTATAAAAAGGTATAAAACTATATATCAATTATCTAATAGATTAAGCAATATAAAAAGTGAAATTAAAAAATATATTGAAGTATATAATAAAAATAATGATATAATAAAATTAGATTATAAAGGTGCATTATATATGCTTATTTTAAAACTTATTTCATACAATTTATATGTTTCATTAAATAATGAAAATGTAAATAATTTTAATGATAATTTACCTAAACTTCTAAAGATAATTAAAAAACTATATGTGGAGGTTATATGATTAGAGATGCTAAAATTAGTGATGCCAAAGAAATTGTATTAATCAATAGTAATGGGTGGAAACAAACATATAAAGATATATTTCCAGAAGATTTTTTAAATAAATTAAATCCTAACGATGAAATAAACATTGAAAAATGTAGGCAAAAAATAGAAGAGTATGCCGTATATGAAATAAATAACAAAATAGTAGGATTCATAAGATATGGTAAAAATAGAAAAGGTTATAATGATACATATGCAGAGATATATGCTATATATGTTGATTATAATTACCAAAAGAATCGAATTGGAACTAAATTAATAAATTATGCCTTTAGTAAATTAAAAAAGAACTACAAATACGCACTAATTAGTACCTTAAAAGAAAATAGTGCCAACATATTTTACCAAAAAATAGGCGGCAAATATATTGGAACTTGCCTTTTTAAACTTGAAAAAAATGAATACATAGAAAACATTTATAAATTTAAATTACAATAAAAAACTATATTAAAAATAAAGAATAATTAATTTTATTCTTTTTTTCTATATTTATATGTGATATAATGAGTATGTAGTAAAATGCAAAATAACAAATGTAATTACTACCTGTTAGGGGGAAAATATGAAAGAAAAAAAATTAACTGGTTATCCATCCGCTGATAATCCACAAAACATTGGCGCAACTTTTTTTGAAAAAAATGCAATTATACCAAACACTAATATTTATACTACTTTAAAATTATTAAGTGCTTTTTATTTAGATTCTGTAGCAGTAAATTGCATAGATCTAAATGCAACTTATCGTCAATTGCTAGATGATTCAGTTACTATTTCTTTAGCACTTAAAGAATTAGGAGTTAAGGCAAATGACATCGTTGCGGTTGTAATGCCTAATTATTATCAAGCTTTATCTGCATTTTTTGCTTGCAATAGAATAGGTGCAGTAACTACATTTTTAGACTCTCATGCATCGCAAGATGAAATTGTGAATTATTTAAATACATTTGAATCACCAATACTTATAAATTTTGATAAGACCGATGAATATAATGCTATTTTAAAGAAAAGTACTTCCTTAAAATATATTGTCACGTTGAAACATAAAGATATTAATTCACGCAATATATATAACAATTATAAAATATTATGCAATGACTATACTATAGATTATAGTGCTCTAGGAAGTATAGCGTCATATCAAAAAAGCAGATTAGAACGACTTCACTCAAAAAAAGAAAACTCGCTTATCTTGTTTACTAGCGGTTCAACAGGAAAACCAAAATCAGTTGTTTTAACTAATGAGAATATTTTGGCTGCAGAAATATATGCTAAAAATACTAGTCATACTGAGAATATAAAAGCAACAAAAACGTTAACATGTGTTCCGTTTTCTTATCCATATGGTTTTGTAACTTCTGCTTTAACCTCACTTTTGTGGGGAAAGGAAACAATTTTGGCACCAGATATTAGTAAAGATACAATAAGTTACTATTACTCTAAAAATCCAAATATTATTTTTGGAAGCCCCGCGCTTTTAGATTTAACTATTAATAACGTAAAAGATAATCAAGACTTATCTTTTGTATCTCATTTTGTATCTGGAGGAGATTTTTTAACTCCTGAACACGCACTTAGAGGAAACGAATTCTTTTCTAAACATGGAGCATTTAATGTAGAAATTGGTAATGGTTTTGGAAATGCAGAAACGGTTAGCATAGGTTCAACACCTGTTGGAGTCCCATTACGTCAAGATACGGCGGGCAAAATATTAGTAGGAACCAATGTTATGGTAGTTGATCCTGATACAATGGAAGAAAAAAAATATAGAGAAATTGGAATGCTTTGTGTTTCAGGGAAACATGTTTTTAAGGAATACTATAAAAACCTAGAGTTAACTGCTGAATCGAAGTTTATCAAAAACGGTAGAGAATATTATAAAACCGGTACAATGGGATTTGTAGATGAACAGGGCTATTTCACTGTAACTGGTAGACAGTCAAGATTTTATATTATGTCTTCTTTGAATAAAGTATATTGTGATAATGTTCAGAATATAATATCAACAAATCCAATGGTTAAGGCATGTGCAGTTGTGAAGGTCCCAGATAAAGAACAACTATATGTAAATAAAGCATATATAGTCTTAAATGATGGTTATTTACCAACACAAGAAATGTATGAAAAATTAAACAATTCATTTTACCAACCTTCAAATAATATCCATGGTGAACCAGTACAATTAAAAACTTATGAGATTCCATCATATTTAGAAATTGTTGAAGAGTTTCCAAGAATAAAAGGATCTGATAAAGTTGATTACTTATCACTAGAAAAAGACGCTTTGACAAAATTGCCACAAGAAAAGAAATTAATAAAAAAATAAACGTATTAATTTGCGTTTATTTTTTCATAAATTGTGATATAATTTATTATAGAGAGGTGATTAACATGGGAAGTGGAATATTTTTTCCGGTTTGTGCAATTCCTTTTTCACTACTAATTCTATTCCTAATATTGAGAAAAGAACATATAGTGAGCTTTGAAACTAATATTTATAAATCATTAGTAATTCTTAATTTTGTCGGTTTAATAATTGAGATACTATGCACATATGCTTCGGCAATTTATAATGTATATCCACATATAAGTAATATTATATATAAGGCATATTTAATATACCTTATTAGTTGGACAGAAATATTTACTTTATACATATTTAAAATATCTACTACAAATGAAAAAATTAGTAAACGTGCAAACTTACTAATCACTTTATCATCTTTAATCGTTTATTTTTTTATTTACGTTTTGCCAATAGAGGTAGTTATAGAAAATAATTTTAAAACTAGATACACTACAGGTCCAAGTGTTTATTTTTCATATATTGTAAGTTGCATATTAGTATTAATAATGTTGACCCTAATTATAAGAAACTTTAAAAACATTTTAAATAAAAAATATATTCCAGTATTTATCTTTTTTATAGTTGGAACAGCATCTATAATTATACAATCTGCTTTTCCACAATTATTATTGTTAACATATGTTGAAACATTTATCTGCGTAATTATGTACTTTACCATTGAAAATCCGGATATGAAATTATTAAGGGAACTACATAAATCAAAAGAGATCTCAGATAATGCTAACGAAGAAAAGACATTATTCGTATATAATATGACACAAGAAATTAGAAATATTACTGGTAAAATAAATGATGATGCTGACGTTATTTTGGATAGCAAAGATTATGAAGAAATATATGACGTAGCTAGAGATATTAAAGCTAAAACTTCTGAGTTTACTTCAATGACAAATGATATCCTTGATGTATCCGCTGTTGATTCAGCAAATCTTAAAACATATAATAATAAATATAGTGTTAAAAATATCATTAAACAAATGGTTAATGTTTATGGTGATATTTGCAAAAATAAAGAATTAAAATTTAGAACTAACATTGACCAAGATATTCCAGATACCTTATACGGTGATGGTATTAATCTAAAAGAAGTATTAAATACTATTTTAAGTAATAGTACTAAATATACTACTAAAGGCTATATAGAATTTAGTGTTAATACCATCATTAAAAATGATATCTGTAGATTAATATTTACGATTGAAGACTCTGGTACTGGTATCAAGAGTGAAGATATAAATAAGATTAAAATAGATAACAAATCATTATCAAAAGCTAATAAATTACTTACGATGATGAATGGAACAATGTTAATATCATCAGATTATGGCATTGGTACCAAAGTAAAAGTAATTATAGATCAAAAAATAGGTGAAACTGAAGAAACTGAAGTATCTAAATATGAAAGTACTTTTGATAATATATCTATTTTATCAGTTGATGATTCTGAATCAGGACTTAAAATAATTGAAAAATTATTAAAAGGAACTAATGTTAAGTTGGACTTAGCAACAACTGGTAAAGAATGTTTAGATAAGATTAAAATAGGTAAATATGATTTAATCCTGTTAGATGAAGCTTTAACGCAAATAAGTGGCATTGAATTAATGCAAAAGATAAAGGAAATTAGGAATTTTAATACACCAGTAATTCTTCTTACTAAAGATAATAGTTATGAATATAATGAAGAATTTCTTAAGATAGGATTTGTTGATTATATTCTAAAACCGTTAAAGAAAGAACAATTACTTGAAAAGATTAATAAATATACGAAAGAAGATAAGCAATAATTATCTTCTTTTTTATGGTATAATATATATGAAAGATGGTGGTATTATGACCAGGAAAATCGTAGCTATTGGTGGTGGAGAAAATGGAAGACTATTATCTAATGGGAATTATGCTCCTTATGAAACAGAACCAATGGATATTGAAATAATTAGATTAACTGGAAAAGATAAACCTAATTTTCTATTTCTAGCTCACTCATGGGCGTCATCACCTGAAATACAACAAAGTTACTATGAAACAATGAAAAAAATATATGGTGAAAAATTTGGATGTAATTGTAAAGATTTAAAAACAAATGAACTAAGTGATATTGAAAAAGTTAAAGAAAAAATTGCTTGGGCTGATATCATTTATGAAGGTGGTGGTGATACCTTAACGATGATTGATTTGTGGCATCATTCTGGTTTTGATAAAGTATTATATCAGTCATGGTTAGATGGTAAAGTAATATGCGGCGTATCTGCTGGTGCAATATGTTGGTTTACATCATGTAATTCAGATTCATTAATTATTCAAAATGGAAAAGAAGCTACACTTGAAAGTGTAAATTGTCTAAACTGGTTAGCTGCTCATGTTACACCTCATTGCGATGAGCCGGGGAGATATACATCGACTAAAGAACAGTTAAAAGAAAATAATCTCGTAGGTATTATGCTATCAAACTGTTCAGCCATTGAAATTATCGACGATGAATATCGCATAATTACTAGTGAAGTAAAAGAGCATAATATTAAATCTGCTTATGCCTTAAAAGGCTATTGGCAAAATGAAAAATACTATGAAGAAAGTATTGATTTATCAAATAAATTTAAACCATTAAAAAAACTATTAAGTAAAAATAAGGAGTGATAAAATGCGTGAACATATTAACATTAAAAGCGAACATTATACTTTTAAATTTAGAGTATCAGGAGTAATTATTAGAGATGGTAAAGTGCTTTTGGTAGAAATGGATAATGCTGGTTTCTTTTGTTTACCAGGTGGACATGTCGAATTAGGAGAAACTACTGAAGAAGCAATGATTAGAGAAATGAAAGAAGAAACTACTAAAGATACTTTTATTAAAAAATATCTTGGTAGCATTGAAAATTTCTTTGTTAATAAGCATAATGTAAGTATTCATGAGATTGCTTTCTATTACTTGATGGAATTTAAAGATGAAGATATAAAAGATTTATCACGTATTGAAAATGATGAAGGTACACTAGTAAATCTAAAATTCAAATGGTTTGATTTAGATAAATTAAATGATGTAAATCTTAAACCGGAATATTTAAAAGATATTTTGAATAAAGATAATTTAGTATTTAATCATTTAATCATCAAAGATTAATTAATGATGGGGGAGTAATTATGGAGTATGAAGTAAGATTTTATTATGATAGTGAAGAAATATCAAAGATTATTAAGTTATTAAAAGAAATACCTGAATTACATAGTAATTGTAGAATTTATGAAAAAACGATTCAGTATAATCATGTTGACCCAAGATATGATTTTTATACCAAAGAAACTGATGGTAGATTCAGGCTTAGAATTTCTAAAAATGATTTAAGTAGTAAATGTAAATTAAGTTGGAAACAAAGAATTAAAGATACAACTAAAGATGTTGTTAATAAAGAAATTGAAAAAGAAGTTCGAGTTAATTCAGATGATGCTGACAATTTCATATATATAATTGAAAATGTTATGCACTTTACAGTTGTTGAAAGTTATGAAAGATATCGTACTATCTTTGAAAATAATGACATTGAAATTGCTATTGATGAATATCCTTTTGGATTATGCATTGAAATAGAAAATAAAAGTATTGATAAGGATCCAAAAGCAGTTATTAAATATTGGACTAAGCGTTTAGGATTAGATATCGATAAGGCTTACCGCTTGTCTTGGGATGATAAATATGAAAGCTTATGTCATGAGCAAGGTATCGATTGCTACAAAGAAGTAACTTTTGATAAACCAATGCCTAAAGTAAATAATAAATTTAATTAAGGAGAACTATGGAGTTATTAGATTTATACGATGATTCAGGTTGTAAATTAGATAAGACAATTGGTAGGGGAGAAGTACCTAATGATGGTGAAAATATTATGTTATCTGTTGCTTTTATTAAGAATAAGGAAGGTAAGTATTTAATTCAAAAATCATCTAACCAAAAAGGTGGCTTTTATACATCTACTGGTGGCCATGTAACTCATAATGAAGATGACTTAACAACCATTATTAGAGAACTTGCTGAAGAGATTAGCATAACCAATGTTGAAGATCAAATTAAGCATGTTATAACTTTTAAATATCCAGATAGATACTGTTTGTTTGCTGTCTATTTAATTAAAGATGTTGATATTGATATAGAAGGTTTAAAACTTCAAAAGGAAGAAGTTGAATCTATTTCTTGGCTTTCAAAAAAAGAAATATTAGAACTAATAGATAACGGTTCATTTTTAGAATCACATGGATATATATTTAAGAATTATATAATAAAGGAGTAATATGCAAATAGTTGAATACGAAGAAAAGTATCTTGAAGATGTTAGAAATTTATTGGTAGAATTAGAAGAATATATTGTTTCAATTGATAAAGATAATTTAGATATAGTACATCCTGAATATCGTGAAAAAATGGCTTTAGTTGACTTAAAAAATATTAAAGAAAATGAAGGTATTTGTTACTTAGCAATTGATAATAACCAAGTCGTTGGTTTAATTATGGGTTGTATTTTTCCATACGATGAATATGATTACTTAGATTATAAATGCCCAAAGCGTGGTGAAATTACCGAATTAATTGTCACTAAAAAAGTAAGAAGTAAAGGCATTGGAAAACTTCTTATGGATAAAATGGAAGCATATTTTAAACAAAAAGGCTGTGAATATATTTTGGTGGATGTCTTTAGTTATAATGACAATGCTATTGACTTCTATCAAAAAGATAATTATCATCCGAGAATGCAACATATGATTAAAAAAATAAAATAGTAAAATGACTATATGATTATATTGCAAAAAATGTCATATTGTTATACACTAATTATAGGAAGGAGGAATATATATGGGTGAATTCTTTATAACAATAATTGTCATAATTGGTTTCATTGCATTATGTTCTATTAAACAAATTAATCAATACGAAAGAGGCATCTTATTCAAAATGGGTAAATATGCTAAGGTGTTAAATCCTGGATGGCATGTTGTATGGCCAATTTTTGAATCAATGAAGAAAATTGATATTAGGACAAGAGCAGTTGATGTTCCAGAACAAGTAGCTATTACTAGTGATAATGTATCTATTAAAATTAATGCGGTTATTTATTACAAAGTATTTGATGCTGGAAAAGCTTTATGTGAAGTTGAAAACTTCCATTATGCTGTTGGTCAATTAGCACAAACCACTATGCGTAATGTTGTTGGTACAGTTACTTTAGATCAATTATTAACAGATAGGGAAAAGATTTCTGCAAATATTTGTCAAATAATTGATGCTGCTACTGATCCTTGGGGTGTAAAAGTCGAAAATGTAGAACTTAAAGACATTTCATTATCTATGGAAATGCAAAGAGTTATGGCTAAAGTTGCTGAAGCTGAAAGAGAAAAGAATGCTGTTATTATGAAAGCAAAAGGTGAAGTTGAAGCTGCTAAGAATTTAGCTGAAGCTGCTAATATGATGGGTAATACGCCTGGAGCACTTCATTTACGTACACTAGCAACTATTAATGATTTATCATCAGACCAATCTAATACAGTTGTCTTTGCTTTACCAGTTGAAGTATTAAGAGCCTTAGAAGGTATTGGCGGAAACAAAAAAGAAAAATAATTAAGTGAGATAGCAATATCTCATTTTTTTTTGTTAAATTGATGTAAAGATATAGAAGTAAATATTTATTTATGCTAGAATAGATAAAGAAAGAATGAAGTGAGTAGTATGCAAGATAAATTACAAAAATTGTTTACGGAAATTGAATTGGATAATAATTTATTATCATATTTTGATAGTGCCTCTATTGAAAAAGTTATCATCTATGACGATAATCAATTATTAGACTTTATTATTAATACCAATGAAGTATTACCGATCGATGTCTATAATAATGTTTTATATAAATTAATCTCATACTTTCATCAAATCAAAGAAATAAAATTGATAATTCATCCTAAACAAGTAGATAATAATCTAATTAAAGAATATTACTTAGATATTTTAAAAAATATTTGTTTAGATAGAAATAAATATAATGTGTTTTTAGAACGTGAAATAACTATCGAAAACAATGTTATTACTATAAAGGCGTATAATAAAATTGAGTGTACCAATATGCTTAGTTTAAAACAAGAATTAATTGATAAGATGCATCGCTATGGATTTGATATTGATATTATTGTTGATTTAGTTCTAGATGGTGACGATGAATTAAAAAGTCTTATAGCTAAAGAAAAAGAAGTTACAATAACTATCCCAAAAGAAACTAGAAAAACAGAGATTAAAGAAGAAAAGAAAACTCCATATCGAGCTAAGAAAAGTACTGAAGTAACTCCTATTAAAGATGTTATCTACGAAGTAGAAAATATTAACATTAGAGGCTGTATATTTGGCATTGATTATTTTGAATCTAAATCAGGTTATAAAATTATTACCTTAAAAGTAACAGACTATACCGATAGTATGTATGTCAAGATGTTTACTAAAGATGATGATGAATATACGCTAATTAAAAAACTATTAAAAGAAGGTAATTGGTATAATTTCTATGGCAAAGCAGTAATGGACAAATTTGCTAATGAGATAGTTTTCAATACTAGGTATAAAGATACCGAACAAGTAGATGCTCCGGTAAAAGAAGAAATTGTCGATAATGAACCAATTAAAAGGGTAGAGTTGCATGCTCATACGATGATGAGTCAAATGGATGGTATTACTAGAGTGGATTTAGGTAAACATACTTGTGAACTTGTAACTAAGGCGATTAACATGGGGTATAGAGGTGTCGCCATTACTGATCATAATGGTTGCCAAGCTTTTCCAATTGCTTATGGTCTAATAAATGATCATAATAAAAAAATTGAAAATCCCAAAGATCACTTTAAAGGTTTATATGGTACTGAATTAACCTTAGTTGATGATACGGTTAATATTGTTGTTAGACCAAGTGATTTATCTTTAGAAGATACAACTTTTGTCGTATTTGATACTGAAACGACTGGCTTTAATGCTGGTGGCGCTGATCAGATGATTGAAATTGGTGCTGTTAAAATTCAAAATGATGAAATTATTGATCGTTTCGATGAGTTAATTGATCCTGGAAGAAAATTACCCAAAAAAATTACTGAACTTACATGCATTACCGATGATATGTTAAAAGACAAAGATAATGAAGAAAATGTTACTAAAAGGTTTCTTGAGTGGGTTGGAGATGCTCCCATGGTTGCACATAATGCAAAATTCGATATTTCTTTTATTACCAGTGCTATGAATAAGTATAATTTAGGAGAATTTGAGAATACGGTCATTGATACTCTTGAATTATCACGTGCCCTAGACCAAGGATATGCTAGACACAGCTTATCAGCCTTAGTGGCAAGGTACAATGTACCTTGGGAAGAAGATGCTCATCATAGAGCTGATTATGATGCTGAGGGAACAGCCCATGTTTTTGCTAAAATGATGAGTAAATTAAAAAGTCAAAATTATAAAACAATTAGAGACTTAGATAAATTGGTTTCTAAAGATGAAATCCATAAATTTGGTCGTACGTATCACTTTAATGCTATTGCTTTAAATAAGGCAGGATTAAAGAATTTGTTTAAAATAATTTCACTAGCTAATACGGTTTATTTATATAAAACGCCAAGAATTTTGCGCAGTAAACTAAATGAACTTCGCGAAGGATTACTTATTGGTAGCGGTTGTTATGAATCTGAAGTTTTTCTTGAAGCTAGAAGTAAAGAAGGACAGGAACTTACTAATATTATTAATTTTTATGATTATGTTGAAGTACAACCACCTGAAGTATATAATCATTTGATCCAAACAGGTGATTTTGGGAGTGTTGAAGAACTAAAGGAGCATATAAAAAAAGTAATTGATACCACCAAGGAAGCTGGGAAAATTATTGTGGCTACAGGTGATGTACATCACTTTACAAGAGAAGATAAAATATATCGTGAAATTATTGTCAATCAAAAAGTACCTGGTGGGGGAAGGCATCCACTTGCTAAAAATAATATCAAAGAAATTCCATCTCAACACTTTAGGACAACTTGTGAAATGCTTGACGATTTTAGTTTCTTAGATAAAGATTTGGCTTATGAGGTAGTAGTTGAAAATACTAATAAAGTATTGGATATGGTGGATGAAATTGAAGTTATCATCGATACTGGTGGAATTCCATTTTCACCACGAGTAAAGAGCGATGATGGTAAGAGCTATTTGGATTGCCCTAGAGTTGTTACAGACCTTGTATATACTAAAGCGAAAGACTGGTATGGTGATCCACTGCCACATAATATCGAAGAACGTATTGCCAAAGAACTATATGGTGATATAGTCTATAAAATATGGAGCGAAAAAATTTCTAAAGAACAACCAGATTTAAAAGATGAAGATCTAGAAATCGAAATTTTTAATAAATTACATGAAACAGTGCTTGCTGGCTTTGATAAAGTTAAAGAATTAGTCAGTGATTATATTAAAGAAAAATGGACTGACGACGATGGGGAACAAAATGATAAATCATTAGCCAAAAAAATCAAGAAATCATTAGGTGGTATTATTGGTGGTGGCTTTGATCCGATATATTTGATTGCTCAAAGATTAGTTAAACACTCCAATGATGATGGCTATTTGGTGGGATCTCGTGGTTCTGTTGGTTCATCTTTCGTGGCCACGATGATGGGTATTACGGAGGTAAATCCATTACCAGCACACTATCGATGCTTAAAATGTAAACATAGTATTTTCAAAGATGAGAGTGGCTTTGAATTAGGTGCTACTTATTCAAGTGGTTTCGATTTGCCGGATAAGAAATGTCCTAATTGTGGGGAATTAATGTATAAGGATGGTCAAGATATGCCATTTGCTACTTTCTTAGGATTCAATGCTGATAAAGTACCGGATATTGACTTGAATTTTTCAGATTTAAACCAAGCTTCAGCCCATGAGTATACGAAAGTGTTGTTTGGCGTTGATAATGTTTATCGTGCTGGAACAATTGGTACTGTGGCTGAAAAAACTGCTTATGGTTTTGTCAAAGGTTATTTTGAAGATCATGGCATTACAAATAAACGAAGTTGCGAAATTGAAAGACTGGCCATTGGCTGTACTGGCGTTAAACGAACAACTGGTCAGCATCCTGGTGGTATCGTTGTTGTCCCTGATTATATGGAAGTTTCAGATTTTACACCATATCAGTTTCCAGCAGATGATGTAACTAGTCCATGGCGCACAACTCATTTTGATTATCATGCCATCGACCAAGATTTATTGAAACTAGATATTTTAGGACATTCGGATCCTACACAATTACGTATGATACAAGATTTAACCAAAACTGATATCTTGAAGGTTCCAATGGATGATAAAGAAACAATGTCAATTTTTACTGGAACAAAAGCTTTAGGGGTTACTGAAGATGAAATAATGTGTAAAACAGGAACCTTAGGTATCCCTGAATTTGGTACCCCATTTACGATTGGTATGGTTGAGGACACGAAACCGACAACTTTTGCCGAATTGATTAAAATATCAGGATTATCACATGGTACGGATGTATGGTTAGGCAACGCTCAAGAATTAATTAGAAATAATATTGTCCCATTTAAAGAAGTAATTGGTTGCCGTGACGATATTATGGTGTACTTGATGTACCATGGCGTCGAGCCAATCAAGGCTTTTAAAATTATGGAATTTGTCCGTAAAGGAAAAGCAAGTAAAGATCCTGAAGGTTGGAAAGAACATGTCAAAACAATGGAATCAGCCGGTATCGAAGAGTGGTTTATTGATTCCTGTGCTAAAATAAAATATATGTTTCCAAAAGCCCATGCGGCGGCTTATGTTATTAGTGCTTTTCGTATTGCATGGTATAAAGTTCATATGCCAGCTTATTACTATGCTTCATGGTTTTCAACCAAGGCAACTGATTTTGATGTCGATGCGATGATCAGTGGCTATGATGCTATTAAAGCAAAATTAATTGAAATTAATGAGAAAGGTTATGATGCTACGAACAAAGAAGCCGGCGTAGCTGAATGCTTGCGTTTAGCCTTAGAGGCAACTGCTAGAGGAATTAAAGTCGCTAATGTCGATTTGTATAAGAGCAAAGCCCTTACTTTTGATGTTTTGGATGATAAAACAATAATTCCATCATTTGCTTCAATTGATGGCTTGGGAGATGTCGTTGCTAAGAATATTGAAGCTGAAGCCAAAAAACACCCATTTATCTCGATTGAAGATTTTCAAAATCGATGTAAAGTATCAACGACACTTGTTGATAAAATGAAGATAATGGGAATATTTAACGACATGCCAGAAACAAGTCAATTAAGTTTGTTTTAAAATAATGTAAAATAACAAAAAAACACTTGCAAAAAATCATATTGTTTGATACTATTAATATAGTAGAGGAGGAAATCAAAATGGAAGATAATAAAAAAGGAAATGGATTGTTTTTAGCTATCGTTGGTGTCGCTACACTAATTGTTGCTATCATTGGAGCATCATTTGCTTACTTTAGTGCTCAAGCATCAAGTGCTGAGGGAGCAGTTAATTTAAGTGCTTATGAATTCAATGCTTCTTTAAGTTTGAGTGAAGTATATGCAAGCAGCAATAAACTAATCCCAGTTAACCCTGATGGAGCAGTTGAAAATTCTACAGCTCCAAACAATACAATTATGAAATATGCTTTAAATGTTGCTAAAAGCTGTGATGATAGTCAAGGTTATAGAATTTGTGCTCTATATCAAGTAACAGTAACTAATGGCGGATCAACTCCATTAACACTTGAAGGAAGTATCATTACTAATACTAATGTTGCATCTGAAAGAGATGGCGCATCACCATTCACTAACTTAACATATAGACCAGTAACAAAAGAAGGACAAACATATACAATTGGTACAACACCTACTACTTTAGTACAAACTGATGGTGGTGTAACAAATATTGGTCAAATTACTGTTCCAGCTAATGATAGTTTAGTAACATATGCCCTAATATATCTAAATGATAACGAAAATCAATCAGCTGAAATGGGTGCAACATATACTGGACAAATTGTTTATACTTCAACCGCAGGTAGTGGTAGCCGTTTAACTGGTACATTCACAATCAGTGGCGGAACTGGCAACTAAAAAATAGCTTCTTCGGAAGCTTTTTTCATTATCTTAAAAATCGTGTTGCAAATCATTAAAAATATGTTATAATATATTTAGTTTTCGGTTTATTAGTGACAAATAAATATTAACGAAACTGACAATTTATAATTTAAAAGAGCGCACGAAAGTGAAGTAAGGTGGCACCGCGGAATGTTCCGTCCTTATGTTATTTCTTTTCGTGCTTTTTATTTGAGGAGGAATATAATGAAAGAAAATATTTACCGTAATGTTTATTGCGGAAAGGTTGATACTAGTTATGTTGGTAAAGAAATAAAACTAGCAGGTTGGGTTAATTCAATTAGAAATTTAGGGGGATTACTATTTATGACCCTAAGAGATGAAACTGGAATTGTTCAACTTATTAGTGAAAATGCTGAAAAGTATATGAGCATTAACCGCGAAAGTACTGTTACAGTAACCGGCATTGTGCAAAATAGAACGCCTGATATGATTAATAAGAATATGGCTACCGGTGAAATAGAAGTTAAAATAATTTCTCTTGAAGTATTAGGTGAATGTATTAATGTATTACCATTTGAAATTACTAGATCAAAAGAATCTTTAGAAGATACTCGTTTAAAGTATCGTTACTTAGATTTACGTAACCCTGAAGTTCACGAAAATATTCTATTTAGAAGTAAAGTAATAGATTTTATTAGAACTACCATGAAAGACATGGACTTTACTGAGATTCAAACACCAATCATTACAGCAACATCACCCGAAGGTGCTAGAGACTTTATCGTACCATCACGTAAATTCAAAGGTAAATTTTATGCTTTGCCTCAAGCACCACAAATATTTAAACAATTGTTAATGGTATCTGGATTTAATCGATACTTTCAAATAGCTCCTTGCTTTAGGGATGAAGATCCAAGAAGCGACAGATTATATGGGGAGTTTTATCAACTAGATTTTGAAATGTCATTTGTTACTGAAGAAGATGTTTACGAGGTTGGCGAAAAAGTATTCTATGATGTATTTACTAAATTTGGTAATAAAGAAGTTAGTCCAAGACCTTTTAGAAGGATATCTTATAATGATGCAATGTTAATGTATGGTAGTGATAAACCAGATCTAAGGAATCCATTAATTATAACGGACTTGACAGATATTTTATCCAAAATTGATTTTGAACCATTTAAAAATACCACTATTAGAGGTATTAAGGTCGAGCAAATAGATAAATCAAATTCTTGGTATAAAAGCATGGAAGAATATGTTAAATCAATCGGAGGTATCTTAGGTTATATTAAAGTTAACGATGATTTAACTTTTAAATCAACGCTTGACAAATTTATGACTGATGAAACTAGAAATGAATTAAAAAAATCATTAAATTTACAAGCTGGCAATGTTCTATTTATCATTGCTGATAAAAAGAAATGTGCTAAATTAATGGGACTATTAAGAATAAAATTAGGTAATGAATTAGACTTAATTGATAAAAGTAAATATGAATTTTGCATCATTAATGATTTCCCATTTTATGAAGAAGACGAAGAAAATGGCGGTGTTGCTTTTTCACACAATCCATTTTCAATGCCTCAAGGTGGATTAGAAGCATTAAATACTAAAAATCCTTTAGATATTAAAGCATATCAATATGACTTTGTATGTAATGGTTATGAAATGGCTTCAGGCGGAGTAAGAAATCACGATCGTGAAATTCTAAAGAAAGCTTTTGAAATTGTTGGTTATGACGAAAAAGTAGTTGAATCAAAATTCCCATCATTATATGAGGCATTCAAATATGGGGCTCCTCCACATGCTGGTATGGCTCCTGGCATCGATAGAATTTTGATGCTTTTAAAAGATGAAGAAAACATCCGCGAAATGGTTGCCTTCCCACTTGGAGCAAATGGCGCCGACGCCATGATGGGTTGTCCAGGCGAAGTATTTGAAAAGCAATTGCGTGAAACACATATAAAAATTAGAGATTAGCAAGGAGTAGGGTTATGGTTGAAGAAAATCAAATTGGCGAATTTGCCGTTATATTTAATCGCAAAAAGACTGATAATGAGTTAGTTGAGGAGTTTATTCCTGTAAGAGTAGTCGAAGGCTATTATTATGAAGAGGAAGAATATTTCGTTGATGTTAACCAAAATGTTTATTCCCATATTGCCGATTTAACTGAAGTTGGAAATGCTTATGGTATTAGAACTAATGCTATTGAGATCATGAGAGCCAATGAAAAGTTTACCATTGTTGGTATCAAAAAAGGAATTCTTGATAAAGCTTTAAAGTATGAATATTTTAAAAATAATGATGTTGATTCCGAAGATTTTGGTATTGTTATGATGCGCAATAAAGAAACTGGAGAAGTTGGCGTTTTTAGAGATAGAGATAGCGATAAATACTATCAAATGATTTTACTTGATGAGAATTCAAAAACAAATGAAAATAGCTCAGAAGAAACTGACGCCAAAGAAGAACAAATTGAAAGAGAAAAAACAGATAGTTATACCCCAGCTGAAATAATTGCGGAAATTAAGAAAACAATTAAAGGCCAAGATGAAGCAATTGAAAAGATTGTCACATTGCTATGGATAAAATATAATTTTCCAATGATCGGTAAAACTAATATGATGGTTATTGGACCAAGTGGTGTTGGTAAAACAGCAATATTCCGTAAAATCAAAGATATATTAGGTATTCCAGTATCAATATATTCAGTTACGGGAACATCACAAGCTGGATATAAAGGTCATGATATTGAAGAAATGCTTTCACAATTATATTTTAATAGTGGTAGAAATATAGAAAAAGCTGAAAATGGTATTATTATCATCGATGAATTTGATAAAATATCAAATAATCGTGATAATGGAGAAATAGGTACTACAGCTATTCAAAATGAACTGTTAAAACTCATTGAAGGTTGTGAAAGAAGTATACAATTAGATAATTTCAATAGTATCAATATTGACACATCCAACATTGTCTTTGTTGGTTGTGGAGCGTTTGCTGATCTTTTAGACACTAAAAAAGATACTAGACCAACCATTGGTTTTAATAACTACAAAGAAGAAAAAACTGCTAATGATATTAACGTCGATACTGAAATGATTGTCAATAAAGGTGGTATCATTAGAGAACTTGCTGGAAGACTTCCAGTAATTATCAAATTAAATGAATTAAGTAGAGAAAATCTAAAAGATATCTTACTTAATTCTGATGAAAGTAAGTTAAGATCGGTTATCGAATCAATTTCTTCATTAGGAATTGAAATTGAAAATTTAGATACAATTGTAAATGGCCTAGTTGATGAAGCAATTGCTGCTAAAATTGGCGCTAGGGGTCTTACAAAATCAGTTATGAATATCTTCCTAAAAATATTTGAAGATTTAGGTAATAATCCAGATAAATATGAAAAAATAATTCTTGGTGCCAATATCCTAAAAGATAATGGCGATTATAAACTAATTCCCAAAAAAGTTAAAAAGAAAGTTAAAACAGCAGAAAGATAATCTGTTGTTTTTCTTATTAGACACATATTTTACATAATAATTAACTGGTAGTTATAACGATTGACTGTGAGTTTTAAAATATGTTATACTTAAAATGAAGGTGATTATATGAAATTAAAAATAGGGGTAATTTTCGGAGGACAAAGTCTTGAACATGAATTATCAATCATAACTGCACTTCAAGCAATGGATAATATTGACACTGACAAATATGATATTGTTCCTATCTATATTACTAAAGATTTGGTATGGTATTCTTCAGGATGCTTGCGTTACATTGATAGTTTTAACAATTTTAATTTAATTGAAAGATATGCTACAAAAGTAAATTTAATTAATAAAAATGGTCGCTTTATTTTGCAAACAACAGGCCTAATTAAAAGAGAACTAACAGAAATTCATTTAGTTATCCCAATGGTTCATGGTAGAGGAACAGAAGATGGTACAATTGCTGGCTTTTTACAAACAATTGGTATCCCTTATGTATCAAATAATATTTACTCATCTGTTATTTGTCAAGATAAAGTGTTTACTAAGCAGTTATTGGAACACAATGATTTGCCAACTATTAAGTATGTTTGGTTTTTTGATAATGAATATAATAAAAACAAAGAAGAATTATTTAAGAAAATTGATAAACTAGATTATCCATTGATTGTTAAACCAGCTACGCTAGGCAGTAGTATCGGTATTAAAGTAGTTAAACGTAAAGAAGAATTAGATACCATTATTAATGAAGTATTAAAATATGATCGTAAAATTGTTGTCGAAGAACAACTTGAAGATGTACTTGAATATAATGTATCTATTCTTAAAACCAATGATAAATTATATGTATCAGCCATTGAAGAAATTGCTACCAATCTAGATTTCCGTGATTATATAGATAAATGCAATTTAGATAATTATCGTAATGGTAATATTGTTAGGACAGTACCAGCCAAAATATCTGATAAAATGAATGATGAAATTATTGACTTAGCTAAAAGAACTATTAATTTCTTAAATAATACTGGCTTATCTACGGTTGATTTTTTATATGATAAAAAGAAAAAGAAATTATATATTGATGAAATCAATAGTATCCCAACATGTTTCTCTCATCATTTGTGGGAAGAAGCTAATATTTCATATAAAGAATTATTTACCATTATGATAAATGATACTATTAAAAACATTAATCGTGATACTGATATGGTAAAAGAAATGGATATGAGTGTATTACACGGCTTAAAAAATAGTGATATAAAGGAATATAAGTAATATGTATGGTTATATAAAAGGAATAATTAAAGATATTGAAAGTAACTATGTTGTTATTGATAACCATGATATTGGGTATCAAATATATGTTCCTAATCCATATTCATACAAATTAGATGAATTATATACAATTTATATATATAGTTACATTAGAGAAGATGAATATTCATTATATGGTTTTAATACAAAAGAGGAATTAAACCTTTTCTTAAAACTAATTTCTGTCAAAGGATTGGGGCCAAAAATGGCTTTGCCAATATTAGCAACTGGTTCTATTAATGGCATTGTTGATGCTATCGATAGAGAAAATATTCTATATTTGAAAAAATTTCCTAAAATAGGTGATAAAGTAGCTAGACAAATAATTCTTGATCTAAAAGGTAAATTAACTCCAAATAGTCAAGATAGCAAAGATAATATTACTAATGATGAATTAGTAGAGGCTTTAGTTGCTCTAGGTTATAAACGCCCTGATATTAATAAAGTCATCAAGAATGTTGATGATACTTTGACAATTGAAAATCAAATTAAAGAAGCTTTAAAACTATTATTAAAATAAAAGGTAGGTGACAAAATGCGTATTGGTATAGATATTGATGATACAATTACCAATAGTTGGGAATGCTTAATTCCATATTATTCAAAAATGTTTGATATTCCCGAAGAAACTTTACATAAGTCACCACCATATCATAATTCCGTTAAACATTTAATTACTTTAGATGATTATTTTAAAATATTAAAACCGGTATATGATGAAGTAATTCCTAACATAACCTTAAAAGAGGGTGTTAAGGAGACGATTGATAATTTATATCAAATGGGGCATAAAGTGTATTTTATAACAGCTAGAGGGATTGATCATACAGATCCTTATAAAACTAGTAAAGAATATCTAGATAAACATGGTATTAAATATGAAAAAGTTCTTGTCGGTAGTTTAGATAAAGCTAAAGTATGCAAAGAAGAACAAATAGATTTGTTCATAGACGATAGTAGAAAACATTGCTTAGCGGTCTCAAAATTAGGAATTGACGTCTTATTGTTTGAAACATATTATAACAAAGACTTTCAAGGCGTTAAACATGTTAAATCATGGCAAGAAATCTATGAATACATAAAAGGTAGGTGACAAGATGAGTAAAAACGAACTTTTAACGAGTGAACTACTCGAAGAAGATAAAATGTTGAATATTCGCCCTGAAACACTAGATGAATATATTGGTCAAACTGAAGCTAAAGAGAATATTAGAATTTTTATTAAATCAGCTTTAATGCGTGGTGAAAGTTTAGATCATGTTTTATTATATGGACCTCCAGGACTAGGAAAAACAACTTTGGCTTATATCATTGCTAATGAACTTGGTAGTAATATTAAAACAGCTTCTGGTCCATCAATTGAAAAAAGTGGTGATTTAGCAGCTATTCTTTCAACTTTAGAACCAAATGATGTTTTATTTATCGATGAAATTCATCGCATACCAAGATTCATTGAAGAAATATTGTATCCAGCTATGGAAGACTTCTATTTAGATATTGTTATTGGCGGTAGCGAAGGAACAAGCCGTAGTATTAAAATTGATTTACCACCATTTACATTAATTGGTGCTACCACTAGAGCAGGTGATTTATCTAGCCCTTTAAGAGATCGTTTTGGCATTATATCAAAACTAAATTATTATAATGAAGATGAATTATATTTAATAATAAAAAGAACATCAAGAGTATTAAATACAGAAATAACAGACGAAGCGGCTAGAGAATTAGCTAAAAGGAGTAGAGGAACACCAAGAATTGCTAATCGTTTATTTAAAAGAGTTAGAGATTTTGCCCTAGTCAATGGAGAGGGAATAATTAATAATGAAATACTAGATGATGCCTTAAATAGATTAAAAGTTGATAAATTAGGTTTAGATGAAACAGATTATAATTTACTTTTATCAATCATTGAAAAGTTTAATGGTGGACCAGTCGGTATTGAAGCTATAGCCTCATCAATTGGTGAAGAGGTTTCAACCATCGAAGATGTCTATGAACCATATCTGCTTCAAAATGGTTATTTAAAAAGAACTACTAGAGGTAGAGTAGTAACTGATAAAACTTATGAACATCTAGGAATTAAAAAAGATTCATAATTTATGAATCTTTCTTTTTTTATACTAAAATTTACGATATAAACCAATTGCTTTTCCTAAAATGGTAACATTATCTAGGATAATTGGTTCCATATAATCATTTTCTGGTTGTAATCTAAAATGACCATCCTCTTTGTAAAATGTTTTCAAAGTAACTTCGTTGTTATCATTCATAGCTACCACCATTTCACCATTTTTAGCATTGCTTGTTCTTTCTACAATAACAATATCATTCGATAAAATGCCTTTGTTTATCATACTTTCACCATCTACTTTCAAAGTAAATACTTCTTTTTTCTTTGGAATCAAGTATGATGGTAATGAAAAGAACTCATTTGGCATTTCTATTGCCTCAATTGGTGAACCAGCAGTAACTTTTCCTAACAATGGAACATTTACAACATCTTCACCATGATCTTCATATTCATTTGGAACTAATAGTTCCATAGCTCTATTTCCCTCGTTACTTCTTTTGATAAATCCTTTATCAACTAGATGATTAATGTGTACATGCACTGTGGCAGGTGATGATAAATTAATTGCACTACATATTTGTCTAATTGAAGGAGGATATTTATTTTGTGCATGGAATTGTTTGATAAAATCTAAAACTTCTCTTTGCTTTTTTGTTAAACCTTCTGTTTTTCGTCTCATAATAACTCCTTTCACTTGTATCTTAGCACAAAAAAAAACAAAAGTCAAACATTTGTTTACAAATTTTGAAAGAAAATAGAAACAATGTAACAGTATAATAGACAATTTACACTAAAATGTAAAATAAATACATTTGTTTGCAAAAATATTAAAAAACATATTGACACGAACATTTATATGTAATAAAATGTAATCAAGAAAGGGTGATAGGAATGAAATTTTTAAAAAACAATAAAGGGGCTATCTTATTCTATGCAATTATCTTAATATCTACTTTACTAATAATAAATGATGTTAAGAATGATAACTTGCGTGAAGAAAGTAAATATGTAATGATCAATTTAGCAAAGTAAAAATACATATCAGTACTTAATACCTTGATATGTATTTCTTTTTTTCATTTCTTTATCAATATCATTTAATAATTGACACTTTTCACATAACCATTTTGGTTCTATCAATAGCTCTTTATCTGGATCAGAAGTAATTCGATTAATAATTATTTTTGGATCTAAAACTTCTAATTGCTTTATGACAATATCAATATATTCTTCCTTAGTCAGTATATGGAATTTGTTATTTTCATATAGTTTAGCCATTTCTGTATCTTTGATAATATTTAACATATGAATTTTAATACCTTGAATATCTAAATCATTTAGATGTTTAACGGTATTAAGCATCATTTCTTCATTTTCGTAAGGAAGACCATTAATAATATGCACAACCACATTAATATGTCTCTTTCTTAATTTATTAACCATATCATCAAATTCATCTAGCGTATGACAACGATTAATTAATTTGGATGTTTCTTCATGGATAGTTTGTAAACCCAACTCAATAGTTAAAAAAGTTTTTTTATTTAATTCTGATAAATAATTCAAGCAATCATCGCTTATTGCATCACATCTAGTTGCTATATTTAAACCGATTATATCAGGACATGATAATACTTCTTCATACTTCCTTTTAAGTACATCAACTGGTGCATAAGTATTAGTTCTTGCTTGAAAATACCCAATATACTTACATGGAATATTTTTTTTGTTGACAACTCTTTTCATATCAGCTACTTGTTCTGTTAAAGATTTAAACTTATCACCACCAAATTCACCACTACCAGTTTTAGAACAATATATACATCCACCATATCCACGAGTTCCATCTAAGTTAGGACAAGTAAATCCACCATTTAAACTAAGTTTAAATACTTTTATTCCAAATTTATTTTTATAAAAATAATTTAATGTATGATATCTTTTGTTATCTAAAGTATATTTGAACATACACATCACCAAGAAGTATTTTAACATATATTTTGAAGTTTTAAAAGCATTGAATAATAATCAAATACATGTTATAATCATCATAAGGATGGATATATGAAAAAGGGATTAAAAATAGGAATAATATTATTAGTATCACTTTTATTAATAATCGTTTTGGGAGAATTTATCTACTACAAAGCATCATATAAGCAAAATCATAAACCATTATTTGTTGTACTCTCAGATGGCGGCTTTGATTGTGGGTACGTTAAGTTAGTTATTTATGATGATCATACTTATGCTTTTTACAATGAAATGGTATTAAAAGAAGCTCATGATGGCGGCCTGGGCATTATTGATTATGAAGATAATCCTACCATAGGCACATATAAGTATGATTTTACAAAAGTAATCGATAGTGTTAAATACGGCACTAAAGATAATCAAAAAAATAAATATGTATATATTATCGAAGATACTGAGGGAAATAGATATTATGTAGGAAGTAGTAATAAAGAATTTAAAAAATTCTTAAATTCAATCTTTCTTCAGAAAATTAGGGTTAATCTAAATACTTGCCCAGAATATAAGTAGAGAAAGTTATTCTTTCTTTTTCTTTTGCCTTATGTTATAATACCACTGATTGGAAGTGATCATATGACTTTTGCTATTCATACATTTGGCTGCAAAGTAAATATTTATGAATCTGAATATGTTACTAATCTATTACTAGAAAATAATTTTCAAATGCTAGATTTCAATAGTGATAAAGAAGCAGATATTTATATCATTAATACCTGTACAGTGACTAATGAAGCTGATAAAAAAGATCGTAAATTGATTCATACAACAAAAAATAGTCACAAGAATTCAATATTAATCGTTATGGGATGTTATTCACAATTAAAACCTAATGATATTGATGCAGATATTGTTATTGGTAATAAATACAAATCAGAAATAATTAGTTTAATAAATGAATTTAAAGATAGTCATCAAAAAATAATTAAAATTGAGGATATTCGTAAAACTGATTTTGAAGATATGTACATTAATAGATTTTTAACTCATACAAGAGCATTTGTAAAAATTCAAGATGGTTGCAATGCTTTTTGTGCTTATTGTGCTATTCCTTATGCTAGGGGAGGTATCAGAAGTAAAGATTCTGATAAAGTTATATCAGAAGTCACTAATCTTGTAAATAATGGCTATAAAGAAATTGTTTTAACGGGTATTCACACTGGTAGATATGGAATTGATAAACATACTAATTTAGAAAAATTATTAACAGAGTTACTAAAAATTCCTAATATTTTTAGAATTAGATTATCAAGTATTGAAATCAATGAAATAACTGATGGTATCATTGATTTAATTAAAAACAACGATATCATGGCAAAACATTTACACATACCGCTTCAATCTGGAAGCAATACTATCTTAAAGAATATGAATCGCCTGTATGATAAAGAAACTTTTATAAAAAGAGTAGCTGAAATTAGAAAAGAGATTCCTGACATATCTATCACGACAGATTTAATTTTAGGATTTCCTGGTGAAACTAATGAAATGTACCAAGAAACATTAGCTACCTTGAATGAAATTAAATTTACTAAAATTCATACTTTTCCATATTCAAAGAGAAGTGGTACCAAAGCAGCTTCAATGACTAATCAAATTGATGGTAATATTAAAAAATGTCGTGTTAAAGAAGTCATAGGATTATCAAATAAATATGAATTAGAATTTTATAAACAAAAAAAAGGTAATATTTATAATGGTATTATTGAGACTCGAAAAGATGGTAAAAAAGTGGTTATAACAACTAATTATATTCCTATCGAAGTAATAACAAATATGGAAAACAATCATGAGGTAAATGTTAAAATAACTGAAATAAAAGATGAATCAATAAAAGGTGATATTATAGTTTAGTATCATCTTTTTATTATACAAAAATAGATAATTATGATACAATAATAATAGATAATAAGGAGGTATAGTTATGTTTTTAAATCATAAAGATGATTTGGATGATAAAAATATGAACAAATATATATTACCTTTAATTATTATTGGTGGTATTATCCTTTTAATTGTTATTATCTTTTTAGTTAGTAAACTATTTAATAAAGATAAAATCGTTTATGAAGAAAA
>Ga0310691_10000290_pt1 | contig 101834 bp, 98 predicted proteins | sample 176DNAGHGlowgp2_FD_203887 | JGI IMG/M metagenome (GOLD analysis project Ga0310691, IMG submission 203887) | Sheep rumen microbial communities from Palmerston North, Manawatu-Wanganui, New Zealand - 1766 DNA GHGlow gp2 (v2) (version 2) | ecosystem: Host-associated > Mammals > Digestive system >...
CTCACATAGGGACACGATCGTCCAAGAGCAGTTTGGCCAGCCAATTGCTCCTCTTATTGTAGCTTGGGCATGAGATAGCAAAAAGCCCGGCCAAAGCCGAGCTTTCAACCAACCATATTGTAATAGGGTAGTTTTCTTCAGTATCGCAAGCTTCCCAAAGGGCAAGTAATTGCGTTTTTTGATAATCACTCCAATTTTTGAGAACATCAATAGATTCTTCTTTTGGAGCACCGCTTTCATTTAAGTATTCTTTCAAAAGTTTATCGACAATGTTTTCATGGAAAACTCTTGCGCGATAGAATGCGCTTCCAGCCTTAACTTCCTTTGTAGCACGGGAAGCGCACACATGCAGTTCGTTGATTACCTTGTGGTTTGAAGAGAATCTGTTGTGATAGATCAACTCTGCCTCAAAGTCCCGGATCAACGTGTTTGCTTCTTCTTCGATACATGAACATAGTATGTAAAGGAATAGCCAACCTTCTGAATTACTCATTTCAGGAAGTGTAAAGTCTTTTTCGTCCATAGTTGTCCTCGTTTCAAAAGATTTATCAATCTTTTCACCAAAATATAGTATCTTTCATGTTCACTTTAAGCTCATTACCATCAGAAGTCAAGTACCGTGTTATAGCGGAGAGATTTCAGCTATGGTGTAAACAGCCTCTGACTACACCTCTTGCAGATTACAGGAATAATCCCATTGAAAATACTAGCTTTTTCGCACTCTATTTTTCGACGCATAAGGAGAGCGGGATGCTGCATCAAGCACAGCACCCCGCCTCATTATCAGTATTCTTTTTCGTCTAATGGCCGATAGTCGGTAACGCTTCGCAGGTACGCCTCTACATCGCCGTTCAGGATCAGATCGGCATAGCCCACCGGGTCATGAGTGAGCAGGTAGTCCAGCTCTGACCGCTCGTACATGTTCCGGGCAACCTCGTCCTCGACGGCCATGCAGTCAATGTCGATCAGCGTCCCGTCCGTGTAGCGCAGCTCTACGGTCTGAGAGTCTTCATGATACTCACAGCAAATAAGTCTTCTCATAATGATTTCCTCCATATCATAATTTAGCTTTTCGCTTGCATGGTTTGTGGCTGGTTTGGAAATCATCGATGATAAAGCAAAATCCGAACCCATCTCCAATTGAGAAGATGTGGTTCGGATTATCTTGCTTTGGTGGGGGAAGGTGGATTCGAACCACCGAAGGCATTGCCAGCAGATTTACAGTCTGTCCCCTTTGGCCACTCGGGAATTCCCCCATATTCAATTGCGCCGTGTGGAGCTGGTGGACGGACTCGAACCCCCGACCTGCTGATTACAAATCAGCTGCTCTACCGACTGAGCTACACCAGCATCTTACCGGCATCGCCCGTGTATCGGTCAAGCAACCTGACTCCTGAGCGCTTAGTTATAATAGCAAACAGAATTGAATTTGTCAACCTTTATTTTTCAAAAATTGAAAAATATTGTCCGTGCGGATCAATTTTCTCCCCCGTCTGCCTGTGCTGCACTTTTGTGCCGACAGTATTCCCTCCTCCTCAATGGCGAAAAGCCATTTCAAGAGGAGGGATCCCATTTCAGTTAAGCAACTTTTTTAGACAGTCGCCACGGCGGTGTTTGCGCTTGCGTCCACAGGATGATATGTGGAGACGATTCCCATTATCTTTTCGCGAATATTTTTGTCGTTGTAGTAAGCTGCGTCCATAAGCTCCGCCAGTCCACCCAGAAAGGCATCCGCATCAAAGGGGATCGGTCTGCCGATCAGGATAAGTTTGTTGTCCGTCCTGCGAAGTCCTTCTTCCGCCATAAGCTTTTCTTCGTACAGCTTTTCCCCCGGCCGCAGCCCGGAGTATTCGATCTTGATATCCACATCCGGTGTGAAGCCGGAGAGCTTGATCAGATTTCGTGCCAGCGTGTCGATTTTTACCGGCTCTCCCATGTCGAGGACAAAGATCTCACCGCCGTGCGCATAGGTACCCGCCAGGAGGACAAGGCTGACAGCTTCCGAAACTGTCATGAAGTAGCGGATCACATCCGGGTGTGTAACGGTAACCGGACCGCCGTCTGCGATCTGTTGTTTAAAGATGGGGATCACGGAGCCGTTGGAGCCGAGCACGTTTCCAAAGCGAACGGCGACAAATTCGGTCCTGCACGTGCGCATCTGCGCACTGTCGTCCGGGAGCACCGGGAAATGAGAACTCAGCCTTGGGATATCCGCAGCACGCCCCTCCTTGATTTTGGCGTCAAAGCTCTGAATAACCATCTCGCACAGGCGTTTGCTTGCGCCCATGACGTTGGTCGGATTGACGGCCTTATCGGTGGAGATCAGCACAAAGCGCTCACAGCCGCTGCACATGGCCGCATACGCCGTCTTATATGTACCGATCGCATTGTTTTTGATTGCCTCGCAGGGGCTGTCCTCCATAAGCGGTACATGCTTATGTGCCGCCGCGTGGTAGACAATCTGAGGGCGGAACGTCGAGAATACATCCATCAGGCGCCGGCTGTCCCGCACAGAGCCGATCAGAACCTCCAGATGGAGCTGCGGATACTTCTTCTTCAGTTCAAGCTGGATCGCGTAGGCATTGTTTTCATAGATATCGAAGATGATCAGACAAGCCGGATCATGCGCTGCGATCTGACGGCAGAGCTCGCTGCCTATGCTTCCGCCGCCGCCCGTCACCATGACGGTCTTGCCGTTGATAAACTCGAATACCTCCCGAAGATCTGGCTTGATCGGTTCACGCCCGAGAAGATCTTCAATGGCCACATCCTTCATATCTGCCACATCGACCTGTCCCGAAACCAGCTGCGCAATGCTGGGCAGGGATTTCAAGGTGCAGCCCGTCTCACTGCAGATGCCGAGGATTTCCTTTTTATCCTCTGCCGAAGCAGAAGGGATGGCATAGTAAATTTTTGTAATTGTGTATTTTTCTACGCTTGCAAGAATCTCATCCCGGCCGCCGACAATGGGGACGCCATCGAGAAAGCGGTTCCATTTGTTCGGATTGTCATCTATGATGCAGACCACTTTGTCGTGCAGCTTCCCGTTATTGTTAATATCCCGCAGGATCATCTGCCCAGCCTGGCCTGCGCCGATCAGCATGACACGGTCTACGATCCCGGCATTTTTATATGCGGCAACCTTGAAGTAAAGCAGAAGCCGATAGGTAAAACGCGGAATAAGAAGGAGTACGAACTGTGTTCCCGCCCCCCAGAGATAATAGGAAAGGGGAAAACGATCAAAGATCAGGGTGATCGCAAGTGTGTGGAGCAAAGAGGCCGCGACTGATCCGCAGAAGGTATTGATGAGCTCATTCTGGCTGGCATATCTCCACATGCCGCGATACATGCGGAATTTCCAAAAAATCAGGATGGCAACCAGCGCATAGGGCAGAATAAAGAGCGCAAATGCCACGCGGTTATACTTGGGGATATTGGAATAGATGCAGTCGTAGCGCACCCACAGCGCCAGAAAATACGACAGGCATACTGAGATTACATCGCAGATCATCAGGCAGATCGCCATAAGATGCCAATGTTCAACTCCATGTTTTTCTTTCATAGGAACCTCATAAGTACCGAATCAATGATACATGAATCCCGCTGCTTTTGCGGTTAAATCATGATTCTTCTCTATCAAAAACATATCAAATATTGATAACAATTCCACTTTAATCTCAGTTATTGTAACATGTTTATCAGTTGCGTTCAATAGCAAATTTGGGATTCGTCTGTGCACCGTTCATGCCCGGCGATAATTCGCCGCTCCGCCGCATATGCTTTTGGCATAGGAGGGATGGCCATGCAGAGTAAACATATTCCGCGTCGGCACGGCGCAATGCTGCAGTCGCTCATGATGCTGGCGGCAGTCGGCTTGATTTTCTGGGCAGTCAACACTCCCGCTGTAGTCGGTGTCTCGGCAGCGAAGCGAGAGCTTCCGGTCTACTGTGTACAGCAGGATGAAAAAATCGTTGCCCTCAGCTTTGACGCTGCCTGGGGCAATGAAGATACACAGGCGCTGATCGATATTCTGGATCAGTATGGTGTAAATACAACTTTTTTCGTGGTCGGGGACTGGGTGGACAAATATCCGGAATCCGTCCGGGCATTGGCAGAGGCCGGCAATGAAGTCATGAATCACTCCTCCAGCCACGCACATTTTGCCGCTCTCAGCACAAACGAGATCACTGCCGACATTACCGCCTGCAACGACAAAATTGAGGCAATCACCGGCGTCCGGCCGACGCTGTTCCGCTGCCCGTATGGAGAATACGACGACCATGTGATCAACGCAGTAGAATCCCTCGATATGACCGCTGTACAATGGGACGTTGACAGCCTCGACTGGAAGGGGATCCCGGCCGGTCAGATCACGCGGCGGGTTTTGGACCGGGTACAGCCGGGGAGCATTGTGCTGTTCCACAATGCCGCCGAGCACACGCCGGAGGCCTTGCCCGCGATCCTCGAATCACTGCTTGGCGAGGGATACCGCATTGTGCCGATCTCTGAGATTCTGCTGGACGGCGACTGTTTCATCGACAGCACTGGCCGTCAATGCAGGCGATAACAGGAAACCTCCAAGCGGAAGACGCTTCCGCCTTGGAGGTTTTACATTTGGGATTTATGGTTCCCGTTTATGTTCACACTTCGGGTCTTTTTCGATCCGGTACAAGGCGGCCAGCGCTGCTACACTGACAAGCAGTAATAATTATTTGTGTCACATATTGAGAGGTATATGTAATCGTTCCCTCATATGTCCACTGGGAGCAACCTGCAGTCAATTTGCCTCAGGAATATCGATAAATAATGTAGACCAAGAAATGGCGGCAACTGCCACGACGATCAGCACGACGATGAGTACATTGCGCGGGTCACGTTACTCTTGTAATATGCGCTTAACTGCGGTATAATTTCAAAGAAAACAGATCAACAGACCCACAGGAGGACAACCATGAAATACACCAAGAAAAGCGGTATTGCGCTGATCCCGTTTCTCGTGTTCATCGTTATCTATCTCGGCGCCGGCCTCATATACCAGGCCCGCGGCGAAGCCATGGCCTTCTACATGTTCCCGTCTGTCACAGCCATGTTCATTGCGGTGCTCGTCGCCTTCTGCATGAGCCGAGGCACCATCAACGAAAAATTTGAGACCTTCGCAAAGGGCGCGGCCAACGTCGACGTGCTGACCATGCTCATCATCTATATCCTCGCCGGCGCTTTCGCCACCGTAGCGGGCGAAATGGGTGCCAAGGACGCCACTGTCAACCTCGGTCTGTCGCTGGTGCCGCCCTCCCTGCTGGCGGCAGGCATGTTTGTCATTGCTGCCTTCTTCGGTACCGCCACCGGCACCTCCATGGGCACGATTTCCGCGCTTATCCCCATCGCCATCGGCGTGGCGGAAAAGGGCAATCTCTCCCCCACTGTCATAATTGCGGCAGTCGTAGGCGGCGGCATGTTCGGCGATAATCTCTCCATGATCTCCGATACCACCATCGCTGCTACCCGCTCCCAGCGCGTGGAGATGCGCGACAAGTTCCGCGTGAACTTCCTGATCGCGCTGCCCGCAGCGATCGTCACGCTGGTCCTTCTGCTGATCTTCGGCCGTCCCGAGACTGCCGCCCCTCTGGGAGACCTTTCTTTCAGTCTGGTGAAGATCATCCCCTATCTCGCCGTTCTGATCCTCGCCCTGTGCGGACTGAATGTGTTCCTTGTACTTCTCATCGGCATTTTCTCCGCCGGGATCATCGGCATACTCACCGGCTCCATGGACATTGCGGGCTTTGCCCAGGCCATCTACGACGGCTTCTGCGGGATGAATGAGGTATTTTTCCTCACGCTTCTTTGCGGCGGCATGAGTGAGATGATTGCCAAAGAGGGCGGCATCAACTGGATCATTGACAAGCTGCGCGGCATTATGAAGGGCAACAAATCCGCCCAGATCGGCATCGCAGCCCTGGTCTCCGCCTGTGACTGCGCCACCGCGAACAACACGGTCGCCATCATCGTGGCGGGTGACATGGCACGGGAAGTGTCCCATAGCTGCAAGGTCGACCCGCGCCGCACCGCTTCCCTGCTGGACATTTTCTCCTGCGTGTTCCAGGGTGTCATCCCCTACGGCGCTCAGCTCGTCGTGGCGGCAAGCCTTGCAAACCAGGCATCCGAGACAGGTGCGGTCTTCTCCGCTGCCGGACTCGTCGGAGGCATGTGGTATTGCTGGATTCTGGCTCTGTTCGGCGTACTGTCTATCTTCATCCCCTTTGCCGACGGCGTGATCCGCAAGGATCCCTGGAACTGGGAATATGACTGCCCTGAATCCAAGGCTGCAGAAAAAAAGGCAGCAAAGTAATATTTTCAATACAACGTTCTATCTCTCCAAACGTAAAAAGCCGATTTCGGTTTCACCCGAAATCGGCTTTTTGTTTCTTATTTGCGTATTATCTGTACATATAATTAGAACGCCAGCAGCTCACCGAGCATGGACATATCCTGATCGGTATGAAACAGTTCTGTCTCATCGTCATCGTTGAGCTCAGCCAACTTCTGGTTTGCAGCCTCCACCATTTCAGCAACATCGTTGTCCACGCCGAAGAGCGTCGCGGCGGAGGTACTGTTCGGCCAGCTCCACACACCGTTTTCAACCACATAGCCGGAAGCGTTGATGCGGCTGTAGCCGATGCCGCTGAGTTTTTCCCCACCGGAGACAAGGATCACATCCGCATCCGCTTTGTCACTGAGAATAGACGGCTCTGTGCTGCTGTTGTTGTCGAAGACTATGTCAATTCCGGTTGTGGCTGCAACGAGGTCTTCGGCAGACAGTTCCGCATCCGTGTGGGCAATTACATAGACGATCTCCGCGCCGTCATTGCGTGCGCTGTCTACCGCGCTCTGCAGAGCGTTAATTGCCGTTTTTGCATCTTCTCCCGCTGTCACACCGATGAAGGCGATCCGCTTTCCGTCAGCGTTCAGGATCACATAGGGTTCCAGCGCAAGCTCGCCCTCAATGGTGAAATTGCAGGAGATATAGGGAAAGTCAGAGGATCTGACCAGCTTCAAAAACTGTACGACACCGTAATCCATCTCATGGTCGCCGGGAACCGCAACATCGTAGTCGAGGGCGTTCATAAGGTCAATGATGGCTTCGCCCCGGCTCTGTTTGCCGATCTCGCCGCCCTGCACGGCATCGCCGCCGTCAACGAGAATTGTGGTGTAGCCCTGTGACTCCAGCGAATCGCGCAGCGCCTTGAGGCCGGCATAGCCGAAGCCTTCATCAATGCCGCAGCGCACATCACCGGTGTAGAGGACCATGATCTCGCCGTTTTTCTTGACCTCCGGCTTTTCCATTTCATTCAGTCCTGTCACAGGCTTCGGATCAGCGTAAATGTCGACGGGATCAGCATAGATATCCACGCCCTCTCCCGCGTCGGCAGGCTTCTCGGACGCAGGCAGCATTGCCGTCACCAGCTTTTTGAGCGCTTCTGTCGTGAGACCGGCACCTTCTCTGCCGCATGCCATCGTAACGGCATAGGCCGTTTCGTCGTCTTTGAAGACAGCAACGTTGATGCTTGTGCCGTCACCGAGGCAATTGACCGCAACACCGTCAAAATCTTCGTCCCACTCGCGGGTATAGGTGTTGTAGTCGCCGGAGAGATAATACCCCTCGTCGTCAAGCGAGGCTCGAATCATCAGTTCCTCGTTCCCGTCCGAGTAGTCGGCTTCAAGCGTTCCGGGCATGGCACGATAGTACAGCAGCTTCATATTCTGCGGCAGATCATTCTCTTCAGGCAGACGGGTTTCGACGCCGGAGATTTCTGCCGCCTCGGCGAGGGAATCTGTCTGTGTCCAGGGATTCGGCATGCCGACAAATTCCGATATGACGGGTGTTTCAGTGGAGCCGAACGTCGGCTCCGTCAGGTACACGTCGTCGGTCCGCGGGCTGTTCTTCGGCTGTTCCCGGATAACGTCCGCCTCCGGTTCCGCCATGTGCGGATCATGCATGTCCGGTCTGTTGTGGGACGATTGTCTCCTGTGCTGTCCGGCTCCCTCCGGCATGGAGCTCATGCTTTCGGCGTAAAGCAGGTTCAGATACTCATTCCAGCTCTGGGCGGCTTTATCATAGAGTCTCTCCTGCATCACCGGGTCCTGTTCGTCCTCCGCGGCAAACATATATACCAGAAAGTCTTCCAGCAGTATTTCTTCGGGAGTTTTCATTTCTTCCTTGTAAGCATCTTCTTCAGAAGGCGCTGAGAAAACAAGTTCTGGTGCCGCATCGGCATCGTCCGGTATTTGGACCTTCTCATCCGTTTCCGGCATGAGATAGATATCTGTCGGACCGTCCGCGCCGCCAATAATGCCGACGTCCTTGTCTGCAGGAGCTTCCTCCTGCACGGTAAGCGCCGTACTGAGGCTCTGCAGAACAATGTCCATATAGCTGTCCCAGCACTTCACAACTTCGCGATAGAGTGCTGCCTGTGCTGCGGGGTCAGTCTCGGCCTCAGCAGCCATGGTATACATCAGGAAATCCGAAAGAGCGCTCTTGCGCACAAGCTCCAGCTCAGCCCCGCAGCCGCCCGTGCACACCGGGTCTCTTTCCGGCGCGGAAGCGCAGACACAGTCCTCGGCATAGGCCGCCGGAATAAGCATGCAGACCAGCACGACGAGCAGCAGAACACTCAGTGCATAGGCAGTCCTTCTCTTCATCATATGTACATCTCCTTTATCAGTGCCGGGTTAGCCTCTTCCTGTCTTAGGTGCTTTTTATTATAGCATACAATTGATGTCATTTTCATGAACAAAAGCAACAATTTATATTATTTAAGATATACACTTATGGATCTATGAAAACAGTCCGAAGCCGTTTGGCTTCGGGCTGTTGATTATTCTGTTATCAGCGGTCTGTCCTGTCCTTCGGCAGCGGAGAGCGCAATGTGCCGGATCTCGCGCCCGCGATTATCGATGATGAAACGGGCGATCTCATCCTCGATCTTCTTCTGGATCGTACGGCGCAGATTGCGTGCGCCATATGTGACGGAATAGGCCTCCCGCACCAGGTAATCCAGGAGGCTATCGTCCCAGGTGAGGACGATGCTCTTTTCCTCCATGAGTTCTCGCACCTCAGAGAGCATCAGGCCAGCGATGGCGCGGAAATCCTTTTCCGTGAGCTGGTTGAAGCAGATGATCTCATCCACGCGGTTAATAAACTCAGGGCGCAGGAAATCATTGAGCGCCTTCATAGCCCGCTCACGCGACATGTCGCTGAGGCTTCCGCCGAAGCCGACCGATCCGGTTTTGGTATTGGAGCCGGCATTGGTGGTCATGACAATGACAGTGTTTTCAAAGTTGACGGTGCGGCCCTGGGCATCCGTGATCCGTCCGTCGTCCAGAATCTGCAGCAGAATGTTCATCACGTCCGGATGCGCCTTCTCGATCTCGTCAAAGAGCACCACACTGTAGGGCTTGCGGCGGATCTTCTCGGTGAGCTGCCCCGCCTCGTCATAGCCCACATAGCCCGGAGGCGAGCCGATTATGCGGGAGACCGCAAACTTCTCCATGAACTCCGACATGTCAAGGCGGATGAGACTCTCCGGCGTGTTGAACAGGTCGGCTGCAAGCTGCTTGACAAGTTCCGTCTTACCAACGCCGGTGGGGCCGACAAAGATAAAGCTCACGGGTTTGCGTTTGACCTTGAGACCGACGCGGCTTCTTCGGATGGCAGCGCAGACGGTGTCCACCGCCTCGTCCTGGCCGATGATGTGCTGCTTGAGATGGTAGTCCAGGTTTGCAAGGCGCTCAAGCTCATCTGCCCGCACTGTTGAGGCAGGAATCTTGGTCCAGAGCTCGATGACCCGGGCGAGGTTATCCATACTCAGGGCGGGCATGGGCTTAGCCTCCAACTCCCGGAGTTCCGCCTCACGCTGCATCTCGCGGCTTCTGAGGGCGGCAATGCGGGCGTAGCGCTGGTCCAGCAACTCATCGGTGAGTTCCTGACCGTTGGGCACATCCGCGCTCATGAGAGCCTCGCGCTCGAAGCGGATGTTTTCCAGGTCGCGCTGAATCTCCGCCTTGCGGGTGATGTCCGGATCCTTAAGGTTTACGTCGGAGCAGGCCTCGTCGATGAGGTCGATGGCCTTATCCGGCAGGAAACGATCGGTGATGTAACGCTCACTCAGCAGCACCGCCTTGCGGCACATCTCGTCGCTGATCGCCACGCCGTGGTAGTCCTCGTAATAATGGGCAATGCCGCGCAGAATCTTCACGCTGTCCTCGATGGACGGCTCATTGACGGTCACAGGCTGGAAGCGCCGCTCAAGGGCGGAGTCCTTTTCGATGTGCTTGCGGTACTCGGTAAAGGTAGTGGCGCCGATGACCTGGATCTCCCCGCGGGAAAGGGCGGGCTTGAGGATGTTAGCGGCGTTCATGCTGCCCTCGGCATCCCCGGCGCCGACGATATTGTGCACCTCGTCGATGACGAGGATGACGTTGCCCTGCTTGCGGATCTCTTCGATGAGGCCTTTCATGCGGCTTTCAAACTGTCCGCGAAACTGTGTGCCCGCGACCAGCGCTGTGAGGTCGAGCAAAAACACCTGTTTATCCCGGAGCTTTACCGGCACGGTGCCGCCCGCGATACGCTGGGAAAGCCCTTCGGCGATGGCGGTTTTGCCGACGCCGGGCTCGCCGATGAGGCAGGGGTTATTCTTCTGACGGCGGTTGAGGATCTGAATGACCCTCTCCAGCTCCTCTTCCCTGCCGATCATGCGGTCGAGCTTCCCTTCGCGTGCGCGCTTTGTCAGGTCGATACAGTAGCTGTCCAGGAACTTGCGCTTGCCGCCGTTTTTCGGTGCGGACTGCCCCGCGCCGCCGGAGCGGTTATCCTGCGCGGGAGGCGGGGCGTTGTCGGCGCTGCTGTTCCCGCCGCCGAACAGGCGGTTGAGAAACGGGAAGGTCGCGGTCTTGCCGTCGTCATCGCTGCCGGAATCGGACTCATCCACAGGGGTGAGATCCTCCACGCCGCTCAGGGCGTTCATCATCTCGCCCGTCAGGCCTTCAAGGTCTTCATCGGACAGGCCCATCTTGTTGATGACATCGTCCACAGGCTTGATGTGCAGTTCACGCGCACACTTGAGGCACAGCCCCTCGTTTCTGGTCTGGCCGCCTTCTATTTTTGTGATAAAGACCACCGCGACGTTCTTGCCGCAGCGGGAGCAAAGTGTAGGCCGCATGGGGTCCCTCCAGGTTCAGAAATTGGGTTATAAGAGGCTTCCGGTCAGGGAGTCGAAGATCAGGAAAAAGCGGCCAAGGGTCGTGTGGGCCATGGTCTCCTTGCCAATGATGATTCCGAGAAAACTCAGAAGCCAGCAGAGCAGAATGCAGTAGAGAAAGCCCTTGCCGAAGCCGAGGATGGCCCCGCCGATCTCATCCACGCTCTCGAGATTCGGTAGCCGGAAGGAAAGGTTGCCGATACTTGCCACTGCCACCAGCAGAATCAGGATCAGCAGGAACGAAACCAGCATGGTCCCGACAGAGGTAATGGTATCACACAGAACGCTTACAATGGCCTGTGTCATGGTGCAGCCGGTCTCTGCCTCGAGGTTCACGGCATCCGCCGCCAGGTCCTCTGCACGCTTGGAGTAAAGTCCCAGGTCCGTCAGGCTCTCGTAGGCGTAGTCATAGCGCAGAGAGCTGTCCTGCTGCAGGATATCCTCCAGGGAAAGCTCGCTGCTGCCGTAGCCCATGCGCTCCAGGATCGCATCCCGGTTGCGGTGGGAATCGAGATACCCAGAAACAAAGGGCTCGAGCGCCGGAACTACTTCGTGCGAGTAGGCAGCGGAGACGATGCTTGCACCCAGCAGAGAAATGATGATCGCGAGGATGCCCGCGACGCCGCCCACCAGGCCGCGCTTATAGCCGTTCCAGGTGCACAGGGCGATGATAATGATGAGTAAAATGTCAATAACAGCTTTCATATGTACCGCTCATCCTTTTCATAACAGGAATAGTGTAGCACATCTTTGTGAACAAATATAGGGCCGAATTAGTTTCTCTCCATCATGTCCCCAGCTGCACCATCATACCAGACACGGTTCAAATATAACCCCTGGGGCGGCATGGTGGGGCCGGTGAGCCGCCGGTCGCCCTTTTCGAGCAGTTCCGGGATCTCCTCCGGCAGAAGCTTTCCGTAGGAGGCATAGACCATGGTGCCGACCATGGCCCGGCACATATTGTAGAGAAATCCGTCAGCACAGATGGAGACAGTGATGAGGTCCCCTTCCCTTTCGGCGCGGCACCAGTGCACGGTGCGCACGGTGGTCTTCGTCTCGGTTCCGACAGAGCGCACAGCACGAAAATCGTGCGTCCCCTCAAAAGCGCGGGCAGCACGCTGCATCAGGTTCATATCCAGATGCTGAGGATAAAAGCACACGCGTTTTTCCAGGAAGGGATCGCGGATGTTCCTGTTGAGTATTTTATATACATATTCTTTTTTTATACAGGAACCGATGGCGTTAAAATTCTCCGTTACCTCGCAGGCATCCAGCACGGCGATATCCTCCGGCAGGCGGGAATTGAGCGCCAAAGGGAGTCTCTCCATGGGTATGCGGGTCCCGCTGTGAAAATTCGCACAGTAGCACAGCGCGTGAACGCCCGCGTCCGTGCGCCCGCAGCCGACGACGCGAAGCCGCTCGCCGGTAACCTTGAAGATGGCGTTCTCCAGCGTTTCTGCCACGGTAACGTCGTTTTTCTGCACCTGCCAGCCATGGTAGCGGCTGCCGTCATAGCGCAGACAGAGGGCGATGTTCTTCATAGCGCGTACCTTTTGAGCACAAACATGGCTGCAAGAAAAACGGCGCCCAGCACAAGGGCAATGGAATCACGCGTAGCCATGTGCAGTTGTTTCATGCGGGTACGTCCCTCACCGCCGTGATAGCAGCGGCTCTCCATCGCAACCGCCAGCTCGTCGGCCCGCTTGAAGGCGGATACGAACAGCGGCACGAGGATCGGCAGCAGGGCTTTGGCGCGCTGGACGAGATTGCCGGTCTCAAAGTCCGCGCCGCGTGCCTTCTGGGCAGACATGATTTTGTCAGTTTCCGAGATGAGCGTGGGAATAAAGCGCAGAGCCATGCTCATCATGATGGTCATCTCATGCACGGGCACCTTGATTTTCTTCAGGGGGTTCATGAGGATCTCCAGCCCGTCGGTCAGGGCGATGGGGCTGGTGGTGTAGGTCAACAGGAAGGTACCGGAGATGAGCAGTACGATACGCAGCACCATCTGCACCGCCCGCGCAATGCCCTCCCAGGTGATGATCCATCCGGGAAGGACAGGTTTGCCCACGGTATAAAAGATGTTCAGCGCCGCTGTCAGAATGATGATGACGAGCATCGGCTTGATGCCCTTGAACATGGTGCCGGGCTTGATTTTGGAAAGCGCCATGCACATTGCCGTTACAGCCGTCACCACCGCGTAGCCGCCCCAGCCGTTTGCCTGGAAGAGAGCCACAATATAGGCGATGACGAGGATGAGCTTGGTGCGCGGGTCCAGCCGGTGCACAATCGTATTTCCGGGGAAATACTGGCCGAGGGTGATGTCCTTCAGCATGACTTTCCCTCCCTGACAGCAAGCAGTGCCTGCAGGAGCTGCTCATGGGTAAAGACGCTCTCGGGCAGCGGAATGTTCCGCTTTCTGAGTGCCAGAGCGAGTTCCGACGCCTTGGGCACATTCAGGCCGATCTCCACCAGCTCCTGCGCACGGGAGAAAACCTCGGGCGGCGTGCCGTCCATGGTGACCGTACCCTCATGGAAGACGATGATACGCTCGGCAAAGCGGGCCACATCATCCATACTGTGGCTCACGATCAGGACCGTTGCACCGCTTTTTTCACGATAACGGAAGATGTTGTCAAGGATCTGCGTGCGCCCTGCGGGATCAAGCCCCGCCGTCGGCTCATCGAGTATGAGCACTTCAGGCCGCATGGCGATGACGCCCGCGATGGCAATGCGCCGCTTCTGCCCGCCGGAAAGCTCCAAAGGCGAACGCTCAAACAGTGCCTCCTCCACACCGGTGAAGGCAGCAGCCTCGCGCACGCGCTCATTGATCTCTTCCTTACCGAGCTTCATGTTGCTCGGCCCGAAGGCAATATCCCGGTACACCGTCTCTTCAAAAAGCTGGTACTCCGGGTACTGGAACACAAGCCCGACCTTCCATTTGACATCCCGTCGGGCGAATTTATCGCGATTGATATCCTCCCCGTCCAGCAGTACCCGGCCCGAGGTAGGCTGCAACAGGGCATTCAGGTGCTGGATAAAGGTGGATTTGCCGGAGCCGGTGTGCCCGATCAGCGCCGCAAGCTGTCCCTTCGGAATGGTGAGGCTGACGTCGTGAATCGCTGTCTTTTCAAAGGGAGTTCCCTTGCTGTAGACGTGGCACAGGTTTTCCGTAGTGATCTCTGCCATTTATCTCCGACTCCGTTCGCTTTGTAATGATTGGGCAATGAGCTCCGCACAGTCCTCTACTGTCAGCGGCTCTCCCTTGAGTGTGAGACCTGCCGCGCGCAGATCCTGCAGAAGCCGCGCAGTCTCCGGCTGTTCCAGGCCTTCCCGGCGCAGGAGCTCTTCATTTGCAAAGACACTCTCAGGCTTCCCGTCTGCCATGATGCAGCCGTTTGACATGACAATCAGACGGTCGGCATCTATGCACTCGTCCATATGGTGGGTGATGTAGACAACCGTCAACCCCTTGTTGTGGCATAGGGAGTATACGGTTTCCACGACTTCCTTGCGGCCCTGCGGATCAAGCATGGCGGTCGGTTCATCAAGCACGATGATGTCCGGCTCCATGGCGATGACCCCCGCGATGGCAACGCGCTGCTTCTGTCCGCCGGAGAGCAGGTGCGGCGCGTGCATGCGATATTCGTACATTCCAACCAGTCTCAAGGCCGCGTCCACGCGCCTGCGGATCTCCTGCGGTTCTACGCCCAGATTCTCCGGGGCAAAGGCGACATCGTCCTCCACAACGTTTGCAACGAGCTGATTGTCCGGATTCTGGAAGACCATGCCCACGCGGCGGCGCACATCGATGATGTGCGCCGCGTCGGCGGTGTCCAGGCCGTCCACCAGCACACGCCCGAAGTCCGGGATCAGGATACCGTTCATGTGCTTTGCGAAGGTGGACTTCCCGGAACCGTTATGTCCCAGCACCGCCACGAAGCTGCCCTGTTCAATGGAAAGGCTCACACCGCACAGGCTCTCCTTCTCATCCGCGGGATAGGTATAATGTACGTTGTCAAATACGATTACTGGTTCCAATAGTCTTACCTCGTTGTTCTATCGGGAACTGTTAAACCTTTTCGCGCTTTTTGCGCCTTGCCGCATTTGCAATTCCCGGCCCGCGCTTATGCGCCTCGGCCCGCCAATTGCGCGGCTGCGGAGAAACCTGACTCCCTTTTTCCGCCCCCGGCGGCGGGAGTCAGCTTTCCCACCGGCACGATGCCCCGCAGGGCAGGTACAAGCCGCTGTCGGTGACAGGCAGGGCCAGCTCCTGGCTGTCGGAACGGCCGCCGAATTTTTTGGTGAATATGCTCTCGGTCACGTAGCTGAGGACCGAGGCGGAAAGGCCGGTGGTGTAGGAATTTATCAAAACGAAGAGCGGATCATCCGAAAGCACCCCGGCGCAGAGAGACACAAAAGGCCAGAGATTCTGTTCCAGCTTCCAGACCTCGCCCCCGGGGCCGCGCCCGTAGGAGGGCGGATCCATGATGATCGCGTCATACCTGTGACCACGGCGGATCTCACGCTCGACAAACTTGGCGCAGTCGTCCACGATCCAGCGCACCGGAGCATTCTGCAGTCCCGAGGCAGCGGCATTCTCCTTACCCCAGGCGACCATACCCTTGGCGGCGTCAACATGACAAACGCTGGCCCCGGCTTTCAGGCATGCGACCGTCGCGGCACCTGTATAGCCGAAGAGATTCAGGACGCTGATCTCACGCCCGGCATTTCGGATCTTCTCCATGGCCCAATCCCAGTTGGCGGCTTGTTCGGGAAAAAGGCCAGTATGTTTGAAATTCATGGGCTTTACATTGAATGTCAGGTCCCCATAGCGTATACGCCAGTTTTCCGGCAGATCCCCCTTGTCCCAGCTTCCGCCGCCAGTCTGACTGCGGTGATAACGGGCGTTGCGGTCATTCCAGTGGGGATTGCGGCGCGGCGTATCCCAGATGGCCTGAGGGTCGGGGCGTACCAGATAATAACGCCCCCAGCGCTCCAGCTTCTCGCCATTTGAGCAGTCGATCAGTTCAAAATCCTGCCATTGATCTGCAACAAACATAAGCCTCTCCATTATCTCAATTATAGCCTTAACTGTGGTATTTTACCATGGAAGTTCCCTGCGGTCAAGGAGAAGCTTAATTTTACATATTTTTGTTTACATAAATTATTTGTCGTAATTTATTTTACGTAAATTAATTAACGTAATTTATTTTACATATTTCTATTACCAGGATTGTGTGTTTTATCTTGTCAAATTGAACGGAATCATGGTATACTATGAAAGCTTTATTTGACCATTGGGAGATTTAGAATACATGGCAGAAGAAACATATTATCTGATCGATTTTGAGAATGTCGGGCTGAAGGGACTGGAAGGCGCTGAAAAGCTTGGGCCGCAGGATCACGTGCACCTGTTCTCGACCCGCAATGCGCCGAAGATCAACACCGCCACTCTCGCCCACTTCAACGGTACAAACCTGCTGGTACATGAGGTCCCCGCAAAAAGCCAGTCCGTGGATATGCACCTCGTATCTTTCCTTGGCTATTTACTGGGTAGTTGTCAGTCTGTCCCCACCATTGTCATACTCAGCAATGACACCGATTACGACGATATCTGTCAGTTTTGGAAGACGGAACGCAGCATCAGTGTTGTACGCCGTGACCGGTTCGAAGAGCCGAAGCCTTCCGCGCAGAAAAAGACGACTGCAAAAACCAAAAGCGCCAATAAGGCGGTTGTGAAAGAGAAGCCGCAGACTGTGACGGAGAAGGCGCCTGTAAAGAACAAGCCGCAGGTGCAGGCCAAAGAGAAAGCGCCCGCGAAAGTGACGGTACAGCCAGAGGCCAAAGAGAAGCCCGTCAAGGCGCTTGAGCCGAAGGACAAGACCGCCGTCAACAACACGGTGCTGAAAACGCTCAGCGCGGCAAAGTATGAAAATGAGATCGTCAGCTTCTGCGCCTCGCAGGTGACAAAGCTTTTCGCGGAAAAGAACGGCAAACAGCAGATTTACCGCTCCATTATCAGCAAATATGGTCAGGAGAAGGGCCTCGACATTTATCGTCATATCAAGAAGCTTCTTTAAAGAGCAGCGGCAAATTCGCGTTCGTGCGAATTTGCCGCTGTACTTTTTTATTTTTCAAATAGGAAATCCGTCGCTGTCTGGCGGAAGTCAAACATATTCGGCGCATGGCAGTGAGCAAAGGTAGCAATGGCGGCAAGGTCCATCGGCTCCGGCAGCCAGGCCTGCACATGTACCGTTCCGTTTTCCTCATAGGGAAATACGCCCAGCGCTGTCCAGTTCTCGCCGTCGCTGACCCAGAGGGTTCGCGGGCCGAAGACCATACTCTTGTTGGCGGTATTCTCTGCAATCAGCTGATACTCAAAGGTAAAGCCCACACAATTCCGGAGTTTCTCGTCCAGTACGGTATATTGCTGCTGTGTACCGGGAAGCCAGTCCCCCGACCATCTGAGGGAGGTTTCATGCTGCACAGCAAAATCATCCTCGCGCGCAGCCCCAATGGTATATGTCGGGCCCGGAAACCCCTCCAGCAGCCGCACGCTCTGGATCCACCCCGTGTGCAGCTTGTAGCTGTCATCCCGATAGACGATACAGGACATGTCGTTTTCTTCGGCAACGACAGTGACCTCGGTCCCCTCGAATACAAATCCCTGAGGCGGGATACCGCTCTTTGTCTGCGGCATGGTTTCGACAAACAGATTCGGCGCATACCACGCCTTTCGGGCATAGAGGGTTTTCCACTCTTCAAGCCAGCTTTCCTCTTGCGGCAGGACGATGCAGCTCCAGTTCCGCGTTGTCTGCAGTTTTTCAAGCCCTCGCTGCGCAGCACTGTCTCCGGCGGCATAAACGCTTACAGACGGGAGCAGCAGACACAGGATCAAAAGCAGGGCAAGGCTTCTTGTTATATGTTTCATGAATGTTCTGTTGCGCCTGCAACAGCCTCTTCTTTGTTGACGGAAATTGTTTCTTCACCGAGGGCAGGATCGTCCTGCACAGGCCGCGGCTTTGTAATCGAGCCGGCCGCACTGCTCAGGAGCCTTGCAAAGAAAAGCCACGCAGCCATGGCCGCGATGCCGAGAAACAGCATCTGCAATGCAAGCCTCATCGGAGAGAAAGGCTTTTCTTCGGGAATGTCAAAAACCTCAGCGGCCTGCGGATTGCGCACTACACGCCAGGTGCAGTCCTCAATCTCCGGAGGATCCGGTACGGTCTCCAGCTCTTTTTGCTTTAGCTCCAGCCGTTCGTTCTCCGCGTTCCAGGCAGCCAGGTCGGCGGCATAATTGCGCTCAGCCTTATCAAGCCGCGCTTTCTCCCGCTCAAACAGGGTAAAGGTATCAAGATAGTCCTCTCCCCCGGCGTACCACGCGTCGCGCAGTTCGCTGTGCCGCCGCAGTTCGTCCCTGCTTGCGTTTCCGGTACCTGCACCGATGCCGGCCTCTGCTTCGTCCAGTAAGCGGCCGTCCTCATTGAGTTCTGTCCTGGCAGCGTTAAGCTGTGTCTGCCGCTTTTGAAGTGCATCCTGCTCTCCGTCCAGCTTTTGCCGAAGGGACGCAAGCCGCCCTGCCTCTGCATCCAGCTTCTCCCGCATCGCCGCAAGTTCAGCAAGCGCGTCAGGATCCGGCTCCACATGGTATTCGCTCAGGAGCTTTTCAACGCGCGCGGCCTCGCGCTCGTCTGCAAGCGAAGTGATCTCGCTTTCTGCCGCGGCGGCCGCCTGCTCATAGGCAGTACGGTCCGCTGCCGTGCCCGGCATCCAGAGCATAAGCTCTGTGCCGTTTTGTTCGATGCGGTCGACGGCATCGAGCGCACGGATCGCCGCCAGATCGTCCTCGTTCAGGACATTCTCTGACGTAAGGCGGAAGTCCCACGGAGTATCCCGCACTTCTTCTTTTTGCGCCGGTGAAAAACAGAGCCACAGATAGATGACCAGGGAAAGCACCGCAATCGAGGCAAGCGCAATATACTCCAGGGCAGATTTCCGGGTATTGTGGGGAGCCTCCGTCATCTGCGTTTCAGTCATTTCGATCTCCCGGACGGCCTCGTTGTTCCGGTCGTCAAACTTTTATTCGATGTTCAGAATATCGCTGAAGCCGGTGACCTCGAAGATCTCGTTGATGACATCATTGACATGGATGAGCTTCATATCACCCTGCTTGTTCATGATCTTCTGGGCCGACAGCAGCACGCGCAGGCCGGCGGAGGATATGTACTCGAGCTTCTCAAAATCCATCACGAGGCTTGTCACGTCAGGCAGATCGCTCTTCAGCTCCGCCTCGAGCTGGGGCGCGGTTGTGGTGTCGAGACGGCCTTCCAGCGCAACGGTCAGCGTCTTGTCTTCGAGTTTCTTGTTGATGTTCAGCATAATAGAATCCTCCTGTTATATTGTTTTGCTGATGGACAGAATATTCTGTTCATCTCTGTATTCATAGCGCATATCGTCCATGGTCTTTTTGACCATAAAGATACCAAGTCCGCCGATGTCGCGTTCCTCCGCAGAGAGGCTGACATCCGGATCCTCCTTCCGGAGGGGGTCATAGGGCACGCCCCGGTCAATGAACGTGATCGTCACGGCAGCCGGATCCTGCGAAGATTCAAAGCGCACGGTCGCGCTGCCGACGCCGGGTGTATAGGCATAGCTTGCGATATTGACAAAAATTTCTTCCACCGCCACGTCGATCTGCATCTGCGCTTTCATGGAGCAGTCAAGTTCCTCAAGCTGCCCGTCGACAAACGCAAGCACTTCATCCAGATTCTCGATCTTCGCCTCAATTGTCAGTTCCCGCATTTTCTTTGCCTCCGATCCGGTATATTGCAGGCACATCATGGTAATATCATCAAACTGCGGTGCACTGCCCACGAAGGCGTCGATCTCCAGCTTTACATTTCGCAGCAGCGTTTGCGGATCGGCGCCGGGTCTGATGTTTAAGCCCGCCAGCATCCTGTCGGTGCCAAAAAGTTGATTGTTCTCATCGGTAGCCTCTGTCACACCATCGGTGTATACAAAGAGGCTGTCGCCCGGGTGCAGTTCGAAGCTGTGCTCCCGGAAGCGTATTCCTTCCATCACAGCGACTGCCGGCGAATGGCGGTATACCACCAGCTCATATTTTCCATCAGCCCGGCGGATCGCAGGATGCTCATGTCCCGCGTTGGCCGCCAAACCTTTTCCGGTGGAAAGCTCCACAATCGCGAGCCATACCGTCACAAAGAGCTCCGCCTCGTTGCCCTGGCAAAGCTGCTCGTTTACGTAGTGCAGGATCTCCGCAGGGCCGCCCCCCATCATGGCGCGGTTTTTGATGAGGGTCTTGGCGTTGACCATGAACAGTGCCGCCGGAACGCCCTTGCCGGACACGTCAGCCATCACCAGACCGAGATGATCGTCGTCGATGAGGAAGAAATCGTAGAAATCGCCGCCGACCTCCTTAGCCGGGGTCATGGTGGCATAGATATCAAAGTCATGCCGCTCCGGGAAGGGCGGGAAAACCCGCGGCAGCATATCCGCCTGGATTTGGGTCGCAATGCTCAGCTCCGTGCCGATGCGTTCCTTCTCGGCCGTGACGGTCACGAGATCCCGGATATAGGCGTTCATATCCCGCTCCATGTGGGTGAGGCTGCGATACAGGGCACCCAGTTCGTCGCAGGAACGTATGGTCAGCTTTTCAAAGATCGCCGTGCCGTTGTTAGTGCCGGACTGCTCTTCCTCCACCAGCTGGCCTGCCGCCTCGGCGAGCTTGATGATCGGATCCGCGAGGGTGCGCTTTGTAATGTAATAGTCAAACAGGGCGGCAAAGGCTGTGAAGATTGCCATGAGCAGGAACATGCGGTTTGCGAAAGTCTGCAGATCCTCCAGCACCTCGTCCATATCGATGTCCACGGCTACATAGGCCGCGAGCTGCCCCTGTGAGTCTTTCATTGGCATGAGGACGGTCATTAGCCAGCCGTATTCCCCGTCGCTGACAATGGGCTTGACCTCTTCCCCTCGCAGCATTTTTTCGCTGTTTTCACGGAAACCGTCATCATATGACCCGTGATAGCCCAGCGGAAAGGAAGTCTCTGTGGGATCTGTGTCCATAAAGTATATGACCCCGTCTGCATCCGGCTTGAAGATGTAGATAAACTCTACTCCGGCGTTTCTCTGGATATTGCAGATGTTGGTGTAGGCTTCGTGATAAGCCGCGTCCTTCTCACCGGTCTCCAGATAATGTGCGATCTGATCCGCATTGATTCTTGCAGCCACGCCGATACAGACTTTTCGGCCGTCGTGCTCGAAGTGTTCAAACATCTCTTCCTTATAGTTCAGGTAGTTGAACACGATCATCTGAATGCTCAGACACAGTGCCAGTGCTATCGCCATAAATGAGATCTTGCGGCTGAGGGGAAACTTAATTTTTTCTTTTTTCATTGTCCTCTTCCCTCGCTGATCGCTTATCGGTGCCGATTTGCCGCAGCAATGAGACCGTCAGGAGGGGCAGCACCTGCGTCTCTCGGTGTCTCTATCATGATCTGTAATATTGTAGCATTTTCTTATCTAAATGACAATCGGGAAAATCCTATTATTGAGGACGTACTGTATTCAGCAGATCAATCATACCTTTTGCCGGATCATAAACATAGTCGAATGCTGCCCGGTCGATTTCCTCCCCCTGCCGCAAAACCGTGACATTGAGATCCCCGTCCATCCTTGAAAGCGGTATACCGTCGAGCATCAGGGGCTCTCCGCCCGTAAGCCTGCCGGCCGCAGTCTCAATGTTTTCACCCGGACCGGGGATCTGGGTCAATACCGCCGTACGTTCTCCACCGTTTCGGATGAGAATGAGCTTTGCTTTATCTGTGCAGGCATCCGTGTCCACACCGAGGCCCTGAAGCAATTCGGTTACAATGGGGTCGGAAAACAGACCCGAGTCGTTTATGAACAGCGCAGCGTCCACTGCGTCGCGGGTCAGGAGCATCAGATAGTGGTACAGATCCTTCTGCGCACGCAGTTCTTCGTTTTTCTTCTCGGTATATAGAGCATGGTCACGATCCCAGTTTTCATACAAAGTCTCTCCCCGGTGATCGGGGATGCCGTAGTGATCGACAATGAAATCGCCCACATATTCCGTGATTTTGCGCGCTCCCGCAGTGTTGAGATGCCCGGCACTGTCGGCAAAATCCACATGATAATTGGCCACATCCAGGTCAAAGAAGTTAATGTAGTCCAAGCCGTATTCCGCCGCGATCTCTCCCGCGTACCGGGCAGCAGCCTGCTGCTCGGCGTCGGCAAAGAGTGGGATAAAAGTCATGAGCACCTCGATTCCGCGGCTTTGGCACTCCTCGATCGCACGACGCAGGTATTCCACGCCTACTGTATCGAACACGCGGCCGGTCTGACTGTCATCACGCACAAAGTCCGTGCCATACATGTCACCGTTTGCGATGGCCCCGCGGGTCAGGTTCTTCTGTGGACGGAAGTCATCCTCTGTGAGCTGGGCCCAGCGGGAATGGAAGACCGGGAACGTCCAAAGAAGGTTAAAGGCGCTGCGCCTCTCCCCTTCGTTATATTCCTCGGTCATGGAGGGGTCGTCCATCAGATCCTGCACCGCGCGGATCTTGGTCATGCTCAGAGGAAAGCTGTCCATGGAGATGTGCATAAGCCCGAAGACGGCAGTGGTCTTTGCGTCAAAGTGCATGCCGTAGCAGTCGATGACCATGAGTTTCGGCTGCTTGTAGTCAAGCGCAAGGCGCATGATCCAGTAATAGGCGGGGGGCGGATGCCCGGCCTGCGCCCAGTTGTAGGACACAATGCCGTGGTCCTCCCAGAGCTCCATCGGAAACACGCCGTTCATCATCCTGCTCGAGCCGACAAAGAAAACGTCATACGGCGCGTCCTGTTCAAAAAACTCCGCGTGCTTTGCGTAGCTGTCCTTTTTCTGCGTAAGCCAGGTCAGACCGCCGAGAAGACCAGCTGTCAGGCAAAGTGCGGCAAAGCAGCTGAGGATTCGTTTCCAAGTTTGCATGTCTTGTTATCTCGCTTATCGATGAAATATTGTGTCCCGGAGGGAATATTAATCGTTTTGACGGGGCTTTGCCTCGGCAAAAAACTCCAAAGGTGAGCAATGCGAACCCTCGTGCCGACCAAACACGGCGTGTTACGAACAGCCGTGTGCGATAAGTGCGAGTGCTCAATTGCGAATTATATTCGCAATGGTCATTCAAAATTGAAAATAGATGAAATTGGCCTCACTAAAACCGGGACCCCACACGCCGAAAAGCAGCACAACAGCAGTCGAAACGGCAACGGCCACGCAGCGAAACCACGCGTCCTGCCGCAGGATCACTTTGCGCACGGCAATCCCCCGCTGCTTGCAGATATCCGAAAACAGCAGCGTCCCAAGGAAGATGGTCATAGGCAGTACCATGGCGCTGTCATAGTCGTGCAGCATAAGCGAGCCGTCAAACAAAATCCAGGGATTCCGGACGTGTATGATGCTGCCGATGACTGCCAGAGCCTCCCCCACGGACCCCGCCCGGAAGAAAATGAGCGAGAAGGCAAAGAGCAGGAAAGTGACCGGCATCTGTACAAGCCTTACACCCGGCGACTGCCGGTCGATGTGCATAATCTTGGAAACTCTCAGGCGCAGCGGCATCAGGAGCTCGCCGATCACCTGATATACGCCGTTCAGCCCGCCCCAGATCACATAGGACATGTCCGCCCCATGCCAAAGGCCGCTGACGAGGAATACGATCATGCGATTGAGCTGCTTGCGCAGTTTCCCCTTCCGGCTGCCGCCGAGTGGAATGTAAAGGTAGTCCTTGAACCATGAAGTCAGTGAGACATGCCAGTTGCGCCAGAACTCAGCCACCGAGGTGGAGAGGAAGGGCGAGCGGAAGTTTTCCATCAGCTCAATGCCGAGCAGCTTTGCGCTGCCCATGGCGATGGTGGAATACCCATAGAAGTCGCAGTAGATCTGGATCGCAAAGAGCACCGCCGCGAGGGCAAGATAGCAGCCGGGATAGAGATAGCGTGCACCGTAGACGGCGTCAATATACAGCGCCAGCCGGTCCGCGATCACGAGTTTGAGGAAAAAGCCCCAGAGAATCAGCAGCAGGCCCTCGCACAGATTGTCAAACTCAAAGCGGTGCGCTGTCCTGAGCTGGCCCAGCAGATTGCCGGAGCGCTCGATCGGCCCTGCCACAAGCTGCGGGAAAAACGACACAAAGAGTGCGTAGGTAAAGAAATCACGTTCGGCCGGGATCTGTTCCCGGTACACGTCCATGGTGTAGCTAAGTGCCTGGAAGGTATAAAAAGAGATGCCGACAGGCAGGAGGATGTCGAACGCCGGGACATTCAGCGCGATGTGCGCCTTAGCGAATACCGACTGTACAAGTCCAAGGGCAAAGTTGAAATATTTGAACCATACCAGAATGCCAAGGTTTGATATGAAGCTCAGTGCGACAATCCACTTCTTGCGTTTTTCACGCCCCGCAGTGTCGAACTGTCCCGTCTTCACCCCCTCGAGACCAAGCCCGCTGAGCCAGGTAATGAGCGTAGAGGCAAAAATCAGAAGTGCATATTTCGCGTTCCAGCACATATAAAAATAATAGCTCGCCGCCAGCAGCCAGAACTTCTTTAGCTTCCCGGGAAGCAGATAGTACAGCAGCACAACGACGGGGAGAAAAATCACATATTTTCCGGAGTTAAACAGCAAAGTCCTCTCTCCCTCAATCTGTATTATTCAGATATTATAACGGAAAGCGTTTATTGTCAAATAAAATCGCCGACGGCTGAAGCTGTCGGCGATTTCTTTGATCGAATCTTTATTTCTCTGTCATATACTTGCGGAAGGTCATCCGCCTCAACAGCTTTTGTTACGCGGCGGGCCTGCTTTCGGGAAGGCCGGCATCCGGCGTGCCGCCGACCATTGTCTCAAAGAATGTGGCCGTGGCATTGACCGATATATTGCCCTCCATCACGTTCTCGTTCCTGGATGCCGCGCACTGCACATCACCGATCAGGCAGCGGTGGTGGTTCTGTGACAGGGCGCTGAGCATATGCTCCATGGTCTCATAACTGTCTGTTGTAAACTGCAGGGTGAAATTACGGCGAATCTGATCACCGCTGCGAGTGACATTTGCGAAGGTAATATAATACTTCAGCGCCTCACTCAGAATATCGTTGAGGGACGCAATTTCCTCCTTGGAGTTGTTGTAGCTGCCCATTTCGGTGGCTGTGCCACCGGCGGTTACATCTTCCAGCTCGGCTCTCATGCGGCGCATGCGTTCCAGCTTTTCCTCCACGGTTCTGAGCTCTGCATTCAATGACTCCGCTTCGGACTGAGCAGCTGCAAGCGCGCTGCGTACCGGCTGATCCACAAACTGGTAATACGCAAGGCCAACCAGAACCAGACTCAGCAGCAGGAGCAGCAGCTTTTCCTTCGTGGTAAAATCACGGCTGAGAACCTTCATCCTGCATTCACCTCCATCCCGGCGTTAAGATATGCCATCACGCGCGCTCTGACAATGCTGAATTCTTCTTTGGTCGCGTTGCCGCGTGTATTGTCGTTGGTATTGGCAGTGTTCACAGTGCAGAAGTCTACCAGGTCCTGGGCTTCGAGCTGCTGAACAATCAGGTTAATCTGCTGCAGGCTTTCCGCACTCATGTTCACGGTGAGCTGGTTTCCCGTCACTGACCAGGTACTGACCTCTGCATAAGGGATGATCATGGTACGGATGAGGTTGAGCACATCCACACGGTCGGTACGGTTGAGTTCTTCATTCGTAAAGCCTGAATATGTATAATGCGCGTAGAGATTGCTCAGATCGTCAAAGCCGGACAGCTCCTCATAGCCCGCGTCCAGCTCTCTCTGAAGCCCATACACGACGCTCTGGGCATCAGCGACATCTTGGAGGCGATCGATGACCAGGAACTTGCTGAAAGCTACGGCTGCGAGCAGGACCAAAATGATTCCCGGAATTGCAAGGCTCAAGCGCAGCGGTTTCTCGCCGACACCGGCCAGGTTGATCGTCCGTTTAGACGGGATCTGTCCACGGCGGCGTAGAGCGCCGCTCTTTTTCTTATTTGTTTTCATGGCAGTTGCCACGGCACTCACCTCCCGCTTAATCCATCGCAATACCGATCGCCTGGAGCAGCGCGTAATCCTCGTCTACTGCCATACTGCCCGGAAGCAGTTCTCCGGCGGTATGGATCCTGAGGTCCAGGGTCTCGGAAATGCTTTCCTGCAGGGGGCGTATACAGGCGCCGCCGCCGCAGATCCATATATCCTCCAGACGGCTGTCCGGATTAGAGAATCGGTAGAAGTTCAGCGCCCGCATGAGCTCCACCGTGATGCTGCCGTAAGCGTTCATGCAGTAATCCTTGCTTTGGCAGTTTTCATAGTTGGACAGCAGGTAGGTGTGCGCCAGGTGCACATCCACAGAATAGGCATCCGCGATAACCTGGTCAAGACTGTTCATGCCCAGTTCCAGTACGCGCGTGACCATGTGCCGGTCTTCCCGGAACATATACATGCGGATACTCTGGTAACCCAGATCAAGAATGCAGTACTCCTTCGCATTCGGGGCACTCGGCGCTTCGGCGTTCTCAGGCGCCTGATCAAGCTCTGCGTTTTTCGCCTTTCTGGGCTTTCTGGCTTTCCCGAGCTTGTTTGCATTTATGTTGCTTTTCGCCCGAATCAGCGCCTGATAAGCACAGACTGTAGGCGCTGCCTTCACGAGCTTGAGCCCGGCGCGATGAAGCGTTTCCCTTGACTCTTCGAGCAGGCTCTTGGGGGCCGCCACAGCCATCAGTTCCATGACGCTGCCGCCCTCTCCGATCTCAGCATCTTCGCCTTCCCCGCTCCGCTCCGTTCCCTCTGAAATAGAGATTACCGCATAGTCAAAGAGATAGTCCTTGAGCTCATCGGTGATGTAGTCTCGGAACTCAAAGGGCAGGTTATAATTCAGTTGGTCGACCGTCATCACAGGCGTGGTCACATTACGGATGAACACCGTCTCGTTCGGCAGTACCAGTGCCGCCTGATTGCAGTGAATGCCGTTTTCTCGCATAGTGCGGCGGATAAGTTCTCCCATCGTCTCGGTGGAAACCACGCGGCCTTCGCGGATCAGATTCTTAGGCATGGGGACGATCGCCGTCTTGCGAACAGTTTTCCCATTCACAAGCGCAAGCTTCAGGCTGTCATAGCCGATGTCCACGCCCAAAATCGTTTTTGCCATATTCTTCACCAAACTTCCTATTATTAGCATTACAGGGTCTGATTCTCGCAGCAATCCGTACTTGATCTGAAAAAGTCGATTCGAACTGATTGGGAACCCGATCCCTGTGAAGGATACTCATAAGCCCAGAAGGCCCATATACCAGTTTACAAACCCCTGACCATACAGCAGCATGAAAGCCGCCGCAAGCGAAATAGACGGTCCGAAGGGAATTGCCTTTCCTTTTTCCCCCCGCCTGCTCATCACGAGCGCAAACCCAAGGCCGAGCACGCAGGACAGCAGCACGGCGAACAGCGTCGCCGCAAACCCGAGATACACCCCCACGACTGCAAAGAGCTTGACATCTCCCCCGCCGAGGCTTTCCTTTCCCAGCAGCTTATCCATCACAATCGACAAAAGAAGGATGCCGCCGCCGAAAACAAGGCCCGCCAGTACCGAGCGAAGAATCTCTGTCCACCCGGGTCTCAGAAAAGGCAATGCCAGAAGCCACGCCCCCACAGCCGTCAGCAGGCAGCCGTCCGGGATGGTGTAACTCTCCAGATCCACAAGAGACAGGCAGAACAGGCAGCAGAGAAAGATCCAGTTGCGCAGGCACTCCACCGTAAGGTCAAAGCGCAGCAGACACAGGAGTGTCACAAGTGCAAAGAAGAGCTCCGTCATCGGATAACGCACAGAGATTTTATCCCCACAGTAGCGGCATCGTCCGCGCTGGAAAAGCCAACTGAATATCGGCACAAGATCACGCGCACCCAGCTCATGACCACACGCAGGGCAGTGACTGCGTCCGCGCAAAAAAGATTCATCGTGGGCGATGCGCCAGGCGGCGCAGTTGAGGAAGGAGCCAAACACCGCGCCCAGCATAAAGGCCACCGTGCAGCAATAAATCAGCAGTCCCTGATCCAGCCATATTGAAACAGGCAGTTTCTCCATACTCTCAGCCCCTTTGAATCACGACGTCGGAGGTATAGAGATAATCGGTACCCGTCACATTGCGGTAGCTGTCGCCCGTCCACTCATCGTGGTAGCTCCAGTTGGCACAGTGATCCTCATCGGCAAAGGCGAAGTACCACATTTTTCCGTCCTTCAACCCTGAGTCTGCGCCGAAGTCACTGTGTCCGACAAGCGAATAGAAAGCGACGATCCCGGCATCCTCCATGCCCATGGTGGTTTTGGTGCCACGTTTAAGCCCGACGTCTTCATCTACGAGAACCGCGGTGTATTTCCGATGATGCAGCGTAAAGGGCAGGGTTTCAGGATAGGGATTGCCGTCGTTCTGCTGCTTGAGCAGTTCCTCTCTCAACTGTTCACGCACGTTGTAGGCATTAAGACGGGTGCGCAGTCTGCTGTCGGAGCAGTGCAGGCCGCAGATGATCTCCCAGTCGAGAGGACTGTTCACCTTGGGGACGATGTAAACATCACCGCCGTCCGGGCACAGGTCATCCCACCCGTTCATGACAAAGGTGACAAACTCTTTCGCTTCCTCCGCCGAGCCGTTTTCGAAGCCGTTGAGCATAAAGTTGGACGCGAGCTGTCTTCTCGCAGTATCTAGTGCAGTGCCGCAGGCAAGTCTTTTGGCCTGTTCCCGGTATTTGAGGTAGCTCGGGATCATGCTGGCAATGGCAAGGATAATGATGAGCACAAGCATGATTGCGATAAGCCATGAGATGCCCCGGCTGTTATGCAGTTTTTTCATGCCTGTTCCTTTCCGCTTGATCAAAAAGCATTGTCATAAAAACCCAGACTCATTTTAGCACAGTTGAAAATGATAAGCAAGTGTTTGTTCACAATTTGTAATTATTTTTTAATAGCATCCCCCGGCCCGTATGAGCCGGGGGTGTGCATGCTGTTTAGGGAATCAGTTGAAGATAAATTCCTCGGGTGCGGGCCAGTCGCCGTAGTGAGTGGTCACGAAGTACTCAGTTTTGTCGTTCTCGTCTTCTTTGAGGGATCCACCGCTGAGCTGTTCGACCGTTTGCAGATTATACTTATTCTGATAATAGGTGCCAAGCACGGAATCATAGACTTTGGCTTCTTTCCACTCCGTAGGGATAAAAGAACTATAGGTTGCGAAGTCAGCGTCGAATGACGTGATGCCGGAGTGCTTGCCGGCATCTGCACTTTCACCAACCTTCGGCAGCGGCGTCAGATAATGATAGCCCGAAGTCAGTTTACTACCGGCATCTGTGTTTCTGATTTCGTTGACAATCTCAAAGTAATGGCAGCCTGTGGGCGTCCCACTCAAAGAAGCTGCAAACGCGCCCACAGTTCCGGTCTCGGTATGCGGAACAAGGCCGGTGCAGTAGCAGTTGGTAATGGTCCCGCTCGAAGTCCCCACGAAGCCGCCCGCGGTCGTGCCGGAAGCAGAGCATGTGGAGTAGGAGTTGGAGATTGTCGTACTTCCAGCATTGCCGATCAAGCCACCTGCAACTGTGCCAATCACGTTGTACATAGGCTCGTTATTGGCGTCGTAGTAGCGTGCGGGGTAGGCATTATTGCTGTTTCTGGCAGTGGGCGGCTCAATACCGTCATATTTCGGCGCGCCGGAGTATGTATGTCCGCCGGAGTAGCACGCCGTCACTGTACCGCCAGTGCTTGCGCCGATCAGACCGCCCGCATCAGCAGAGGCTTTGACAACCAACGCTGCCGCGCTCTTGCTTACTGTGCAGTTATTCGTGCTGCCGATCAGGCCGCCCGCATTGCCGGAAGACGAAGAGATGGTAGGCGTCTTATACGCGTCGATCTTGTCAGTGTGGTACGCCACGACATTGGTGATCGTCGCGCCCGTTGCCGTACCGACCAATGCGCCCGCATTGTCGTCGGTACTGGTGATCTCAAAGTCAATTAGCTCAAGGTTTTTGATCTCGCTCGTGAGCTTGCTGTCGTTTTCGTTTACCTCATTCAATGCTCCGAACAGTCCCGCATTACCATTGTGGTCAACTTTGACATTGGACACGGAATGGTTCTGACCATCATACAGGAGATTGAATTCCTTAATAGTTCCGTTGCTGCTGTAGGACGGTGTGACCGGCCAATAAGCATTTGTAGTGCCTGTCAGCGGGAAAGCCTTGTTGTAACCGGTCCAATCCAGATCGTCAGTCTGGAAAGCTTTACTGATTTTTAGAGCATCATCTCCTGTGCTGTTTTCGCCAAGTTTAGAAACTGCACCGTCCAGATTTTCAAGATGGCGGCAGTTTGCTATTCCGACAACATTGTCGCTGATACTGCTGCCATGGACAACCTCGTCTGCCTTATAGGGATAGGGATCAGCAAAAAGGCTGTTGGTAATTTTTTCGGCGCTCATGGCAACGTTGGCAAGAGAATTTGTGCTATAAGCGACCACTTTAACAGTAATGTCCTCCCCGGGATAAAACTTCTTATTACTGTTATCCGGGGCAATTTCCGCAAAGTGTTTGCCGCTTTCTGTAATGCTGTCCAGAAGCACAGAATAGCTGCCATCTATATTTGCAGTTACCCGACTGTTTTCGTTTTCAGCAGCACGCCGAAGCAGGAAATATGCCTCTGCGCCGCTTGTTTTACCGGTAACAATGAGTTTGACAACAGGTGCGATTGACGCATTGTCCGGATCATCGCTGATCTCCACATGAAGAGTTTTCTCGTTGATGACTTCAAAGGTTGGTGCTTTGAGACGTTTGCCTTGCTCGACAGCAGGCTCATCGCCATACCAGCCGACAACTGCCCCATTATAATTCTGGCGAGTGGAAATCTTGTCATCGCCGCGGCAGGCATTCATCAGGTTTTCATATGTAAATAAACCGTTTCCAAGTTCAGTTCCCGAAACCGTCAGCAAGCTGCTCTTACCGTCCAGACTGTAGAACACATCCAGCACTTTTGCAGACGATGGCTGATAGCGGATAATAAAAGAGCCGCCGACTGTTATTGCGTATCTGGGGAGAACCAGATTCTTAATCTCACTGCCTTTGTTATTGGTTCTGTTATAAACAAGATAATATATCTCCGCGTCAGTGGGGTCGCCCTCGACAAGAGTACCTTTTTCACCATAACTGATGTTTTCGCTGAGATAACCCTGGCTTTGCGCTTCGGTCAGGTGGTTCTGAGCGGCAAAAAAGATTTCCTTCGCAATCGAGTCAAACTCCAGCCGGGTCATGGACCGCTGGTGCGCCTGCACACCTACGAAGGCCACGCCCATCAGGACAATAACGATTGCCACCACGATCAGCATTTCAGCCAGTGTAAAGCCTGCGTTTTTTCTATATTTCATCATCCGTTTTCACCTCCGGCTCATGCGGTTGCTGTCTTTGTCATCACACGGATTACCAGTCCCGCGTTTTCACCTTCATCAGGCATTTGAGCAAGTGTCACATCCCCACGCTTGACACACAAGCCGCTGATCAACACATATTGATTGTCCTGCGAATCTGTTGAGAGTTCTGCCTTCGTATAGACTACGGTCATGTGTTCACTGGTTTCGCGTGTAGTCTTCGTCATTGCGTTGGAGACAAGAGGTCTGGCTTTGGCTGTTTTCAGCGTATCATCGCCGAGCCAGCCGGCATTATTGCCCTTATAGTATTCCTGCAGAATGATTTTGTTCTGTGTCTCTCCATCCAGCTTATCGACCGTGATCTGCGACCACGCGCCAGTATCGGCACTTCTGAACGTGATCGTCTTCCCGTCTTCAATTTTTTCGACGTCCCATGCAGTGGACAATTCAGCGCGCAGGGCATTGACAGTTGTGGACAGCAGAACATGCGCATTGGCCGCGTCTACCGCATTTTTATATGCACTTAACGCAGCAGGAAGCACCGTGGCCGAAATCAACACCAGGATCAAAACGGCGGCAAGGACCTCTGGTAGAGTAAAGCCCCGGACTTTTTTCAATTTTACAGCGAATGATTTCACAATTTTAATCCTTTTCGATCATCTTAACCGGCTTTGTATGCAATTACCGGAGTCTTCTCAAACTCATTATTGGTGACTGCTGTAACCGTAATTTTGGTAATATTGATTGTTTCGGTTCCCTTTGCTTCGCCAATACTGAGATTTATTTTGCCTTCCTCACCTACTGTGCTTTCCAGCTTTTCGAGTTTGATGTTTTCCTTGTAATAGACTTTCATCTTCTCCCTGGTAGTCATGACCATACTGGCAGTTGCGGAGATCATCCCGGCCAGCATTGTCAATGCAATGGCAATCACCAGCACCGCGACCAGTGTTTCTGCGAGGCTTTCACCGACTCGACTTCTAAGTTTCTTTTTAATCCTGCTCACGGTGTAGTCCCTCCCCCAGTTTCAGGTGTTGAAGACGGCATCACGCTTTCTATGTCATAGAGCTTCCATTGATAGCCCGCAGCTCCAAGCGTATTCATAAAGCGAAGCTTAATCTGATATCCTTCATTACTCACTACAGTGAATGTTGCGTCTCCTTGCGCGGTGACTTCTTCCTCAATGTTCACCTCCAGGGCTTTGTACTTGGAGGTTGCCGAACCTGCTTCTGTTGCACTGATCTTCAAAGTGTCTTCCAATTTGGTTTTTTCCTCATTGAGGTGCTTTGCAAGCCGCAATGCAAACTTGCTTTCTTCCTCCGCTTCAGCTTCTGTCTTCCCATTGATCAAATAGACGTATTCAGTCTTCGAAGTCAAGGTTCCGTCTTCGGCAGTCTCGGTGCTATCCTTTGTCTCGACACGGATCTCCGTATTTTCCAGCATATCGACCAGCAGTCTTGCTGCACTGTTGACGCTGTAATAGCGCTGGTCCATTTCGGCGATCTGACTCAAACGTCCGGATGCAGCGGTACCCGCCGTCAGCACCACGGAGCCCACCACTGCGCATACCAGAAAGAGCAGCAGCGCATATGTGAGCGACGCACCGCGCCGGGACTGTATTTTCTTCTTAATCAACTGCATGATAGTCAACGCCCCTTTCTCTGGGCTGTATAGAAATACGTAACTATACATAATATAGTATACTACATTTTCCCAGCATATGCAAGTATTTATATAGCTTATCTGAAAAAGAAAACAACCGCCTTGAGCATATCTTCTTCATCGTTTTGCATCCATTCAGGTCTTCTTAAGGATGTTGTCATGAAGTTTACATAATAATTGATCATCCGGCAGAGCAATTCTTTGCTTCCAATTACTGCTTATATTGTATCATGCCTGAAACCTTCTCGCAACGAAAAATCAAAGCTGAAAAAGGAGGCCCGGGCAGGGCCTCCTTCGTTACATGTTCATTTGGGATCTTGATCTGTTTTAATGCCTTCGTTTGTGATGTCGTGACCGCAAGTGCAACATGTGTCTCACGGTCTCAGTTCCAAAGATCAAAGCCGCAGTAAGGGCATACCTCATAGGCCATGGAGACTTCCCTGCCGCAGTTCGGGCAGGTCACGGTGTTGTAGGTGCTGCCGTCGGGATTATAGGCCTCATGCAGCTCATAGGTGTAGGTATCGCCATGGGTGTAACCGGGCGCGTCGTACACGACAGGATTGCTGTCGCCGTAAATATCAACGGAAGTAATGTTGTCCGAGCTGGGGTAATTCATGTAATGGACTGTGCAGGGCGCACCTTCATAGAAGTTGCCGGACACATTGCACTCCCATGCGTCGGCAAATACCTGGGTGCCGTTATCGAGCGTGATGGCGTATCCGCCGCCGCCGCTGTAGGCCGTGCCGCCGATGTCGCCATAGACCGGGCCAACATAGTGTTCGCCGCCGGTGATACTGACAGAGTAGATGTTGTCAGAACTGGGGTAATCGGTGTAGTAGACCACGCAGGGGGCACCGTCATAGAACTGGCCGGACACGCTGCACTTCCATGCGTCCACATACACCTGGGTGCCGTCATTGAGATCGATGGCATATCCGCCGCCGGCCTCGCTGGCTGTGCCGCTCATGGAGCCGTAAACGGGCGGGACCGGGGGCCTGTCGCCGCTGATGTGGCAGTAGGTCACATTCTGCCCGTCCCAGTAGACAGACGCGGATGCACCGACATACAGAGTGCCGTCAATATCGCAGATGCTCTGAGGCAGGGTCACGGGGACTTTGTTTTCCACAAGAAGGGAAACGGTACTGTAGCTGTAATCCGTGACGACCGCAGAATAGGAGCCGCTGGGTGCGGGCTTGGGCTGAGGCGCCGCGCTCACATACAGATAGGCCGTGGTGGTGCGGGCGGTCTGGCCCTTGTAGTAGAAGGTGCAGTAAGCGCCCCAGCCGTTCATATCCGGGGCCACATTGCCGATGCTGAGCGTGGTGCTGTTCTGGCCGCCGACAGGGGCGTCGGCATACATGCCGGCAAAGCTCTGCACAGAGTACTCGCCGCCGTTGGGAGAGACAAAGGTCCAGGTCAGAGACTCATAGGTGTTTGCGCAGGATACGAAATACGCTGTCTCACCCTGGGTGTGGTTTTCATTGGTGGGATTCTTGGTGATGGTCAGGTAGATCGGCTGTACAGGGGCAGGAGTCGGCACAGGGGTGGGAGCGGCAGGCAACGCCGTGGGTGCGGGCTGCTGCAGAGCTTCGGGCTTGGGGACAGGGAAGCTCTCGGTGGGAGCCTTTTGCCCTGCAAAGACGGAGTAGCAGTCAACAAGGCGGTTAACACTGTCAAGCTGCGCGGCGGTCAGCCACTCGAAGCTGGTGCTGCTGCGCTCAGCCCCGGCAAACGCATTGAAGCCGGCTGCATTATACTGCTCTGACGAAATGGCGATGCCGTTTGCATCGGTGTGGGAGACGCTCCTTGTACCGTTGACAATAAGCGTATGCTCCACGGCATAGGGCTCATAGCTGATCACGCCGTCCTTGAGATGGTAAGCGCTCTTGCTGGTATAGACTTCCGTGGGCGACAGGACCACATTGTCATAGAAGAGGTAGTTCCAGGTGCCGGACGTGGTGTCATGGAATGTATCCGCCGCGTCGGTGAGGATGTCGGGGAAGGACTCGTCCGGGTCCTTGGCAAGCGTGCACTCGGTCAAAGACTGACGGTCGGCGCCGACCTCCCAGACCTTGAGGTTGGTGGAGCGGTCCTGCGGATGCTGGGACGCCGCGATAAATTCCAGACTGCCGTTGTGGTCAAGATCGGTGACGGTGTAGTACCAGGGATTCTGGCCGTCGTTCTGCTTGAGCGTGCCGAGCTGGCTGTAGAGGAAGTTCAATTGATTGTCAATGTCCGAGGGCTCCGTTGTGATGGGCTTCAGCTCATCCGCGAAGGCGTTCACGCCGCTGCTGAAAGCCGCAGACACCACCATGATCAGCGCCAGCAGATACACAAGGGTTTTCTTCATTGCTGCCATGTTTCATTCTCCTTTGCTTATTTTTGGTGCAGACTGTCCTGCCGCCTGTTCCCCTGTTTTGTGGGCAGACTTGCCCCGCAGTCTTCACTTTGTTGAACGTATTATGTAAATATTCCTTCGCTCAGTCCTCGTCAAAGGACCAGGAGATCTCGTCCAGCTCGGCGTGCATGACCTCCGGCCAACTGTACTGATTCATATAGTCGCCGAGATAGTGGTACTTGGATTCCTGCTTTTTCTCAAGCCAGTCATAGAGATCGCACTCGATGCGGTCGGTGGCGATGGCAAGGCTGCCGCGCTGCTTGAGGATGATGCCGTTGAGCTTGAGTTTTGTAAAGGTGTTCTGCAGATCCTGGCGCAGGTTGGAGAGATACGACGCCTTCTTCTCCGGGTCGCCGTCATCCTCCCAGAGGTTGGCGATGATCTCGCCGTTGCTGGTCTGGGCGCCGCGGTTGTTGATAAGTACTGCCACCAGCTCCTTGGTACGGTTATACTTGAAGGCGATCGGCTTTCCGTCGACAAACAGTTCAAAGTTGCCAAAGGTCTGCGCAAACAGGCGCTTGTGGTTTTTCATCACGCTCGGGTGCCTGAGATCCTCCAGCTCCCGGACAAGCTCCGGCTCCGCAACAGGCTTCGGCAGGATGCCGCTTGCATGCTGGCGCAGGGCGGTATAGCCCGCCGCCTTATCCGATGAGAGGTAGATGAGATTCACATCCGGATACAGCTCCTGCAGATACTGGCCAAAGTCCAGCCCGCCCAGCTCCGGCAGCTCCGTATCAATGACAGCGATATCGGCCTCCTGCTTTCGCGCGTCGGCAAGGGCGGTCAGCCCGCTGTCAAAAAGACGCAGCTCCGCATCCGGTCTTAGCGCGGAGATCATCTCACGCACACGCTCCCGCTCGTTTTCCTTGGCAAGCACAATGAGAATGTTCATGCTTCCTCCTCCCTTGCGCCCTTGGGGATTGTCACCACACGCAGCTTCTGGTTCTGCCGCTCCTCCCGGCTCAAAGCCAGGGGATTGAGCGCGCCGACCAGCAGCATTTCGCCGCCGTTTACCGCCGCATCGTGCAGCGGTCCCACGCTCAGATCCGCGATCACCAGAGCGGCAAAGCGGTCGTAATTGTCCTCGTCGATCACCGGGAAATGATGGTGCATGCGATACCAGTGCCGCGGGTCAAAGCTGGGCTCACCCACATAGAGACGGTCCGCCGTGGCTTCCACATCCTCCGGTGTCGCCTTCTGGCCTGCTACAGCGCCGATGTCGTCGCAGAAGAGCATCGCGTAAGCGCGCAGGATCTGGTTGCGGACCGTGTCCCGTTTTCCGTCGCGCTCCACCTCGGCATCCATGACGCGGTAATAATACTCCTGCGCCGTTTCGCTCTCTTCAAAGCTGCACACCGCCTCATAAAAGGCCCTGTTGATCCATGCGTGTGCCATAGCACATCCCTCCTCAGTTTACATAACCTTAATTTGCTTACATAACCAGTAACGTCACTGCTGTGACGACGGCAACGATGACCGCCATGGCGATGAACTGCTGGAACTTTCGCGCCGCCATTAGGCCGATAAATTCCCGCAGGAACGCGTTCGGCCAGAAATACCATTTTGTGTGGCTGCCCATGCCGTCGAGATCCCAGCCGACCTCTGAGGCGAGGATGCCGCTGCGATAGACATGGTAGCTGGAGCTTGAGAAGGCGACCTTTGCCGCGCTCCCCCGCTGTTCAATGAGCCTGCGGGAAAACTGCAGATTCTCCCGCGTGGTTCCGGATTCGGTTTCGGGCAGGATGTATTCATCCGCAACGCCCTTTTCACGCATATAGCGGGCCATGGCCTCGCCTTCGGACAGTGGCTCATCCTGACCTTTCCCGCCGCTCGGCACCAGGACAGCGCGCTTTCCGGTGGCCTTGTACTGGGCATTGACAAAGGCGATCGCCCGGTCGACCCGGCCACGGATCAGCGGATAAAGAGTACCGTCAGGGCGGATACGGCAGCCGAGGACCAGCACGTAGTCCTTGTCATAGGCAGGCTCATGCCGCCCGGCCTTCAGCGCGCGGATGACGGTGGCGGCAAGCAGGCACTCAAAATACACGAACAGGCCCGCATAGACGTTCAGGATCACGTTTCGCATCGGAAAGCGCAGCAGCGAGCGTGACATCCAGATACCGAGCGCCGCGCCGCCCACCATCACAAGTGACACGGCGATCCCCAGCATATTGGAGGGCCGTGCCCCCTCGTGACGCATGAGGACAACATTGCTCGCCCCCGTCACCAGGGCAAAGCCCACGATCACGAAGGCCGTGCGGCGCATGAAGGTCTGCGCTGTGACGATCGTGCTCACCAGAAATGACCACACCGTCCCTGCGTTTTCCCCGCGAAGAAGGCTATAGAGCATATCGACGCGCAGCAGGCTGGCCACCAGCAGGAAAATCGCAAGGCCGAGCTCGGCCGTTTCGCGGTAGGAGAAGAAAACACGCCGGTTTTCCTGTTGGGATTCCATGTAGAAAATCAGGGCAGCCGTCAACAAAAAGAGGGAAAAGCAGACGGTAAAGAGTTCCCATCCGCTGAAATTCCAGGTGATGCCGTCAAAGAGGATGCCGCCTGGCAGAACACGAACCCGGCTTGTAATCTCCGTCTCATACAGGCTGTTTTCTCCCAGCCCGTCCCAGAGGAGCACCGCCTCCGTCTCTCCGCGCCCTGTGGGAACAAGCCGAACGGAGAGCTCCGTCCCGTCTGCGGAAAGCCCGGTTTCCGACACCTCTGCAATCCCCTCCGGTCGGAAGATGAAGCTGTGGCCGGACGCGTCCGGCGGCACCTCATAGAAGAGCGTCAGTCCTCCGCCGCCGATGCGCAGGCAGAGGAAAAACACACATGCCCACAGGAGGACCGCCGCCAGAAGCCAGACGGCGAGTCTTGCCGGTGTGTTCTTCATCGCTGGGGGATCATGAGCGTTCTGCCGGGGCGAAGCTGATCAGGGTCATCCGTGAGCTTGTTCAGCTCCTGCAGAATACGTACTGTGGTCCCGAATCGATGTGCCAGCACCGAAAGCTTGTCGCCGGGCTGGAGTGTGTACATGAAAACAGCGCCGTTATACGCCCCGCCGGAGACCTTCTCCAGCATTTCGTCCGCCAGCGCTTCCCGTTTAATATCATTCATCTCTGTCACCTCTCTGCATGTATGATATGCCGAGTTTAGCACACAGTCTGTCACAAATGCGTCACACGTTTTATTTGCATTATTATACTTGTTTTTTCCCGATTTTACAAGCCGTCTGCATTGAATATGCAAATCTGAAACCGCAAATGCCATGGCGGTACGGCCATGGCATTCATTTATGTTTCGTCGATCACCGTAAAGGGCAGGCGGTCCAGAATATCATGTTGCTTGTCCACGCCGGGGTAAACCTCCGTCAGCGTCAGACCTTGAGCTTTAAGTTCAAAGACGCAGCGCTCCGTCACGTACAGGACCCGCTGTCCGTTTTCGACGGCACGGGTTCCCGAGAAGCTGATACTGCGCACCTTCTCCACGATCTTCGGCACGGCGCCCTCCTGATTGATGCAGATCTTTCCGCCGTCTTCCGTCACGTTCAGTCCCTTGGTGTTGAAGGTGAGACAGAAAATGACATTGTGCGTGGCGGCTGTGATATTGCCGAAGCCGCCGATGCCGGAGGACTGATCCACACCCCGGTGGGCGTTGACGTTGCCGAAGCGGTCCATCTCCAATGCGCCCATGAAGCAGCAGTCCAGACCGCCGCCGTCATAGAAATCAAACTGCATGGACATGTCGCTGATGGAGTCCGCGCCGATCATGGCGCCGAATTCCAGACCACCCGCGGGCAGGCCGCCGGTGCCGCCGGACTCCACCGAGAGGGTAAGATCCTGCAATATTCCCTCGGCAGCAGCGTACTTGCTGACCTTCTCCGGGATGCCGATGCCGATGTTCACGATGTCGCCGCGCCGGAGTTCCTTTGCCGCACGCCGTCCGATAATGTCGGCTGAGAAATCGCTGCGCACCTTGCCGCTGCGCGCGTTCTCCTTTTCCAGCCGATGATACCAGTACTGCATATGGGTGGCCGGAACATGGATATCCCCGGAGAGTGTGCCGAAAGCCTCGTTGTCTCTCTCCGGCTCGCAAACAACCACCACGTCCACCAGCACGGCGGGGATGATCACGTCGCGTGGGCGGCTGAAATCCGATTTCACGCGGTCCACCTGCACGATCACCTTGCCGTGATTGCGCCTTGTGAGCTGGGCAATGGAGAGGGCGTCGATGGTGCTGTACTCGCTTTCAAAGGAGATATTGCCCTTAGCGTCGACGCTGGTAGCTTTAATAAGGGCGATGTCAAAGGCAGGCAGGCGGTAGCGCAGATAGTCCTCTCCTTCGATGTTAACGACCTTGACGAGCGTATCATCGTGGGAAATGCTGTTGAGGGCCGGCCCCTCTATGCGCGGATCCGCAAAAATGCCGAGGCCGAGCTTTGTGATGTACCCGTCGTGCCCGCCCGCCTGGGCGCGCATGGCGTGGGACATGGGGCCGAGGGGCAGATTATAGGCCTCGAAGCGGTCCTTCAGCACCAGCTTTTTGGTGCTGGGCATGGAGCCGAAGTGCCCACAGATGATCTTGCCGACAGCGCCCTCGCGGATGTAGTTCTCGGCACCGCGGTCCGGATCAAAGAGTCCGAAGCCAGCGGAAGAGACCAGCGTCAGGTTTTTCGGGTGCCCGGTTTGACGAAAGCTCTCGGTGATGGCATCGTGCAGTCTCTCCGGATTTGCCGTGCCGACAAAGGAGTTGAGACCAATCACTGCGCCGTCGGGTATGAGCTTTACAGCGTCGGATGCTTCCATGATCGTGAACATTGTACATTCCCCATTTCTCTGTTTACGGCTTATTATTATCGCTTATCTCATTCATTTTTTCAAGTGAAAATACGGCTGGAAATTGTCTCAGCACCGGGTCTGCGGGCTGTCTCCGTGCTTGTGCAGATATCGAAGCGCATCGGCAAGAGTGCCGACGGAGTCGATCAGTCCCTCGTCTACGGCCTCCTGCCCTGTGAGGATGCTGCCCACATCGTTTGCAAGCTGCGTGGAATCCGACATAAGGCTCACGAAACGTTCCTCATTGATGCGGGAATGACTCGTAACGAAAGCAGTAATGCGCGCCTGCATGCGGGCAAGGTAGTCATAGGTCTGCGCCGCGCCGATCACAACGCCCGTAATGCGTACCGGATGGATCATCATGGAGGCTGTAGGCGCGATGAAGCTCCGGTCGGCCGCAACAGCAAGCGGCCCACCGATGGAGTGTCCCCCGCCGAGCACCAGGGAAGCCGTGGGCTTTTGCATACCGGCGATCATCTCCGCAATGGCAAGGCCCGCCTCGACATCTCCGCCCGCGGTATTGAGCAGGATCAGCAGGGCCGTGATCTCCGGCGATTCCTCTACGGCGGCTATGGTCGGCAGAATATGCTCGTACTTCGTGGTTTTCACATCATCGGGCAGGATCTGGTGTCCCTCGATCTGGCCGATGATCGTCAGGCAATGGATGCTCCCCTGCCGTGTCTGGCCGAGCTCCTGTACTTCTTCCATGTTATCACCTCCCGGCTATTGTTGCCGGATCACTTACAAATTAGCCGCATGACAACAATAGCCGCGTGCAGTGCACGCGGCTATTGTTATGGTAATCTGATTATGTTAACTATTCTGGATCCCACGGCAGGTCGACAATGGTCGGTTCATGCCCCATGGCCGGCAGAAGCTTTTCCAGGAGGTCTGTCGTTTTGATGCGCAGGGAGGAGGTGTTGATGCAGGGGTGCATACCGATGGATTCCTGTGACAAAAGATCCCGGTCAATGAGCAGACGAACCTTGTGCTCTTTATCGTTCATGAGCCCCAGCACGCTCACCGAGCCAGGCGTGAGGTCCAGGTACTGCAGCATCTGTTCGGCACTGGCAAAGGACAGGCGGGCCGAGCCGATCTGCTTTGAAAGGAGCTTGGTCTTGAAAGGTTTCTCCCCCGGCATGAGCAGAAGCCATACCTCGGTCATCTGCCGTTTTGTGAGAAAGAGGTTCTTGCAGATCTCACAGCCGAGCAGCTTTTCGATCTCGTGACAGGCTTCAATGGTGTCCGCGTGTTCATGATCGACGCGGGTGTATTCGACGCCGAGGCTGTCCAGCAGCTCATAGCAGCGCTCTTCCTTGGGGATGCGCGAGTCGGCCGGTCTGCCGGTGTAAACGGTTTGGTCAATATTCATGTGGGACTTCCTCCGGTTTTGAGAATATCTATGAGATTATCTGCCAGATAGTCCATGTCAGCCTCGTCATAGCGCTGGTCGCAGAGGACGGAGAGCATGTGCTCCGTCACGTAATGGCTCACCGGGCAAATGCCTGCCGCTTCCGTTGGTTCCGGCCAGATGGCCGCCGGGCAGTAGAGTCTGCGGCGAATCAGCTCCCGCTGCACACCGTCGCGGTTTTCAATGAGGATGGGCAGATAGAGCCCGCTGTTTTCCGGTGTCTGGGTCATGAGGCGGACAGTGCCGATCTCTATCAGAGGCGCGAGTTTCTCAAGCAGGCGACGCAGATTCCGGCGCCGCGCCTCCAGGATCGCCGTAAAGTCCAGCCCGCGCAGCAGCGCCTCATATTGCGGTGCCATGCGCACCGACTCCGCGCTTTCGTCCAGGAGCTGTTCGGCGTGGCTGTACTTTTCCCGGGCGTTCAGATTGAGTGCAGCATTGCCGGTCTCAAGATAGCGGCTTTTTCCCTCCATGGCATCAAAGCGCAGGCTGCCATAGCGCTTGTCCGTTCCGGCGGGATACGTTCCAAGGCTTGTTTTGAGCATCCCGCCCTCGGGCAGCGCCGCCCATTTTCTGAGGCTCGCGGCCACAGCGTCCGGCTGAAAACCGTTCTCAGCGCGCCGTACCCAGATATCATGCGTCCGGTCTTCCAGAAAGAGGATATTGCGTCCGCTCCCGCGCAAAGCTTCCAAAAAGGCATCCGATAAGGGGCGGATGCCGAAGTAGCGCATATAGAGCAGGACATCGCCGTCACGGAGCTTGCCGGAGACATCCGACTCATCGGCGCTGAGATCCGGCCTGAGGCGATAGAACGCCACCTCCCAGCCATTTTTCCGGAAGGGCAGCACCATGGACGAACAGCACAACGCGGGCATCAATACCCGTTTTCGGCCCGCAAGCCTTGCAAAGGCCATGAGGCCATCCCGGCCGCTGCGGTAGAGCTGCCAGTCTGACGGGATTTCGTTTAAATCTGTTTTCTCAAATGGCCGGTTAGAATCCAGGCTGAACAGTTCGCCTCCATATTCCAGCATACTTTTCCTCCTGTTCTGCGCTGTCGCTGCCGGCACTTTCTGTTTCAGCTTCACTTTCCGATTTCATCCGGCATCTTTACGCCCGCGTCGATGAGCGGGAGATACCAGTCATCATAGTAATGCGGCTTTTCGTCCTCGCTCCCGGGCCAGCGGCTGCCCCAGGGGCGCAGAAAGATTTCGTATTGAAATCCGCCCTTGCCGACGGCTTCATAGTTTCCTTCGATGTGCAGCATCACGCCGCAATCATCCCGCGTCCGGGTAATGCGCCAGTCGTCAGGCCCGATCTCCCGGTCAAGGAAGGCCCCCGCCACGCAGCGCAGCACACCATTCTCCTCACGGATCCGGGCGCCGGACAGGCCGATGTATTTTGAAATATCCTCATCCCATAGCTGGAGGCGCAGGCTGGTGCCCTCCTCGCGGATCTCGGCGCAGCAGTCCCAGTAGTAGCCGTACATGTGCGCCCAGTCCCCGCTGGTGTTGAACATGCGCCACCAGCCGTACCAGTCGGAGGCTTTCACCGCCGCAGGTTCAGGACTTCCGGCAGTCATCGTCGGTTCCGGCAAAGCTGTCGTCGGTGCCTCAGTCTCGCGCAGGACGACCACCGTCTTTTCTGCAGTGACTTTTCTGCCGCATGCACAGAGAAGAAACGTGAGAAGCAGTGCCAGACAAATCATGCGTCTTCTTCCGGTCACGCCTCTCACCTCTGTTTCTATCCGAGTTTTACTACCAGCATATCATCGATCAGACGGATCGACCCGTCATAGGGGTATTCCGCCATTGCCGCCACACGCGGGTCGTTTTCCAGACGCTCGGTCTCTGCTTCATCGGCAAAAGGAATATCAAGCCCCAGGTAGTAGCGGATCAGGTTTTCACGGGAATAAATGTTCACGAGGTCCCGGTTGACACCCATGAAAAGCTCGGTGTCCAGTTCCGGGAAGCTGTGCAGGAGATTGTCCTGCTTCCCCGCGAGGCAGAGTCTGCACTCTTCGTCAAAGCCCGGCACACTCTCCACCCGGGCCGCAAGCACGGTATAAAAGGCGCGGGCATTCTCGTACTGCAGATTGAGCTTGAGATAACACATGTTGGCAAAATAGACGTTTGCCAGCATGATCACCGCAAGCGGCAGCGCGAGAAGCGGCGCAGCATGAACACGCTCCAGCTTCTCTGCCGTGAGCCCCATCAGCAGGTACACACTCACGAAGCTGTACATGACGAGGGTATGGATCGACTCCTGCGACATGATGAGAAACATGCAGCAGATACCGAGCGGCAGCAGGATCAGCAGGCACCCGGCAAGTGCAGCGTGCAGGGGTTTTCTGCCGCGCAGGGCAATATATGCACAGGCAAGTACCGTCAGGCAGCCGAGGGCAATATGCAGATAGCGTGAAAACTCGGAGGTGATGAGATAGAAGTTTCGGAAGGTAAAGATGTAGAAGAAGGCATCGTAAGCCATGCGCACACGGCGCGGAAAGCTGACGGCAGTTTTTACGTTCTCGGTCACATAGTCATTGAACTGCGCACCCGTGAAACGGAAAACAAGCTGTGTAACGAAGTAGTAGAGTGCGACGGACAACAGCATCATGGCCAGTGCCTTGACGCCGAAGCGGATGATCTCCGGCACGGTCTTCTCCCCGTCCAGCGCATCGCGCAGCATGAGCAGCAGGAAAAGGCATGCTCCAACGGAGATATACGCCTGATAGATCCCCAGTGCCAGCACCAGGAGCGGCACGCTGAATACGCCTCGCCTGAGGTTCCCGTCCCGAAACAGATACACCGCAAGGCAGGTCAGGAAAAAGGACCAGGCATAAGCGGAGGATGTAAACATGAAGCAGAAGTTGCCGGTGAGGGAGGGGAAGCTCACGACCAGGGTCGGGAGCAGAATACGCATGGCTTCGGTGTGAATATCCAGCGTCTTCAGCATCAGGCAGGCGGCGAGCGCGATCAGCGCGAGGCTTACAAGGCCATAGATCCAGGGCATCGACCAATCCGGGAACAGGACCTTCACGAGTTCCAGTCCCCAGCGGCCGGAGGTCACAGTCGCGCCCTTGCCGAACAGGGACTCGATCTCATCGTGATTGAGAAGCTTGTTGCCGAAGACATAGCCGTGGGCGGCAAGCCCCGCGACCACGGCCGACAGAAACGGCAGCCGGTTTTCACGCCAAAGTGCGGCAACATTCGGGATTCTTTTTTCCCTTATCATTATCGAAGCTCAACCTTTCGGTACAGGGTAAACAGCCCGTAGGCCGCAATGGGCAGGATCAGCACAAAGTACGGCAGTGCGTACTGACTTTTGGCTTCAAAAAGGAGATGGTACAGAAGTCCCCCCAGCATCACCAGCGGCAGCAAACAGCGCAGGAGATCTTTCTTTTTGCCGAGGCGGATCAGGCCGAGAAGCAGGGTAAAAAACACGAACTGCTGGTATACGTTCATCACATCCAATGTCCGCTTGGCACCGCTTCCGCACAAGAGATCGTACATGAGTCCCTTCGCACTGTAGCTGGGAAACACCTGATTGAGCCAAATGGAGCCGTAGCTCGGCTCGTTCCACTGGCTGCGCAGTTTCTCGGTAAAGAAGCTGCAGGCGAGGGCCGGGTCGGTCTTAAAGACGAAGAGACGGTCTTCCAGGATTCTCTTGGCATTTTCTGCGGTGGCGGCACTGTCATGGCCGCTGTGTTCGAAGGCCGCTACGGTATAGTCCTCCCGATACCAGCCGGGGGCAGCGTGTCCTTGGCTGAAGCCCATGGCCATCCAGGCGATCATGGGAATGCCCTTTCCGTAGTGTACACCTACGCGGTATTCATAGAGCTTCTGCGGCAGCTTCGGCAGCGTGAGCACGCATGCCACTGCGAGCACCAGGCACAACAGGGATTTTCGCGAGGGTTTTTTGAGCAGCATGACAAGCCATACGAAGCCGACCGCGACACAGTAGATCAGCAAATTCAGCTTGAGTGTGACGGCAAGTGTCAAAAATGCGGCACAGAGCACGCCATATTTCATCCGCCGTTTTTTGATATGCAGCAGGAACATCCAGATTGCGACAGTCCCACATGCAAAGGCCGGAACATTGCCGTAGAGAAACGGCGTCGTCAGCAGCGGCTGGAAACAGAAAAAGAGCAGCAGCATCAGGATCTTCCGGATGCGCGCATCCTTAAACAGAACGCCTGTGACGGCAATGAGGGCATGGTACTGCAAAAGCAGCCAGAAGAGATTCAGTTCCTGCAGGGCAAGGACGGCATAGCCCTCCGGCTCCCCGCGCAGGGCAATGTTGACCACGCGGAAAAAGATCTCCGAATACAGTACATAGCCGAGTTGGAAGGGAAAGCGGTAAAAATAGTTTTCCTCCAGAATAGCGTGATCTCCCAGTGCGGCCCGCTGCGCCCCATAGGTCACGAGAAAAGAGTCGCTGTAGGCCGGGGGACGCAGCTTAGTCGTGGCTACATAGGCTGTGCCGAAAAGAAACACATACAGGAGCAGGACCTTTTCCATCGTGCGCGGATTGATGGGATCACAGCGCCGATAGAAAATATAGCCGGTCAAGAGCAGGATCGTAAAGATGATGATGCTGAGAAAGACATTGTCGTTGAGGTACACGATCCGTTCGCCGGAAGGATCGTCGGTACTCAAAAAACTTGTTTCAAAAAGGGAACTGACAGACAGGTACAGAATGAAAGCAAAAACGAGCAGCAGAATGATCATGGAGGCGGTCTTTTCCACGCCGCCGGATATTTGTTTCATGCGCGGGGACAAGTCAACCGCCTCCCTTCCAATATTTGAATTTATTATACAACACCGGCTTCTTTTTGTGAATGGTTTTTTCCGTTTTTATTACGTAAAAATAAAACGCCTCCCCTACTGTGAAAGAAGGAGAGACGTTGCCGTTTACTTCTTTTTCCCGAAACTGATGCGCCGTAAAAGCAGGAGCAGCACTGCCAGATACACCGCCGCGATCAGGCTCACCACAATTGTCATCATATCGGATTTTGCCGCAAGACTGACCAATACGAGTACCGGCGCACCCAGGATGATGCCCACGCTGCTGCCGCTGACAAGGTTGTTGGCAGCCGGTGTGCGGAAGTCGCTGTCAATCTCCCGCAGCAGGAGTATGCCGGAGGAGATGGTACCGGTCATCATCCCGTACATGGAGATCAGGCCCTCATAGTAGTAATCGGGGTAGGCCCATCGGCAGACTCGCTTTAAGTGGAACCAGGTCACCACGCCGCCGCCCGCCGTCATGAGGATAAAGTACAGCCACAGGCCGTGCAGATCCTCGATGTTGATGGAGGCGATGCCCGCTACGATCATGATGTCAAAGAAAAATCCGGAGATGCGGTTGAGCAGGTAATTGTTCTGATACTGCCGCTCGATGATCCCCTTCTCTGTCCCCTTCTCAAGCAGCAGGCGGATCAGCACCGCCACGGCAGAGCCGATGATGAAATTGAAGCCCCAGAGCAGCGTATTGACGGTTTTTGCAAGCCCCTCGGACAGAGCAGCGATCCCCGATGTCAGGCCCCACGTGGCAAGATAAGTGATGAGATAGGTCACCAGCACCAGCGCAAGCTGAACGGAGAGGCGGTCGATGGAGTCGGCGACCGGGAGTTCGTTTTTGTCCTGGAAGAAACCGACGGAGAGATCATCGTCGCTGCTCTTTCTCGAAGGCTTCACGCTGCCGTGCCGGGCAAGAATATTGAGCAGGATGACTCCCACCACACAGGCGCACAGATAACCGGCCGCAGCGATGGCAAGGCCGAAGCTCCGACCGCCTGCAAAGCCAAGATTCTGGTAGCTTGTGCCCACATTGTTGGCCTGACCCGGTCCCTGTCCGTAACCCATGGGCAGCAGCAGGCCCGAGGCCTTGAATAGCCCCGGCATCAGCGTACAGCCGAGGGTGATGCTGATGACGAGGCCCAGCACGCCCTGTACCATATAGGTGCTGACGATGATGGCTCCGGACTTGAGGGCCGCTTTGTCCCGACGGTTTGCATCCCTGTTGACAGTGCGCAGGGACATGGCGATAAAGCCGAGGGCGATGCCGTGATAGACCAGGATCTCCATGATCTCTCCGTCAATGCGCACAAGGCCCGTGTATTTGAGGAGCAGCAGGAGGAAGCCTGCCATGACCGCCACCGGCATCATGGCACTGCGGATGGCTTTGATCTTGTTGCGCAGCATGCTGCACAGCAGGATCGCCCCCGCGATCAGGCCAAGCTGAATGACGATGTTCCAGAGCGCGGTATTTGCGGCTGAATAGTCCATAGTGAGCTCCCCCTTTTATGTCTGATTGATGATCTGCCAGGCCATGAGATATTTGCGCAGGCATTGTTCGGCGTCGGCACGGATCTCATAATAAGCGTCCCCCACAGAGAAAAGCAGGATGTGCGCCTTGACCATGGCCATGCTGTCGATCTCCGAAAGCGGGAAGCGACGGCCTGCGATTTCCAGCGCGTCAGGCCGCATGCTAAGCCTCCCTCTGCCAAGCGTCCTTTCCCGGTGGCCGCTTGTAATCTCCCGCAGGCGCAAACCGTCATCCGAGAAAAGCGTGTCCTTTGCCTCTCCGCATATCTTTTGCAGCGCCGCCTTCTGAAGCTTCTCCCACTCAGCCGTGGTCGGAACCGGCGTCGGCGGGTCGAAAAAGCCCTCCTCGGTATAGTTGAGACGCATGCCGCATGTGCAGTAGACGATGTCCCCCAGGCCGCGTATGGTTCCCAGCTTGCCGCATTTTGGGCAAATGAAAAAGCCGCGCTCGATATCCTCCGCCAAGTTCTTTCCTCTGTATTGCACATGTTCGATACGCTGGCGGGCGAAAGCGTCCTCAAATATATCGCGGTCGATGACTTTGGAAATCTCCGGCCCCTTTTGCTTTTTGAGCTCCTCCGGCGGATAAAAGCCGATCTGTCTGCCCCAAACCTTTCCGCGCCGCAGCCCGGCGGCCCAGCGTGGGGATGAGAGATAGCCGCCTTCAATGCGATAGGTCATGAGCGGTACCCCAGCGATACGTGCAAGCTTGCCGGTAGCCGGAAATACGGGATGGGTCAGCCCGTCCCAAGCGGCATCCCCTTCGGCAAAAATGCAGACGGTGTCCCCTGCTTTCAACGCGCGCAGCACCGACATGACCGTGTCTGCTCCCGAAGCGGCTTTTTTTCGCGGGATCGGCGCAACGAGCCACTCAAGCAGCTTTGAAATGAAGCCGTGGCGGAAGATATGCTCACTGGCGACAAAGCGGATGGGGGTGTTTGGAAAGCTCATAGCGAGCAGCAACGGGTCCCAGTTGGTAACGTGGTTTGCGACGATGAGACAGGGTTCGGCCGGGTTCAGCCGCTCCGCCTCCAGATGAAAGAGGCGGGTGATAAAGCCGTGCGCAAGCCAATACAGGAGCTTCCAGCGTTTGTATCGTTTCGGCTTCACGACTTCCCCTCCCCTTTTATTCTTTCGGTATCAGCTCCAAAAGACTTTGTTTGAAGCCGTAGGTCTCGCGCAGGGCCTCCGCCTTTTCCCGGCTGCCGGGGCGCTTTTTTCCGGTGCGTCGCGCCCGCAGCATCAGGTTTTTCGGTGAGTGCTCGAAGTCGACAAATTCGATCACATCTACCGTGTAGCCCGCATCCTCCAGCACGGCGGCACGGATCGAATCGGTCAGCAGAGCAGACACACGTTCCTTGATGATGCCGTGCTCCAGCAAAAGGTCCAGCTCTCCGCCCTTTTGGATGCTGAGGTTGATCTCATGCTGGCAGCAGGGTACGGAGAAGATATGCCTGACCTTTCGATTGATCGCATAGGCAAGGGCATAGTCCGTTGCCGTGTCGCAGGCGTGGAGCGTGACCACCATATCGATCTGCGCATCGGCCAGCTTATCCCGCGTCACATCCGCCACCTCAAAGCGCAGGCCCGTATAGCCGTAACGGGCAGCGATCTCATTGCAGCGTTCCACCACATCGGTCTTGAGATCATAGCCGATAATCTCGGTTTTCATCCCGCGGCGGACAGCAAAATAGTAATAGAGGATAAAGGTCAGATAGGACTTGCCGCAGCCGAAGTCCAGGATACGGATGTGGTCTTCCCCTTCGTCCTTCACGCCCTGTGAAACCAGCTCCACAAAACGGTTGATCTGCTTGAACTTATCGTACTTTGCACGGACGATTTTGAAATCCTTTGTGAACACGCCGAGGTCGACCAGTGCCGGGATCTCTTCCCCCTCGCGCAGAATATAGTCCTTCTCCCGGTTGTGGCTCTGTGCCGCGGGGCGCGCGATGACTGCAGCGCCTCCGGTCTTTTTATAGCTGCCGTCACGCTTGAGAATATACTGGCGGCTCTCGGTATCGGTGACGATCAACGCCTGCCGGTACTTGCCTTCCAGGTTCTCTTCCGCCCATAAAAGCAGACTGTCTGGTTTAAGGTTTTCATGGAATGCCTTGTTGTTCTCGAAGCGCTCAGCCTGATAGACCCGCTCCCCTTTCAGGATCAGCGGGCGCAGCTCGATCTTCGTCGGAAGTGCTTTATCCGTCGGCTGGGAGAAAACAGCCTTGCTCAGGTCCGGCAGCGCAGCGGCAAGCTCCTGTGTGATTTTTGCCATCTCAGCCACCGAACAGACGCTTGAGGTTCAGCGCCGCAGCCTTGAGCTCGTTCTTGCTGTAGGAGTTGTTCTCGTCCCCCAGCACCGCCGCCACGGCCTCCTTCGCGGAGATGCCGCCCGCCACCATGGCGTCCACCAGCATGGCCTCGGCTGAGACGGTGTGCTCGGTCTTGTTGAAAACGTAATCGTCGTCGATCTCCACCACGACGGCGTACTCGCCCTTGTCATAGTTTCCCTTGGCGAGAAGCTGCTCCTTGACCTCGGAAGGCGTGCCGCGAAAGCTCATTTCGTGGAGCTTTGTAAGATCGTTGCACAGACACATGCGGCACTGTGCGTCCGCGTCGTTAAAGAAATCCACCAACTCCATAATGCGCTTGGGGGACTCATAGAGGGCATAGGTGCGGGTGTCGCCGTGGCGCATCTTTTCCAGAAGCCTCCGGCGCTCGGCGTTTTCCCGGGGGAAGAAACCGTAAAACAGGAAACTGGAAAGGTCAAAGCCCGACACCGACAGCGCCGTCACCGCCGCGCAGCAGCCTGGTACGCCGATGACCGGGATACCCGCCTCGACGGCGGCCTTGATAAGCTCGTTGCCGGGATCGGAGATGCAGGGAGTGCCCGCGTCCGTGATGACAGCGACGCTCTTGCCCTGCAGCATCTCATTGATGAAATACTTTGCCTTGCCATACTCGTTGAATTTATGGTTGGAGACCAGCTTGTTGCGGATCTCGAGCTTGCCCAGCAGCACCATGGATCTTCGAGTATCCTCGGCGGCGATGATGTCCACGTCGGTCAGGATCTGCTTTCCGCGGGGCGACATGTCCCGGGAGTTTCCGATGGGGGTTGCCACGATATAGAGCTTGCCGGTCTGTGTCTGTTCGTTCATATGTGATACCTGTCCTGTAGTTTGAAGTTATTTTATTATAACCCAGGCTTGACACCATGGCAAGCAATAAAAAAAACACCGGGGAATACTCCCCGGTGCGATCAGCATATATAACTCAGTCGAGATTCAGGCCGTCGTCGCAGATCAGGCCGTAGCCGCCCTGCTGGCGCTTATAGACGACGGAGAAGGCCTCGTCCGCGTCCATGTTCTTGAACACGAAGAACTCGTGGCCCAGCAGATTCATCTGCAGAATGGCCTCCTCGGGAGACATGGGCTTGATGGAGAAGCGCTTGGAGCGTACGATCTTGAAATCATCCGCCTCATCCTCGGCGGGCTCATAGACAGGCAAGACTTCTTTCTCCAGCACACCCTCCCGGAGCTTCTTCCCAAGGCGGGTCTTATTTCTGCGGATCTGGCGCTCGATGGCGGCGACGCCGGAGTCCACGGATGCATACATGTCGTTTGTCAGTTCGCTTGCACGGTAGAACATACCGTTGTTGTGGATGGTGATCTCAGCCTTGTGTCTGCCGCGCTCAATGCTGAAGGTGACATAGGCCTCGCCCTCGTTCTTGAAGAGGCGGTCCAGCTTGCCGATCTTTTTCATCGCATAGGCGCGCAGCTCTTCAGAGGAATCCATCTTCTTCTCGGTAAAAGTGAACTTCATTGGTGACAACTCCTTTCCTTTAAGCCGACAAAAGGGAGTCCCCTTATGTCGCTTGTATTATACCACAAACACGATGAAAAAAGAAGAAAGAATTACCGGAGTAGAAACAATCGGTATTTTTGCCGATTTTTGGATAAAAGATTTGTACAGTTTTCCAAAAAAGTCAAAGAAAAGGGCGCCCGAAAAGGCGTCCTTTTCCTGTGGTTTTTCAGAAAATCACTTCACACTCCGGCAGCGCAAAGCAGAGCATGTTGATGTCCTGCAGGCTGAGGGGATTGCCGGTCAGACGCAGGTGACGCAGAGAGCTCAGCATCATAAGCGCCTGGAGGGAACTGATCTGATTATAGGACAGATCCAGGGTGTCCACTGCCGAGAGCATGGACAGGGGGGTGATATCCGAAATGAGGTTGTTGCTCAGGTTCAGATTTGTGATCGTGCTGCGGCAGTCCGAGAATACAAGGGGATAGATATTCTGGATCAGGTTTGCGCTCAGGTCCAGAGTCCTCAGCTCCGGCAGCCGCTGTACGCCGCTGATATCCATGATCCCCTGCCCGGTGAGGCGCAGCTCGGTCGTGTCGCTGGGAACCGAACGCCCCGCAAAGTCTATGCTCACGCTCAGAGATGAATGCGTGACCATGCACACGGGCAGATAGCTCTTGAGCGTATCCACCGCGAAGCCGGTCAGGCCGGGGTTATCCGTAATATTCAGGGTGGTGAGTGTCTGCAGTCCCTGGAGATAGGGCAGATCCGCGTCCTGCAGCCCCGTCTGCGAAAGCCCGAGGCTGGAGATGCTGCGCAGTTTGCGAAGGCCGGAGAAGTCACGGATGGGGTTCCCGTCAAGATACAGCGTCGTAAGCCCCGTCATCATGCTCAAAGCCGAGGTGGAGCTCACGGCATTTCCGGAAGCGTTCAGAAAGCTCAGGCTTGAGATGCCCATGAGCGGGCGCAGATCGCTGACGTTGTTATTGGAGATATCCAGCCACTGTAAGTAGGGCATGTTCATCAGCGGGCTCAGATCGCTGATGGAATTGCCGCTTAAATTCAGGCGAGTGATGTATTGGCAGTTGGAAAGAGCCGAGATATCCCAGATACCCATGTCGCTCAAATCGAGATCCTGCACGTCGGAAGCGAAGGTCACGCCGCCGAAGCTGATGTCCTGCTGTTCCTGCTGCGCCTGCTCACTGTGGATGGCACAGTTTGGCAGCGCCTTTGAAAGCTCCGAAAGCTGGGTCTCGGTGATTTCAATCCCCTTGATGCTCAGACTCTTGAGGTTCGGCATGGAATAAAGGGGGGTTAAATCGCGGATGGGATTGTTGTCCACATATAGCGTGCGCAGCCCCGGCAGTGCTGTGAGCGGGCTGAGATCCATGATCTCGTTGCCGCTTAAGTTCAGCGTGACAAGTCCGCCGAGAGACGCAAGTCTCGAGATATCGCGCAGGGTATTGTCCGCCATGGAGAGGCTGTCGATCGCATAGAGCTGTGTAACCTCATATAGCACCGCATCCCCAAGCTGCATGTTGTCAAGTACCAGGCGCGTGGTGTTGACCGGGTACTCTTTTCCCGCGATCGTCACCGTCTCGACGGCGCCCTGATTGCGGCGCATGGTCTCCACTTCCGCGATGCGGGAGGCGACCGCAGGCTTATTCATATCCATCATGCGCAGGATCTCAAGGGTTTTGGGGTAGTTGCCCTGCGTCTGGTAACAATCGGCCATGAGCATGAGGCACTCGTCCGTCTTCTCCACGGCGGCCGCCTTGCGCAGAGCGGCCAACGCCCCGTCATAGTCCTTGTTGTAAAAAAGCTGTTGCGCCTGGTTCATATAATCATTGTAGCTGCGGTTGTCGGACACGCTCATCAATACAACCGCCATAGCGATCACGAATACCGCAGCGAGGATTGTACAGACAATCACAGCACGCTTTCTGTTCGGCCGGTTTCGCAGCGCCGTTTCGCCCCGGGCATAGTGCCCGGCGTTTCGATTATTCATCTCCGCTCTCGTCGGTCTTATCCTCGTTAACCGGTTCGATGGGGTCGGGATCAAGCGTCAGCACCGGGGTATAAGGCGAATCCGAGAGAATCGGGTTTGCCTCCGGCTCGGACACAGCCGCCGCCTGAATGACCGGCGTTTCCGCAGTCTCGGCAGGGGCAGCGGAGGCAGCAGGCTGCGCAGGCTCAGGCTTTGCCGCAGGTTCAGCCGCTTCCTTGCGGGGCTTCTTCTGTTTCGGGGGGCGTTTCTTCAGACCCATACCGATACAGAACAGGGCCGCCATGATGCACAGAACGCTCATCTCCTGCATGCCTGCGGCAAAGGTGACGCTCTCTGGTGTTTTGATGAGGGCCGGGATATCCTCGACCGCAACGTGGTAGATGAAGGGCAGGCCGAACAACACCGGCAGCAGCCACTTGGTATGGATCCAGCCGATCACGGTTGCCGTATAGATGACGGCCACAACAACATAGAGGATGACGCACAGCACCGTGTGCATCCAGCTTTCAAAGCTCAGAGACTTGAAGACAAAGAAAACCACGCCCAGCAGCACCGGGATAAAGGACAGGAAGAAGCCCTTCTTCCCAAGCAGCACGATGCACATGATCAACAGCAGGCAGCACAGTACCGGCAGCAGGACAAGCATGATTGCATCCACCCGGTTGCTCCACATGCCGATGCAGCCGATGAGGCGAAAAATGATCGCCATTGCCAGCAGGATCACGGCGCTCTCGGCAAAGAAGCCGGTCTTATCCAGATAAAATCTCACTCTTCCGCTTTCATTCATTTATATTCCACCTTTCGCAGAAACAGGGATTCACAGCATATTTTTGTACAGTGTAATATTGTAACACAGTTCTCTCATTTTCGCAAGTACGGCGACGGTCTTGCAATCAGGATCGGGTTTGGCTATAATATAGTCAGGAAATACAAAGGAGCCGTTGATTATGACCGAAAATGTAAGCAAGTTTTTTGAACAGTACGACAGTGATCCCGCCCTGCGCGCTCGTGTGGAGGAAGCAGTCGCCTGCTATCCCGGCAGTCTCGAGATCCGCGAATCGCTGGTGGAGGCGGTGCTGCTGCCTATCGCGGCGGAGCTGGATCTGCCCTTCACGATAGACGAATTGCGGGCCTATGAGACACGAAAAAAGCTCTCCCGCATCAAGCCCGATGTACAGATCGAGGAGGGCGACGAGGACGAGGATGCGGACTTTGAGGGCTACTGGCTCCTGGACCGCGGCTGGGAAAACGACGAGTCAGTTTTCAAAAAGTGACTACACAGGGCGCGGACTGCCAGGTCTGCGCCTTTTCTTTATCTGCCCCAGAATCCGAAGCGGTAATTCTGTATATACACATCATTTGCCGAGACGTGTTTCACGAGGCGGTAGGCCGTGATGAACATGAGGATGACAAAGCCAAAGAACACCAGGTTCATCGAGCCGCTTTCACTGCTGGCGGCAAAATCGTAAAACCCGTGCAGCAGAGCCGGGATCAGCAGGGCGCGCGTGCGCATGCGCTTGGCGCCCGCAAAGTCGCCTGCTCCCTCTCGCCGTTTGGCCATGCCGTACCATACGCCCATGAACACGCCGAAGCAGGCGTGACCGGGCACTGCCGTCACCGCGCGGATCGCGGCGGTCGACAGGCCGAACATGGCAACATAGCCGATATTCTCCCAAAGCGCAAAGCCGAGGGAGACGAACACGCCGTATACCACGCCGTCAAACTGGCAATTGAACTCCGGGTTTCGCCAAGTGCGGCGCTTTAGGAGTACGTACTTGGCCCCTTCCTCGGCAAAGGCCACTACGCCGAAGTACAAAAGAATATTGTAAAGCGTGCTTTCGTATTCAAAAACACTGTCCAGGATCGCCATGCCGACGCGTTCCATGAGGGAAGCGATGGCTGTTGAAGCGATGCCGAACAGCACCAGCGATACAAGCAGTCCCCTGCTCTCTTTCTCAAGTCTGTCTGCCCGCTCCACCTTGATCAGCAGGATGATCGCCGGGATCACCGCCGCGGCAATCAGGATGGGATCGACTGTATAGATCATATCTCTCTTCTCCTTACAGGATTATCATAGCTTCAGCATAGCATTTTATGCGCCGCAAATCAAGAAAATCCTCCGCCGGCGCTTGCACGCATCACATTCCTGTGTTAGTATAAATGTATCTTTATTCGTAAAAATACAACAGGAGGAAACAGATATGGCAAATACTGTCGGCCCGCTCATCAAAGAGGCACGCAGCAAGGCAAAGCTCAGTCAGGAAAGTCTGGCAAGTCAGATTGACGGTTTGAGCGCATCCGACCTCGGCAAGGCCGAGCGCGGTGAAAAAGAACTCAGCCAGAGCGTGCTGCGCCAGATCGCAAAGCTCACCGGCGTGACACAGAACTCCCTTGTAAACGCCGCAAAGGAGAGCACCTACGGCACCGCAAAGAAGGCCGCCACCGCGAGCACGAAGAAGACAAGCACCGCAGCCAAGACCGCGACGACTGCGAAGAAAACCAGCACCGCCAAAAAGACGAGCACCGCGAGCAAGAACGCCATCGAGCTCACCGCGGCAGAGAAGAAGCTCGTCGAGCTCTACAGGGCAGCCGACAGTGAGACGAAGAAGAAAGCCGTCGCCGTGCTCAAGGGCGAGTCGAGTGAAATGGGAGACATTCTAACTTCCCTGCTGGGCGGCGCAATGGACATGTTTGGGAAAAAATAATATACATGACCGGGGAAGGCATGGCATAGCCTCCCCGGTCATATTGTTTAGTGTTCCTGACGCACCAACAGCACGAAGCTGTTCTGTCCGCATTTGCGGCAGCGGAGCATATTCCCCCTGCCGCGCAGCATCAGCTCCACCGCCTTGCCGCGGCGCACATAGCGGCTCTCCGCCCCGCAGGTCTTGCAGCGGATGATGTACTTTGCCTGAGCTTTCCGAAGCTCTGCAGCTTTCCCCTGTTCCGGGGCCAGGCGAGTGGGGTCGCAGCCCACCAGGCGGCACATGTCCCGCCAGACCCGGTCATGCCCGTGCTTTTCGCCGGGATATTTTAAATACACTGCGGCGTGGGCATACTCGTGGCGCATCGTGTCCCAGAACTGGGCATCATCATCCAGGATCAGATACGACAGCGTGATGCGCAGCGGTCCGTCTCCCCGCGTCGGGGAGCGAAAGGACCCCAGCTGCCGCACCGCGCGCCTGGAGATTCTCAGTTCGATGCCCCGCGTGTCGATCCCCACCAGCCGGTCAAGGCGGTCGTACTCAGCCCGGACTTCCTGTAACGTATGCATTCTCAATCCTCCAGACGGCAGCAGACCAGAGCCAGCACGCCGCTGTCGAAGGACAGATTTACATCTGAGACAAAAGCGTTGCTTTGTCCCAATGTTGTCGGCTTATGCAGGGCTGCGTTTTCCACTTCATATTTTGCACCGCGGATGGTCAGTCCTTTGACGTGCTCCGTCAAAGCGATTAGGGAAAGGCTCTGCCCCTCACGGTATGGCAGCGTATACCTGCCGGGACGAAGGACACGCAGATAGGTGTTCTCGTCCCGCGCCTCCGCCTCCATTCCAAGTGTTGCGGCATAATGCATTGTTTCCACGTTGGACAGCAAATGGTCAAGCCGCCCGCCGAAGCAGCAGCAAAGGCGCACCGCCTCAAAGCCCTGCTCAGATGCCCAGCGCACCGCGAGCATCGTGTCTGTATCGTCCTTCTCTATTGGAAAGCGCAGGACCGGTACCTCCTCGGGCAGCGCGCCGCTGTAGGAGTCAAAGTCCCCGAGGATGAGATCAGGCACGATTCCCTCGCGCATACACCAGGCATAGCCCTTGTCGCAGGCAAGGATAAAGTCCCCTTCTTCGGGCTCAATGGGTGCGTAGTCGCCCCCGGCAACGATCAGACAGCGTTTCATATTTGCTCCTTTTATCGTTTTTCTTGTCACAAAGCTACCACACCGGGCGTGAATTTGCAATACGCGGACACTTGTTTTTGTGGCAATTTAACAGATTAAAGGCATAAAGAAAAGCCCATGTCCATCAGAACGCCGATTTCTTTCAAACCCTCTTGCGCAGTTTTTTCCTGAATGATATATTATGTACATATTTCAACCAAATACCTCTGACGCCGTCAGAATCATGAAAGATGAGACCGACGGCCGAGGGACTCTGGAGAAGCTCCGCGCACCTTTTTGGTATGGGGAGTGCCGAAGGTGCAAGGCCGCAGGGCCGAATCTCTCAGGCAAAAGGACAGAGTGCTCCGCCCCGCAGGGGGGACGGACCCCTGTTTGATGAAGCGCTGAGAGATCAGCGCTGTTCATTTTTAAGGGAGGAATACACATGACACTCAGCCAATTCATTTCCACGATCGACGACCTCGCGTGGGGCCCTGTAATGCTCCTGCTGCTCGTCGGCACCGGCTTCTACCTCAGCATCCGGATGGGTTTTCCGCAGTTCAGCCGCATCCCCTACTGGTGGAAAAACACCGCCGGCCGTCTCTTTGACAAGCATCAGGCCGGTGCGGGCGAGGTTACGCCCTTCCAGGCCCTGACCACCGCCCTTGCCGCCACCGTCGGCACCGGCAACATTGCCGGCGTCACCGGTGCCATCTTCATCGGCGGCCCCGGCGCCGTGTTCTGGATGTGGGTCGCAGCCCTCGTGGGCATGATGACCAAGTACTCCGAGGTGCTGCTGGCGGTCAAGTACCGTGAGCGCAACGCCAAGGGCGACTGGGTCGGCGGCCCAATGTACTACATCAAGAACGGCCTCGGCAAGAACTGGGCATGGCTTGGCGGCGTGTTCGCGGCCCTGGCTGCCCTGGCTGCCTTCGGCATCGGCAACGCAACCCAGGTCCAGTCCATCGCCGACGCCATCAATAACGCCATCGACTCCTTCACCCCCAACGCAGCCGGTACTTTTGCCTTCCTCGGCAGTCAGGTCCGCGTGAGCACCTTCGTTGTCGGATGTCTCGTCGCCGTGTTTATCGGCCTCGTGCTGCTCGGCGGCATCAAGCGCATCGGTCAGGTCACCGAGAAGCTGGTGCCCTTCATGGCGGTCGTGTACATTCTCGCGGCTCTCATCGTCATCTTCGCCAACATCAAGCACATCGGGACCGTCTTCGGCATGATCTTCCAGGGCGCCTTCAACCCCACCGCAGCTGTAGGCGGTGCGATCGGCATCACCATCATGACCAGTATGAAGAAGGGCGTTGGCCGTGGCTGCTTCTCCAACGAGGCCGGTCTCGGCTCCGCTCCCATCGCTCATGCCGCCACCTCCGAGACCGATCCGGTCCGTCAGGGCCTGTACGGCATCTTCGAGGTTTTCATGGACACCATCGTCATCTGCACCCTCACGAGTTTGACCGTCCTCTCCGCCTACTGCGCGGGCGGCATCGACATCACCTGGGGCTCCGGCGGCAACGGCTCCAACGTGGCGGCCGCCATGAGCTCTGTGCTCGGCAGCAAGCTCGGCGCCATCATCATCGCTGTCTGCCTCAGTCTCTTTGCCCTGTCCACCATCCTGAGCTGGTCCCTCTACGGCACCCGCTGCTGCGAGTACATCTTCGGGCACAAATCCGTGCGCGTGTACCAGGTTCTCTTCATCTGCTTTATCATCATCGGCGCAACCATGAGCCTGGCCGATGCCTGGAACCTCGCCGACGCCCTCAACGGCTTCATGGCGATCCCGAACCTGATTGCCCTGCTGGCCCTGTCCGGCGTGACCGTCAAGCTCACCAAGGAGCATCTCGAGGCGAATCACAAGAGATAACCAATCAAATCAGATTATACAACAGGCGGCATTGCTTGCAAAAGCGGTGCCGCCTGTGTTATCATGGGGCAAAACTGAGGTGACATCTATGAAGTTGAGTATCATCATCCCCGTGTACAATACACGGGAATATCTCGCCGCGTGCCTGGACTCTGTGCTGGACAATGCGTGCAACGACTATGAAATCGTGATCGTAAACGACGGTTCCACCGACGATTCCGGTATCATCGCGGCTGGCTATGCGGGGCGTTATCCTGATCTCATCCGCGTGATTACGACCGAAAACGGCGGTCTGGGCGCGGCGCGGAACACGGGTATCGAGGCGGCGCAGGGCGATTACCTGCTGTTTGTGGACAGCGACGACACGCTGGCAAAAGGTGCGCTGAAGGAAATTCTCGCAGCGATCGACGGCAGCTTTGATATCGGGATCTTTGACATTTTGCAGGTAAATCCTTCCGGCGACACCGTGGGCATGATTTATGGCTGCACGGAGGGCGGTGATTTTACGCTGTCCGAGTCCCCCCGTCTGCTGTTTGAGCCCCCCTCCGCCTGCAACAAGCTGTTTCGGCGGAGTCTCTTCCTTGACAGCGGTGTGCGCTTTCCCGGCCGGGTCTGGTTTGAGGATCTGCGCACCGTGCCGAAGTTCTATCCCCTCGCCGGGACCATCCGCAATCTGGCAAAGCCCTGGTACCGCTATCTCATTCGTCCGGGCTCCATCACGAATAACGCGAATGTGAAACGCAATCTGGAGATCATCGACGCGGCGCAGGAGATCATCGAGCACTACAGAGCCGCAGGACTGTACGAGCAATATGAAAACGAGCTGTGCTACATGGCGTTTTACAATGCGTTCCTGACGGCTTCGGTGCGCGTAAATGCTGCCGATCCGGACAGTGATGTGCAGGAACAGCTCATGCAGTGGTTCCTGCAAAGCTTCCCCAACTGGCGGGATAACCCCTATATAAAAGGCTTAAACGCCAAACACCGCCTGCTGACGGGGCTTTTGATGAAAAGGAAACGCAAAAGCGTTCATCTTATCATGAAGCTCAACGACAGGGCGAAAAACAAGAACGGATAAAACGCAGGAGCAGGCCGAAGCCTGCCCCTTTTTCTTATTCGGTTCAGGTTGTCTGCGGACTGATGGTGCCGCTGACGGTAAGGGTCGCAGTGCCGGGCTCAACAGTCCAGGTACCGTCCGCGTTCTGGGTGTAGGAGGCGGCGGGCACGGTGATCTGACCGGGCAGGGTAGCAAAGGCGCCGGTCGTTTCGTCATAGCTGTACTGCACACTGCGGGACCATGCGGTGCCGTTGAAGCTCACGGCGATATTGGAGAGGATCGGGTCAAAGTCGTCACTTACCACGACATTGTCGGCAGCCCCGGCCTCGGTGTTGCCGGTGTTGATGAGTTCAAAGCTATAGGTGATTTCGCCGTTTGCGGGGACGACGGCGGGGCTGAGGGCCTTGCTGATGCTGAGATCGGCGCTGTCCATGGTGCCGATCGTAGCGCTCGCGGTGAGGGGTACGCTGATGCCTCCGCCCGTGACGGTGACGGTGTTGGTGATCACGGAGTCGGGCGCGAGGGGTGCATAGCCCGTCACATCCGCTTCATAGGCCAGGACGGCGCTGCCGCCGGCGGGGATGTCAATGCCGGAGAAGGCAAGGGGCGGGCCGCTGACAACCGTGGGGGCTGTCTGGAGAGCGCCGTTTACGATCAGGCGCGCGGTGCCGTCGACGTAAGAGAGCGGATAGAGCGTCGCGCCGTCCAGCTCATAGGCGCCCAGATCGTCTGTAACCGTCAGGCCCGTCACATCAACGGGGCCGCTGTTGACCAGACTCACAACATAGCTCAGGGTGTCCCCCGCGCCATACTCAGTGCTGACCGCAGTCTTTTCCACCGCGACGGTCTCCATGATCTCACCGGTAACGGTGTTGGAATTGCGGGTAATGCCGTTATAGGAAAGCGTGGCAAAGTTTGTGAATACTGCCATCTATAATAACCTCCGAATAGCAATTGGGCTGAGGCAGTTGCCTCAGCCCATTCTATTCGTTCAAGGTCACTTAAGTTCCGTTCTCTCCTTTTCCCCGAGTTCCCGGTACATGCGAACAGCCAGAATCAGCGCCATGGTGAAGGCAAACAGATCCGCCGTCGGCTGGGCCAGATACACGCCCCAGATCGGCGGCTCGATCACATGCGGCAGGATCAGCACCACGGGGATGAACATGAGCCCCTGCCGCGCAACAGCCAGCAGGGTTGCACCCACGACGCGGCCGATGTTCTGATAGAGCATGTTGGTCACGGTCACAACGGCCATGAGCGTGAAGGTACAGCACTGGCAGCGCATGGCAGTGCTGCCGAACTGTATAACATTGGGATCATCCCGGAACAGGGCCACCAGCCGCGGTGCAAGCAGGAACCCCAGACAGGAGGAAACAAACAGGAATGTGATCCCGACACGCAGGCAGAACACATATGCCTTACGTACACGGGAGTATTTGCCCGCGCCGTAGTTAAAGCCGCACACCGGCTGGAACGCCTGCCCGAAACCGAGCAGCGCCGAGAAGGCAAACATCATGATCTTGGTCACGACCGAGAAGGCCGCGATGGCGGCATCCGCCTGGTGGGCGGCGACCGCCGCGCCTGCCGCCGCATTGAGACAGAGGGTGGACAGGCTCGCTAGCCCCTGACGGAAGAGGGAGGGCGTACCGCCGATGGCGATATTCTTGAGGTAATACAGAGTGGGACGGAAATTGCGCAGGCGGATTTTGAGGCTGTCGCTGCGAAGCGTGCCGATGTAAAGCATACCGCAGCTTACAAACTGGCTGACTGCTGTGGCCAGAGCCGCACCCTTCACCTGCATGTGCAGGCCAAAAATGAACAGCGGGTCCAGTGCAACATTGAGCACCGCTCCGGTTACCAGGCCGATCATGGCAAAAAAGGCATTGCCCTGAAAGCGAAGCTGGTTATTGAACACGAAGGACACGCACATAAACGGTGCCCCGCAGAGGATGATGGTCATATAGTCTGCGGCAAAGGCCACTGTTTTCGCAGCGACAAGCTCTCTACGCGCCCCAAGCACATGGAGCACTGCCGGACGGAAGGCAAGCCCCAGGGCCGTGAGCAGGCAGCCGAAAAGCACTGCGCAGAAGCAGCCGGTGGCGGCCATGTATGCTGCCTTATCATAGTCCCTGGCCCCCAGGGAACGGGAGATATAGTTGCCTGAGCCCTGGCCGAAGAAGAAGCCGAAGGCCTGGATGATTGCCATGACCGGGAAGACAAGGCCTACGCCCGCCGTGGCCTCAGTCCCGATCTGACCGACAAAATAGGTGTCGGCAATATTGTAAAGCGCCGTGACCAGCATGGAAATAATCGTCGGCACCGCGAGCGAACAGATCAGCTTCGGGATGGATTCGGTGGTCATGCGGACAAATTTGCTGTCTGCCTGTGGCATACGTTTCACTCCGTCATTTTTTTGATTGGGTATCGGCTTGTTTGCATTGATGATAACATAATCATGGATATTATGCAACATATATGATGATGCCGCCCGGAAAGCCCCACAAATAGAGCCGATTTGTATACTGTGCCGCTTGACGCAAGATGTGGATTGTGGTATTTTTAGCATATGCAAAGACCCATAGATTTTTTATGAAAGAGGTTTGATGCAATTATGAATATCGATCTGAGCAAGTACGGTATCACCGGCGCGACCGAGATCATCTACAACCCCAGCTATGAGACCCTGTTCCACGACGAGATGGATCCCTCCCTCGAGGGCTTCGATAAGGGCACGCTGACCGAGCTCGGCGCTGTGAACGTCATGACCGGCATTTACACCGGCCGTTCCCCCAAGGACAAGTACATCGTCATGGACGAAAACTCCAAGGACACCGTGTGGTGGACCACCGAGGGTTACAAGAACGACAACCACCCCATGACCCAGGAGACTTGGGAAGTCGTCAAGAAGCTGGCCCAGGATGAGCTGTGCAACAAGAAGCTGTACGTGGTCGACGCTTTCTGCGGCGCCAACAAGGACACCCGCATGGCCGTCCGCTTCGTGATGGAAGTCGCATGGCAGGCCCACTTTGTCCGCAACATGTTCATTAAGCCCTCCGCCGAGGAAGAGGCTTCCTTTACCCCCGACTTTGTGGTCTACACCGCTTCCAAGGCCAAGTGCGAAAACTACAAGGAACTCGGCCTCAACTCCGAGACCGTCGTGGCCTTCAACGTCACCAGCCGTGAGCAGGTCATCCTCAACACCTGGTACGGCGGCGAGATGAAGAAGGGCATGTTCTCCATGATGAACTACTACCTGCCCCTCAAGGGCATCGCTGCGATGCACTGCTCCGCCAACACCGACATGAACGGCGAGAACACCGCCATCTTCTTCGGCCTGTCCGGCACCGGCAAGACCACCCTGTCCACCGACCCGAAGCGCCTGCTCATCGGCGATGACGAGCACGGCTGGGACGATAACGGCGTGTTCAACTTTGAGGGCGGCTGCTACGCAAAGGTCATCAACCTCGACAAGGACTCCGAGCCCGACATCTACAACGCCATCAAGCGCAACGCTCTGCTGGAGAACGTCACCGTCGACGAAAACGGCAAGATCGACTTTGCCGACAAGTCCGTCACCGAGAACACCCGCGTCTCCTACCCCATCGAGCACATCGAGAAGATCGTCAAGAACGTCCACCCTGTTTCCTCCGGCCCGGACGCCCAGAACGTTATTTTCCTGTCCGCCGACGCTTTCGGCGTGCTGCCTCCCGTCAGCATCCTGACCCCGGAGCAGACCAAGTACTACTTCCTGTCCGGCTTCACCGCCAAGCTCGCCGGTACCGAGCGCGGCATCACCGAGCCCACCCCCACCTTCTCCGCCTGCTTCGGCCAGGCCTTCCTCGAGCTGCATCCCACCAAGTACGCCGAGGAGCTCGTGCGCAAGATGGAGAAGAGCGGCGCCAAGGCCTACCTCGTCAACACCGGCTGGAACGGCACCGGCAAGCGTATCTCCATCAAGGATACCCGCGGCATCATCGACGCGATCCTGAACGGCGATATCAAGGGCGCCCCCACCAAGACCATTCCCTACTTCAACTTTGAGGTTCCCACCCAGCTCAACGGCGTCGACACCGGCATCCTCGATCCCCGCGACACCTATGCCGATCCCGCCGAGTGGGATGCCAAGGCCAAGGATCTGGCCGGCCGCTTCATCAAGAACTTCGTCAAGTATGAGTCCAATGAAGCCGGCAAGGCCCTCGTCGCCGCCGGCCCCCAGCTGTAAGCCAATTTCAGACTTTCCTTTTCAGGGATCTGCCGAAAGGTGGGTTCCTGATTTTTTACTTTTTAAAAATTGGGTATTGTATTATCCTTTCAGTTTTTGTATTATATAATATACTGATATTTACATTGAGCGATTGTCAATACTTTGTTTAAAACGGTGAGATAGATGAAACTGTTTCTTGACTTTTTCCGGCAAGAGGTGCCGAAAAACAGCGGAAAGACCTCCTATTATTACCGGCAAAGCATGCGCCTGACCGATCAGATGCTGGCGATCTATTTCTTTGCTTCCTTTGTGCTGATTTCCCTTACATCAAAGCATCTGTTCTGGCCGCCCATTCTGTTTCAGGCTGCGCTGCTGCTGAAATATTTCAAATCCAACCATATCACCGCGCGACTGAATCTGCTTTTTAACGCGGTCATTATCTGCGCATGGACGGTCTGGTATGTAATCAGCTTCGGCTGGGGCATTGGCGGGCAGCACATGATGTTCGTTCTGGTTCTTCTGGTATTCTTCTGCCTGTATGAACCGCCGTTTACCAAGCTGATCTACTTTTTCATACTTCTGGGCCTGCGCATGTGGCTGTTTAAATACACGTCGATCCATCCACCGATCGTCCCGGTCGACAGCTTCAGCCAGTTTCTGATGCAGACACTCAACTCCGTGTCGGTGTTTCTGGTCCTTGCATGCTGCTGCATCGTGTACAGCAGCAATCTGCAGGAAACAGAGCGGCAGCTTCTGCTGCACAACGAAAAGCTGCAGCAGGAAGCTGAGACCGATCCCCTGACCGGGCTCATCAACCGCCGCGGTCTGCTGGATATCATGGGGCGTTTCGTAGAAAACAATTCTGAGGCCATGTACTGCATCGCCATCGCAGACATCGACCTGTTCAAAAAAGTAAACGATACCTATGGCCACAACTGCGGCGACTACACCCTGAAGAGTTTGTCGGCCCTGTTTATGGAGGGGGCCGAAGGAAAGTATTCCGTAGGCCGCTGGGGCGGTGAAGAGTTCTGCTTCTTCTTCCCCGACACGAATATCGACGAGGCCGGGCGCATCATCACCGATCTGCTGATCGCGGTACGGAAAATGGAGCTCGAATATGAGGGCAACTGCTTTTCGATCACTCTCACCGCCGGAGTCGAAGAAAACGACTATCACTCAGATTTATCGGCGCTCATTGAGAGCGCCGACCGGAAGCTATACCGCGGCAAGCAGAACGGCCGCAATCAAATCGTATTTTAAGGATCGAAAACCATGCCGAAAATATATGGTACACTCGGGCCGCACTGCTGTAATGTTGAGACGCTGCGCGCCATGTTTGACGCCGGAATGACCGGCGTGCGCCTCAATCTCTCACACATCACGCTGCACGATGCGGCACAGGAAATCGAAAATCTGCATCGCGCCGCCGCATTATGCGGCACTGCTGCCGATCTGCTGATCGACATGCAGGGACCTGAGCTTCGCATCGGTGCACTTGAGGCCCCCCTTACCCTTGAGGAAGGACAGGCGGTCAGGCTCGGCGCGGGTGGAATTCCCGTTCCGGCTTTGGTGCTCCCCTGTCTGACCCACGGACAGGAAATCCTGCTGGACGACGGGAAGCTCCTTCTGAAGGTGCTTGACGGAGACAGCCAAAGTGCCCGGGCAGAGGTACTGCGCGGCGGAAGTCTCTCAAGCAGCAAGAGCCTCGCTCTGCCGGGCTGCTCGCTCCATCCGCCGACGCTGACCCAGATGGACATGGAAAACCTCTCCCAAGCCGTTTCCTATGGCGTGACAGGCGTGATGCAGCCCTTTGTGCGTGACATGGCCGACCTTGAGACCGTGCGTGCGGTTCTGTACCGTTTCGGCGGCAAAGGCATCCGGCTCTTTGCCAAGATCGAAAATCAGGAAGGTGTGCGGAATCTGGATGAGCTCATTCCCGCCTGCGACGAAATCGTCATCGCCCGCGGCGATCTTGGAAACGCTATGCCCCTGTGGGAGCTGCCGCGCGTTCAGAAGGAGATCTCAAAAAAATGCCGGGACACAGGCCGCGATTTCATGGTAGTCACGCAGATGCTCTATACCATGGAGCACAGCGCTGTCCCCACACGGGCCGAGGTCAGCGATATCTTCAACGCCGTCTGTGATGGGGCCGCCTCTGTCATGGTCACCGGAGAGACCGCCATGGGTGATTACCCGGTGGAAGCGATACGGTATTTGTCCAAGACTGCGAATGAAGCGCTAAGGTATCTTAATGCAAAATGATTTTATCCCCCTGTGCCTAACGCACAGGGGGGATATGCATGGATACAATTGACCTCCCGGTGAGGATTCACCGGGAGGTCAGGAGGACATTATTGAAACTGCACTGATTACTTGGTATTGAAGATTTTGAAGATGCTGTCGAAGGGATCCTCGTCGGCAGCGGGCTTTGCTGCAGGCGCCGCAGGCTGGGCAGCGGGAGCGGCGGGCTGCGCCGCAGGCTGAGCAGCAGCGGCCTTCTCGGCAGCACCGGAAAAGAGACCCTGGGGTCTCTCGCGGCCGGCGGCGGGACGCACGGGCGTAAAGGCGGGTGCAGCAGGCTGAACAGGGGCCTGAACCTCAACGCCGGCCTCCATGTTGAGAGAGGCGTCTTCAAAGCCGGTGGCAATGACGGTGACGCGGATCTCATCCTCAAGCGTATCGTCGAAGGTGGCACCGAAGATGATGTTGGCCTCGGGGTGCGCGGCCTCCTGGACGAGGCTGGCAGCGGTCTCGACATCCTCGAGATCCATATCGGCGGAGCCGGTGATATTGATGAGCACGCCGCGGGCGCCATTGATGGAGGTCTCCATCAGGGGGCTTGCAACGGCCATGCGGGCCGCTTCCTCAGCCTTGCCCTTGCCGGCGGCACGGCCCACGCCCATATGGGCAAAGCCGGCATTCTTCATGATGCAGGTGACATCGGCAAAGTCAAGGTTAATAAAGCCGGTGTTCTTGATGAGGTCGGAAATGCTGGTGACAGCCTGGAGCAGCACGTCGTCCGCGATCTCGAAGGCGTTTGCCAAAGTAACCTTCTGGTCGGTGGCAAATTTCAGGCGATCGTTGGGGATAATGAGCAAGGAGTCGACACGGCCGAGCAGCTCTTTGATGCCGGCGTTGGCCTGGTCCATGCGGCGTTTGCCCTCAAACTTGAAGGGCTTGGTCACCACACCGACGGTCAGAAGTCCCGCATCGCGCGCAATCTCGGCTACAATGGGAGCCGCGCCCGTACCGGTACCTCCGCCCATGCCGCAGGTAATGAACGCCATATCGGCATTTTCGATCACCTTGGCGATGTTGTTGCGACTCTCTTCCGCGGAGCGCTTGCCGATCTCGGGATCGGAGCCGGCGCCCTGGCCGCGGGTCGTCTTCTCACCGATCTGAATCTTCTGATCTGCATTGGAGACGGCCAGTGCCTGCTTATCTGTATTGATGGCGATGAACTCAACGCCCTGGGTCCCCGCCTTGACCATGCGGTTGACCACGTTATTGCCGGCGCCGCCAATGCCAATCACCTTTATATTGACAACATTTTCCGGTACTTCGGCTTTAAAATCCATAGAACTGCCTCCCATCTATTGTTAACGCGTAAATTACAAATTCTTTTCACTTTGTCTACAGTCGGTATTTTATTACATTTACCCGCAAGAGTCAAGTGCTATTTTTAATTTTCCGAAAACTTTTGTAAATGTTTTGTAATTTACGCTCAGGTTGGGCTGAAATGCGCCGTGTTTCCGTCGCTAACATTGATTATTCCCACATCTCCCTCCAATAATTGCGAGAGTACAGAAATCACCATGCCGAATTTGTATTCCACGTTGCTTCCGTTGCCGAGACGGACCACATATTTATCGTCCAAAGTAAATTCGACATTGTCCGGATCTGAGAAATCCACACGCCCGACACGGGTATAAAGGCCGCGTGCCTCGAGCTGATCGAGCACCTCTGCAATATAGGTGACGATTTGCTCATCTCCGTCCGATGTCTGCAGCGGTTCGCCGATCATCAGCGTACCCGGTGAGATGCCCACGATGGGGATCAGGCCCTGGAGCTCATCGTCGTTTGCCTTGCCGAGTACCTTGCAGTTATGATCGATGGTCCAGTTCTCTTCGCCGAGTACGATGTAGGCCAGGGCCTGGCTCTCACTCACGGTGATGATGACACGGTTGGGAAGGCTTCGCTCTACGGTGACCTCGTCAATATATGGCAGCTTTGCGAAAACGCGGCTCAGGGCGGCAAACCTGTCAAAGAAGAACAGGTTGTCGCCCTCTTCGATATCAATGGCGCGGATGATTTCCTCATCCGTATAGTGGGTGTTGCCGCGCACCTGGATGTCCGAGACACGGAAAAACACGCTCATCACGAAGATAACCGCCACAATAACGAGGAAGAACATGATCGGGCCGCTCACGCTGGCCGTGAGTTCCCGGAGGCTGAAGCCATCTTCATCATGATCGCGTGGTTTTCTTTTCAACACATTCCTTGCCATATTGCAATCCTCTCGAACATATCATTGGTCCAAACATATATCCGCACCCAAGGCGCGAAGTCGTGTATCCAGGCGTTCATAGCCGCGGCGGATGTGCCCTTCGTCGCAGACCAGTGTCTGGCCCTCGGCAGTGAGCCCCGCCACGATCATGGCGGCGCCGCCGCGCAGATCAGTTGCATTCAGCACCGTGCCCTTCAGACTGTCCACGCCCCAGATCTCTGCGATCTGGTCGTGAAGCGTGATATCCGCACCGAGGCGGATAAGCTCCGGCACCTGCCGGAAGCGGTTTTCAAAAATGGTCTCCCGAATCACAGTCCGGCCCCGGGCCTTCAAAAGAGCTGCCATCAAAACCGGCTGGGCATCGGTGGGAAAACCGGGATAGGGCTCCGTACAGATTTCGCCCACTGCGTGCAGCTTTCCGCCGGAACGCAGCCACACGCTGCGGTTTTGGCACATTATATCACAGCCCGCCTGTTTTAGGAAGTGGAGAACGGTAGAAAAATGCTGTGGCTCCACACCCCGAAGCTCCACACTGCCCCCGCAGGCAGCAGCGGCGCAGGCAACCGTAGCCGCGACGATTCGGTCGGAAAGGATGCGGTAGTCAATGTGCGCGGCGAATCTGCGCTGCCCGATGACGATGGTGTCCGTCCCGTCGCCGCTGACCGCGCTGCCCATCCGGCGAAGATATTCTCCGAGTGCGCTGATTTCCGGCTCCCGGGCGGCACCGCGGATCACCGTCTCCCCTTCCGCCGCCGTGGCGGCAAGCATGATGTTCTCGGTTGCGCCGACGCTGGGGAACGGAAGGCAGATTTCCGCTCCGCGAAGCCTCCCTGCACGGCAGATGATCTCACCGCCGCTCTCTTCGATTTCCGCGCCGAGCTGTCTGAGCGCCGAAAGATGCAGGTCGATGGGGCGTTTGCCGAGCTGACAGCCTCCCGGCGGACTCAGCCGCGCCTCACCACAGCGGGCCAGCAGCGCCCCCATGAAGATCACAGACGAGCGCATTTCCAGCATAAGCTTGTGCGGGATGCCACAGCATGTGACCCCGCGTGCATTTATGTAAACCTCATTTTCCCGCTGCTCCGCCACACAGCCGAGATGGCGCAGGATGCGCAGCGCGGCGTCGATGTCCTTCAACTGCGGCACATTCTGAAGCTCTGATTCGGCGGGTGTCAGGATGGAGGCCGCCAATATGGGGAGAGAGGCGTTTTTTGAGCCCTGCACAAAGCACACGCCCTCCAGCTTCCGCCCGCCTCTGATTCGCCAGATATCCATAAAAAGTCCCCCCGCATGTTGGAATCAGTCCATTCTATGCGGAGGGGCTTTACAGTGTTCAGTGTCGGATTTTCTTATCTGCACACATCCAGGATCATATCGGCAATTCGCTCGCAGGCGCCGGGGACGGCGAGGCTGCGCATGGCGTCACCCATATCTGCAAGTTTTTCCTCGTCTTTCAAAAGGTTCTGAACCTCCTGCAGCAGGGAGTCGGCGTCGAACTCACTCTCGAGCAGCACCACCGCGCCACCTGCGTGCTCGAGGACGCGGGCGTTTTTCTCCTGGTGATTGTTGGTCACGTTCGGGCTTGGCACCATAACCACGGGCTTTCCCATATAGCTCAGCTCGGAGATTGTCGACGCTCCTGCCCGGCACAGGATCAGGTCCGCCGCCGCCATGAGACGCGGCATGTCGTGGATATATTCGCGGACCTCAATGTCGCATTGATCGAACTCTTTGCCCTTGAGCTTCTCGGTCAGGCGCGGATAGTAGAGGCTGCCCGCCGCGTGGATGAGGCGAAAGCCCTGGCTGCCGTCGAGCTTTTCCATCATCTCACCCATGATCTTGTTCATATGCTCGGCTCCCAGGGAGCCCCAGACCGACAGCACCAGCTTCTCGCCGGGCTTCAAACCAAGCTCGGCGCGTGCCGTCTCCTTCGTGACATGGTCAAACTCTCCGCGTACGGGCGTGCCGGTCACAGTGACGCGGTCCGGATGGCGGTAGTATTGGCGGCTCTCCTCAAAGCCCAGCATCACTCGATCCACCTTGTCAGCCAGCAGCTTCGTGGTGAGCCCGGGTACGGCATTGCTCTCGTGCACGAAGGTCGGGATATGCAGCGCGTGCGCCGCCGTGAGGACCGGGTAGCAGACATAGCCGCCGGTGCCGATCACCGCGTCCGCGTCGAATTTGCGGATGATCTGTTTTGCCTCGCGGGTCGATTGGGCGACATTGCGGATCGTCTCCAGGTTCTTCGCGATGGCGTGCAAATCATGTCCGCGCACGATATAAGTCATATCCAGGCCGCGGATCTCATAACCCGCGCGCGGCACAAGCTGCATCTCCATCTTGCCGTTGACGCCGATAAACAGGAATTCACTGTCCGGCATGAGTTCTTTTAATCTGCCTGCAACCGCCAGCGCGGGATTGATATGTCCGGCAGTACCGCCGCAGGTGAACACAAATTTCATAATGCCTGATTCCTTTCTGTCTAATGGGCGGCTACATCCCGTGATGCGCTGAGCACAATGCCCAGCTCAAAGAGCTGGATAAGCAGCGCCGTGCCGCCGTAGCTGAACATGGGCAGCGAAATGCCGGTGCAGGGTACCAGATTTGTCACCACCGCCACGTTTAAGAATACCTGTATGGCAAGCAGGCTCGTCACGCCGCCCACCACGAGAAAACTGAAGCGGTCCCGGCAGTGCAGGGCGATCCAGTAGCCGCGCAGGATCAAAAGCGCGAACAGGCACAGGATCAGCGCCGCGCCGATAAAGCCCAGCTCCTCGCACACGACTGAGAAGATGAAGTCATTGTGCTCCTCCGGCAGATACAGAAATTTCTGTCGGCTGCCGCCGAGGCCGAGGCCGCTCAGGCCCCCGGATCCGATGGTATACAGGGACTGGACGATCTGATAGCCCTGGTCGGAGCTGTCGCCGAAGGGGTCGCGCCAGCTGTTGATTCTGGACGATGCGTAGGGAAAGAGTGTCAGCAAGAGTGCGATTCCTGTCGCCGCTGCACCGAAGGCCCCTACGAACCAAAAGAGTCTGACCCCGCCGAGAAAGAGCATGACCCCCCCGATGGCAAGGATGATGATGGAGGCGGAGAAGTGCGGCTCCAAAACCAGCAGACCGATGATCGCGCCGAGTATGCCTGCAAAGGGCAGGATGCCGAAGCGAAAGGTCCGCATTCTCGCCCGGTATCGGCAGATGAGCGCCGAGAAGGACAGGATCACCGCGAGCTTTGCAAGCTCCGACGGCTGGAGCGTGAGGCCCCCTACTCCAAGCCAGCGGCGCGACCCGTTGGCCTTTACGCCCACAAGCGGCACCAGCATCAGCAGCACCAGCGTGAACGCGAGAAATGCAAATGCGCCTCGGCGGTAAACCGCCATCGGCACGTGGGAGGCAGCCAGCATTGCCGCAATTCCAAGCAGTGCAAATACAAGCTGCCGGATAAAATAATAGGCCGCGTTGCCTCCGGTCACATGGCCCGGATCGTACCAGGCACGCGGATAGCTTGCCGAGAGAACCATGACCACACCGGCCGTCAGAAGCAGCATGGCAAGCGTGAAAAAGGGCCCGTCGAAGTGCGGGCGTCTCACTGTCCCCGAAGCGTCGGGAAGGCCGGCGAGGCGGGCGCTGTCATAACGCATATTCCCACCTCCCCGGCCTTAAAGATCACATCAATATGGGTATCTTTGATACACCCCTATAAAGGATATGATCGCCATGACAAGAGATATTCCGGTAAAGAGGAAAAAGAGTTCTTTTTCCTTCCACTTTTTTCCCGTCCATCCGCCCATTTCCAGGTGATGGTGGAAGGGCGCCATCTTGAACACGCGCTTGCCGTGGGTGATTTTAAAGTAGCCCACCTGGATGATGTCGGACAGGGTCTCGATGATAAAGATAAATCCCAGGGTGATGAGGACGAGCGGCATGTCGTAGGCAAAGGCCAGGGCCGCGATCGCCCCGCCGAGAAAGAGGGAGCCCGTATCGCCCATGAAGCACTTGGCGGGATTGAAATTATAAATGAGGAAGCCGCACAGGCCGCCCACCATGGCAGAGGCGAAGATCCCGAGCTCCTGGTAGCGTCTGCCCCAGGCGACGGAGACCGCCACGAAGAACAGAAATACAGGCAGGCTCGTGCCGCTGGCAAGGCCGTCCACCCCGTCGGTGATGTTGACGGCGTTGACCGTGCCGACGATGACAAAAGCCGCGAACACCAGGTACAGCCACTCGGGCATGTAAACCACGCGCTGGGAGAAAGGCACATACAGATGCGGGTGCACAAAACCGATCTGCCGCATGAGCAGGATGAACACCAGCGCTGCGGCAAGCTGCAGAAGGAACTTGCTCCGGCTGCTCAGACCCATGTTCTCCTTTTTCTTGAGCTTTTCCCAGTCGTCCAGAAATCCGATCAGGCCGAACACACAGGCAAAGAGCAGAACAAAGATATGTTCAAACCTGCCGTGCAGCATCCCGTCCGCGCCCACCGTGAGACAGACGAGGATCGCACCGAAGATGAACATGACGCCGCCCATGGTAGGGGTGCCCGCCTTGGACTTGTGCCAGTCCACCTGGCTCTTGATCTGCTGGCCGGCTTTCTGCCGCCGAAGCCAGGGAACATAATACTTACCGAATGCACTGGCGAATAAAAACGCCAGGACAAAGGAGGTAATCAGCTTGATGGTCATACTTATCTCCGTAGTTCCGAGGGCTCAATGCCGCTCTTTTCTCTGTTCCAGAAAGTCCCTGACGATCTCGCGCTCATCCATGTGGTGCTTCTGATGCCCGATGATCTGATAATCCTCATGACCTTTGCCGGCAAGCAATATTACATCACCCGGGCCTGCGTTGTCAATAGCCCAGCGTATGGCTTCCGGCCTGTCACAGATCATTTTGTACGGTTTTTGTGAATTTTCAAGTCCCGGAAGGATCTCGTTGATAATATCCATAGGATCCTCGGTGCGGGGGTTGTCACTGGTGACGATGACGAGGTCCGCGTTTTCGGCGGCCACTTTTCCCATGATGGGGCGCTTGCCCCGGTCGCGGTCACCGCCGCAGCCGAAGAGGACGATGAGCCGCCCGCGTGTCACCGGGCGCAGGGCCTTGAGGGCTTTTTCCAGGGCGTCCGGCTTGTGGGAGTAGTCAATGATGACGGAGTAGTCCCCGTCGGTAGGGACAGGCTCCATGCGGCCCTTGACGCCGCTTGCGCTGCTGATTCCGTCGGCGGTGTCACGCAGGCTCATGCCGAGAGAGAGGCAGGCCGCCATGACGCCGAGGGCGTTATAGACGGAGAACAGGCCGGGGATGGCAAGCCTTACAGGCATTTGCTCTCCCTTATAAGCCGCGGTGAAGCTGACGCCTTCCGCGTTGAGAGCAATGCTCCCCGCCGAGAGTTCGGCATCCTGCTTTGCGGAATACCGAAAGATGGGGCAGCTCTCCCCTTCCATCATGAACGCACCACGCTCATCGTCGATGTTGACCCAGCCGGTTTTGCAGTGAGAGAAGATTTTCTTCTTCGCCGCAGCATAAGCCTCCATGGTGCCGTGCAGGTCCAGGTGGTCCTGGGAGAGATTGGTGAACACCGCCACATCAAAGTCGATGCCCGCCACACGCCTGAGCTCCAGCGAGTGTGATGAGACCTCCATCACAACATGGGTGCAGCCCTCGTCCGCCATCTGCTTGAAAAGCTGGTGCAGCTCCAGGCTCTCGGGGGTGGTGTGTTCGGTGTGCAGAAGGCGCTCGCCGATCATGTTGCCGTTGGTGCCGATGAGCCCCACCTTCGCTCCGAGCTTTGCCTCCAGTACATGCTTGAGAATATAGGTAGAGCTGGTCTTGCCGCTGGTGCCGGTAAAGCCCACAAGCTTCATGCGGGCGGCGGGATTGCCGTAGAAGTTACGGCTTGCGATGGCAAGACCGTATCGGCAGTCGTGGATTTTTATGTATGGCGTACCGTCCGTGGGTGCGTCCTCGCACAGAACCGCCGCCGCGCCGTTTGCCATGGCCTTGGGGATGAAACGATGTCCGTCGGCCTCAAAGCCCTTGATGGCGACAAAGAGGTCTCCGGGCTTCGTCTTGCGGGAATCGTAGCTGATGCCGCTGATTTCCAGGTCGGGATCGGCAGTGCTTTCCAAAATTTTGATATGTTCGAGAAGCTGCGCAAGCTTCATGCTGATTTCCTCCGAAAAAGTTAGTATCTCCCCAGCAGTTCCTCATCGCTGTCGATGAGCGTTACCTCCACAACCGTGCCGTGGGGAAGCTCCGTCCCCGCCGGGAGGCTCTGGCTGCTGACGGTCTGACGGCCGGGTTCGGTTATGCTGCTGCGCGTAGTCAGATATAGTCCGTAGTAAGAGAGCGTGTCTCGCGCCCGATCGAGATCCATTCCGGTCAAATCCGGCAGTTTTTCCAGGTCAGGCGAGACAGGTGCGTCAAAATACAAAATGACCTCGGTTCCTGCAGCGATTTCCATACCGGAGGCCGGGAGTTGGTTTGTGACGACACTCCCCTGCCCGCGCGTACGATAGCGCAGGCCCGCGCCCCTGAGCGATTCCGACGCCTGGGGAAGATCGAGACCGACGCAGTCGGGCATTTCGGACATAGCCGTGTCCTCCCGTTCCGGCTCTACGCCGAGGTAGGGCAGAATATCGGCCATCATGCGACCCACGACCGGGGCCGCCATCTGGCCGCCGCTGATGTAAATGCCGGACTTATCCGACGGTGTGTCGAGAAAAACCAGCAGGGCGATCTTCGGATCGTCCGCCGGTGCAAAACCTATGAAGGAGACGATGTACTCCTTCTGTCCGGTCCGGGCCTCGAGGCTCACCTTCTCGCTGGTGCCGGTCTTGCCGCCGATGCGGTAGCCCGGGACGGCTGCGTTGCGGCCGGTACCGTCCAGCGGGTCCCCCACCACCTGCTCAAGGATTTCCCGCACCTTCCGGCTGGTGGTCTCGCTGATGACGCGGCGCACCAGCTTCGGCTCATGCTCGAAGCTTACGCTGCCGTCCGGGTCGATAAGTCGCTGCACCACATAGGGCTCCATAAGCCTGCCGCCGTTGACGCAGGCACTGACCGCCGTGATGAGCTGCAGCGGGGTGATGGTAAAGGTCTGGCCGAAGGAGGCCGCCGCGAGCTGGGACAGGTTTTTCTTTGAGCAGAAGGTATTCCTGCTCCACCAGATGCTGCCGCTCTCGCCCGAGAGGTCTATCCCCGTGCGGGCGGTGAGATTGGCGTCAGGATCGTCCGAGAGTTTCAGAAAGCCGAAGGCCTCACAATAATCGTAAAAACGCTCCGCGCCGACGCGCTGGCCGATATTGACAAAGGCCACGTTGCAGGAATGCTGCACCGCCTGCGTGAGGGTCTGGCTGCCGTGGCCGCCGCTTTTCCAGCAGCGGATCGGCGTACCGCGCCCGGTCACCGTGGTGCTGCCGCCGCAGTAGAAGGAGTCGCCGGCGCTCACCTTTCCTTCTTCCAAAGCCATGGAGAGGGTGATGATCTTGAAGGTCGAACCGGGCTCATAGGTATCGGACAGGGCCTTGTTGCGCCACTGCCGTGCCTGGGCCTCAGCGAGAAGCGCTGCGGCCTCCTCCTTCGTCGCGGCGCTGTCGATTACTGTCTGAGCATCTTCGCTCACGGCAAGAAAGTTGTTGGGATCGTAGTCCCCCAGGGACGCCATGGCGAGGATCGCGCCGGTGTTCACATCCATGGCGATGGCCCCCGCGCCGTTCAGAGCATCATAATCCAGCACCGCCTGCCTGAGATGCTTTTCCACATAGTACTGGATGCTGGCATCCACAGTGGTCACGAGGTCACAGCCGTCCTCGCCGGGACGGTATTCCTCATAACGGCGCAGCAGCATCTCGCCGCCGTAGGCATTGGTGGCGCGAAGACTCCTGCCGGCGGTTCCCGACAGGGCGTCGTCATATCTCGCCTCGATGCCTTCCAGCCCGTAGTTGTCGGTGCCGACAAAGCCCAGCAGGTGGCAGGCAAGCCGCCCGTTCGGGTAGTAGCGTTTGGTGTCGGTCTCAAGGCGGACGCCGCTGATTTTATTGTCAGTCTTAAAGCGTCGGATCTGATCCGCCTTGTCGCTTTCGATCTTACGGGCAACGGTGACATACCAGCTTCCGCGACGCCCGGATTTTTCATAGATGTCGTCGTACGCAAGGCCCAGGATCTCACTCAGCCCCTGTGCAATGAGGCTGCGGTCCTCACCGTTCGTCTCGATCTCGGCAGGACTCAGGTAGACGTTATCCACCGAGGCGCTGACCGCGAGAAGATTCCCGTTGCGGTCATAGATCACCCCGCGCTCCGCCGTCCCCGGCGCCTCGCGAAGCTGCTGGGATATAGCAAGCTGTTCGTAAAAACTGTGATCTGTGATCTGAAGTCGGTACAGCCGTGCCAGCAGTACCGCAAAGGCAATCATGCCGAACAGCGCCGCCAGAAACGCGCAGCGTCTGAGCATCTGCCGCCCGGCGACAAAAACTGCCTCTGATTGACCCACCATAGCATCTGCCTCCGAATATAAGCCTGTTGCCAGCTTATTCGGCGGCCTGTATTTTTATCCCAGATATTCTGTCTCAATAATCTGGCCCGGCTCGGGGTGGCGCATGCCGAGCTCCTGTGTGGCTCTGCGCTCAAGCTCCTGAAGGCTCAGGGCCGAAGCTGTCTGTATCTGCAGGGTGATGCGTTCGTTTTCCGCGCGGGCGATCTGCGTTTCAAGCTCCGCGATACGGCTTTGTGTTCTGACAAGCTGAGTATGCGTCAACAGCGTCAGCACCAGCAGCAAAGCGGAAAAGCCCAGGCAGATCAGGCGAAAGGCAAGCTCAGACGCCCTCTTCATACGCGCTCGGCCACCCGGAGCTTTGCACTCCTTGCACGGGGATTGCGTTCGATTTCTTCTTCCGTCGGCAAAATAGGCTTGCGGCTGACGGAACGAAGGGTCTGTACAAAACCGCAGGTGCAAACCGGGGCTTCGCGCGGGCAGGTACAGCCGTGCTCCCGGGCCTGAATACCGGATTTGACGATCCTGTCCTCCAGTGAATGGAAGCTGATCACGCAGAGTCTGCCGCCTTTGTTCAGCTTGTCCGGTGCCGTCTCCATCATGGAGGCAATGGCCCCGAGCTCGTCATTGACAGCGATGCGGATCGCCTGGAAGCTCCGCTTGGCCGGGTGCTGTTTTTCACGAAGGGCAGCAGCAGGCATGGCGGAGCGGATAATGTCCACCAGCTCCTGCGTCGTCTCGATCGGCTTTTCTTCCCTATGCTTCAAAATAGCGCCTGTGATGCGCCTTGCATAGCGCTCCTCACCATAGTCCCATAAAATCCGGTTGATACGGTTTTCGTCCCAGGTGTTCACCACCTCATACGCTGTGAGCGAACCGCCCTGATCCATGCGCATGTCCAGCGGCGCCTGCACCATGTAGGAAAAGCCGCGTTCCGCCTCGTCGAGTTGGGGTGAGGACACGCCCAAATCAAAGAGCATCCCGTCGACACCCTCAACTTTCAGAGAGTCAAGGATCGAGGCCGCGTCAGAAAAGTTGCCGTGCACAAGCGTTACTTTTTCACCAAAGGGCGCAAGACGCCTTCCGGCTCTCGCAATGGCCGTCTCATCTCTGTCGATGCAGATGAGTCGGCCGGTGGAGAGCCGGGAGGCGATCTCATAGGAATGGCCGCCCATTCCCAGCGTGCCGTCAAGGTATACCCCGTCAGGCTTTATATTCAGGTTTTCTATGCATTCGTCCAGCAGGACGGAGATATGCTTCGGTGCCTGCTCAACATTCTCAATACTCAAAACTCCAGTTCCTCCATGACCGCCGCAATGTTCTCGGGCGTCGTCTCAAGAGCGTAGACTGCGTTCCAGGCTTCGCTGTCCCATAGCTCGGCATGGTTGTTGCAGCCCACCACCGTCACGTTTTTCGTAAAGCCTGCGTACTCACGCAGGTTTTGCGGGATGAGGGCACGCCCCTGGTTGTCAAGCTCGCATCGGGCGGCATGGGCAAAGAGCGGCCGCATTTTCCGCTGCTTGACATAGGGCATGGCGTTGACGCGCTCGGACAGCATCTGCCAGCTTTCGCTGCTGTAGGCACACAGGCAGCGATCCATGGAGATCGTGATAAAAAAGACCTCGCCCAGCTCATCTCTGAGCTTGGCGGGTATAAACAAGCGTCCCTTGCTGTCAAGAGAGTGCTGGTATTCCCCTGTCATGTCTGTGCGCCCCCTAATCGTGGGATAATGACCCATTTTACCCCACTTTCATCCACTTCGATTTTTATTATATGTGGCCCTACTGGAAAAAGCAAGAGAAACTTTTTGTTATATTTTGACTTTTTCTTGCACTTTTTAAAGCAAAAAGTTCCCACCCAAGTTCTTGCGTTTTGGGTGGGAACGAAATCCATATATTGTGTTTGAAATTTCACTTAATCGCCGTCGCGTTCGATGCGCTGAATTTTTGAGGACAGTGGGTCTGGCTTGCCCTGGGGGGCATCGGGTTCACGGCGCTGGGGCTGCTGCTGTCTGACCGGGGTCCCCTGGTAAGCGGACTGAGCAGTTGCCTGCTTGACGGGTTGGCCCTGCCGGCGCATCTGCTGGGCTGCCTGCTGCGGCTGCGCGGGCTGCTGCTGGGCGATCCCGCCGCCGAGCGCCTGGAACGACTCATGCGCGCCGCGTATCGTGGACAGGGCCTCTGTCATGCTCTGCTCGGTCTGGCGCATCAGATCGTCGACATATTCGCTGGCGACCCGCCGGAGTTCTTTGGACTTGGCCTCCGCCGCTGCGACCATCTCGCTGCTGCGGGCACGGGCCACACGCACGACCTCCTGCTCTTCGATCATCTGATGGGCCTGCTCCTCGGCATTCTTGCGCAGGGCTTCGGCCTCGCGCTTGGCGTTGCCGATGAATTCATCCCTTGCGGAGACAAGGCGCTGCGCCTCGGCGATGGCGGTGGGCAGGCTGTTTTTGATCTCGTTGATGATCTCAATGGCCTTCTCACGCTCAATGATGCACTTGTCGTTGCCGAGCGGCACGCTCCATGCCTCGGTGACCATGCCGTATAAAATGTCCAGCAATTCTATGATATCATTGTTGGCCATACTACTTCCTCCGTGCTTTCTCTTCTATCAGGCCGATGATTTCCTCAGGCACAAGGCCGTTCAGATCCGCGCCGTAATGGGCAAGCTCTCTGACGATGGAAGAACTCAGGAAGGTGTAACGCTGGTCCGCCGTCAGGAACATGGTCTCAAGTGCGGGATTAAGGCGCTTGTTGATGGAGTCCATCTGAAACTCATAATCAAAGTCGGACGCAGCGCGCAGACCCTTGATGAGCACCGCGCCCTCATAGTTTTGGGCAAATTCCGCAAGGAGTCCGGTGTTGACCTCCACGCTCACGTTCGGGATGTGGGCAATCGCGCGCTTCACCATCTCGACCTTCTCTTCCACCGTAAACATGGGCGAGGTTTTGGTGGCGTTTGCCGCGACACAGACTACCACATGGTCAAAAATCTGCGCAGCCCGCTCGATAATATTCAGGTGCCCGAGCGTGATGGGATCAAAGCTGCCGGGACAGATCGCGGTTTTCATGCGGGACTCTCCTTGCTGTACAGACTGAGTTTGACCTTGCCGTAGCGGTATTCCTTACGTTTGAAATAAGGGGCCTGCATCTCCGGCATATTGGTCTCCCGTCTGGATTCGCATAGTATTATACCACCTTCCGACAGGATGTCAATTGAATTGATCTTTTCCAGTACCGTTTTGTACAGGCCCGCGTCGTAGGGCGGATCGACGAAGATGAGATCGAACTTGCCGCAGCTATTCAGGTAAGAGATTGCATCCTGCTGCAGAACCGGGGCAGAGAATCCGCAGGCCTTGAGGTTATCCTTCACAATCTTCACAGCGTCCCGGCTCTGGTCGATAAATACGACCTCCCTGGCCCCGCGGCTGAGGCACTCGATGCCGAGCTGGCCTGTGCCCGCAAAGAGGTCAAGCACCCGTCGCCCCTCAATATCAAATTGCAGGATGTTGAAAACCGACTCCTTGACATTGTCGGTGGTGGGGCGGATGTCCATCCCCTCCGGGGTTTTCAGTCTGCGTCCTCGGGCTGTTCCGGTGATGACTCGCATGTTTTTTCCTCCTGGTGGAAATAATCATATATTGTCTGGGCCGTATTGCGGGGCACAACCAGCTCAAGCTGGCTGATACTCGCCTCGCGGACTGCCTTGATGGATTTGAAGTTCTTGATCAGATCACCGCGGCGCTTGGCTCCCACACCGGGAATCTCGTCCAGCCGCGAGGCAAGGCCCTCGTTTCTGAGAGAGCGCTGATATTCAATGGAGAAGCGGTGAGTCTCCTCCTGGATATTGCCGATCAGAGAGAAGACCGCCTGGTTGCCCTTGATGCCGATCTCCCGCCCGTCGGAGCGGATAAGCGCGCGGGTGCGGTGGCGGTCATCCTTGACCATGCCGAAAACCGGGATGCTGATGCCGAGGTCTTTGAGGGCCTGTTCGGCAGTCGCGGCGTGGGTATCACCGCCGTCGATGAGCAGCAGGTCGGGAAGCTCTGTGAATTTTTCGTCTCCGTCTTTTGCCCTTGCAAAGCGGCGGTACACTACCTGGTACATGCTGGCGTAGTCGTCCGGTCCGTCCAGATCGCGGACGCGGAATTTGCGGTAATCGCGTTTAAGGGGCTTTCCGTCCACATGTACGGTCATTCCCGCGACGATGCCGGTGGCACCGAGGTTCGAGATATCAAAGGCCTCGATGCGGCGCGGGAAGTTTTCGAGTTCCAATGCCTTCTGCAGCCACTCGAGTGTCTTGCTGCGGCGCTGTGCGAGGGTGGTGCGGCGCTGGATCTCCTCCCGGGCATTGAGGGCTGCGCTTTCAATCAGGCGCATGCGCTCGCCCCGCTTCGGTGTTTCAATATAGATGCGTCTGCCGGAGGTCTGACTCAGAAGCTCTTCCAGATCGGCGGCATCCTCGATCTCCACCGGCAGCAGGATCGACTTGGGCCAGCCGCCGCGGTGGGCGGTGTAATACTGGCGCACAAGGCCGGAGAGGGCCTCGCTGTCGTCCTCCAGCGGCTCGTCCATCATCTCGATATCCTTGCCGACGAGGTTTCCGTCCACAAAATGCAGTACGGTAAAGCAGCTCTTGGCCCCGCGGATAAAGCCGATGGCGTCGGTATCGGCAAAAGCGGTGGCGATGACGCGCTGCTTGTTTGCAAGGCTTTCAATGGCACGCAGCCGATCACGCAGCTCGGCGGCCCGCTCGAAACGCAGTTCTTCCGCCGCCTGCTCCATCTGAGCTGTGAGATCGTCGATCAGCTCTCTGCTCTTTCCGTCAAGGATCAGAACGACCTGCATCATGCGACGGCGGTAGTCCTCCACATCGCTGTCACGGAGGCACCAGCCCGCGCAGGCGCCCATGTGGTAGTTGAGACAGGGGCGCTCCTTGCCGATGTCCCGCGGAAATCTGCGGGAGCAGTCCGGCAGCAGTAAAGCCTTGGAGACGGTGGAAATAATGTCCCTTGTCTGGCTTCTGCCGCCGAAGGGACCGAAGTAGCGTGCCCCATCTTTGGCCGCACGGCTGGCAATGGACATGGAGGGGTATTCCTCCCGCATATCGAGGCGTATAAACGGATAGCCCTTGTCGTCCTTGAGGAGGATATTATAGTGGGGCTTGTGGCGCTTGATGAGGGAGTTTTCCAGCACCAGCGCCTCAAACTCGCTGCCCGCGACAATGACGTTGAAGTCCCGCACCTTGTCCACCATGGCGGCGACCTTGGGCAGATGCTCCCCATGAAAATAGCTCGAGACGCGGTTTTTGAGCTTTTTGGCCTTGCCGACGTAAATGACCTCGCTTTGCTCGTCGAGCATAATGTACACGCCCGGCAGCAGCGGCAGCCGGTTTGCCTTGTCGCCTAAATTGTCAAGCACGGGATTCGACATATTACGGTACCTGTTCTTTCTCCTGTCCGAAAGCACTCCACACAGTGATGGAGACAATGACCACCACCGCCCCGATGAGGGCAAAAATGCCGGGCTTTTCCCCGTTGAAAAGGAAGACCCAGACTGGATTCAAAAGCGGCTCGATCGCCCCCAAAAGACAGCAGGCCAGCGCCGGACAGTACTTGCTTGCTTTGACGTACAGCACATAGGACAAGCCAAGCTGGAACACGCCCAGCGTCAAAAGCGCGATCACCGCTGTGGTCGTGATGACTGGCTTTGTGGCGATGAAGAAGGGCAGCCCCGCCAGGAAGGTCAGCGTCTGGCCGTTGAGAATGCCGGAGAAGCGCTCCTCCTCTTCGATCTCCCCCACCGCCACGTACATGCCCGCCATGAACATCCCCGCACCGATGGCGACGAAGTTGCCGAGCAGATAGCCGGGCTTCAATTGGTCGAGGAAAAACAGGGAGATGCCGAGCAGTGTAAAGAGCACCACGGCCAGATCCTGCTTTCTCGGTTTTTTCCCGAATAAGACTGCCGAGTAGATGATAATAAAAATGGGCGACGTAAATTGTAAAACGATGGCGTTTGCGGAGGTTGTGAGCTTGTTCGACACCGTAAAGCACAAGTAGGTGCACCCGGAGAAGAAGCCCGCGATCAGCGTGCGGCGGTTGAGCACATAGGAAAAGCCCATCAGGCGCATACTGATATAAATCGTGATGCCCGCAATGAGGCTGCGCATGCCCGCCACGGCAAAGCCGTTCCAGGGGATGAGTTTGAAGAGGATGCCCGCAATGCTCCAAAGCGTTGCGCACAGGAGCATTTCAAGGCTTGCTTTTCGTTCTTTGGTCATAGGATCACCCGGTCAAAAAAAGAGGCGTGTGATAAACACACGCCTCTGCGAAATGTACGATTACTCGGAGAAGTCGGAGTCGATCAGCGCGGAGAGCGTCGCGATCGCTTCTTCCTCGTCGGAGCCGTCGGCAATGATCGTGATGGCGGTGCCCTTCACGATGCCGAGGGAAAGAACGCCCAGAAGGCTCTTGGCGTTGACACGCCTTTCTTCCTTTTCCACCCAGATGCTGCTCTTGAATTCGTTGGCCTTCTGAATGAAGAAGGTTGCGGGTCTGGCATGAAGGCCGACCTGATTGTTAATGACTACTTCTTTGGTTATCATAGTCGCCACCCCTTAATCCTTATTGCTTAAATCCTTATCCCTACAGGAAACTGTATGCTCACTTTATCAAATTTTCACTCAATCGTCAACAGCTTTCGACTGTTTCGTTATTTTATACGAACGTATTATCAAAACATTGGAATCTTTCTGGCGCTTTTATCAACGAAAGTTGGGTGACATTTCCTGTAAACCCTTGCAAAACCTTATTTCAGCTCCACAACAGTTACACCGCTCTCCCCTTCGCCGTAGCGGCCGAGGCGGAAGGACTTGACAAACTTGTTCTTCTTGAGCATTTGCTGGATCGCCGTGCGCAGGGCGCCGGTGCCCTTGCCGTGGATAATGGTCACAGTCTTGAGCTTTGCCATGACGGCAGCGTCAAGGTAACGCTCGGCGGCGAGCACGGCCTCCACAGCCTCCATACCTCTGAGATCGACCTCCGGCTTGATGGAGAGGCTTCTGAGCTCTCCCCCGCCACCCTTGGAAACAGACTTCTGCTTAGGCGCTTGCTCATTTTCCAGAAGCAGCACCTCGTCCTCCTTGGCAGTCACGCTCATGATTCCGGCCCGTAGGCTGAGGGTTCCGTCGGGAGCCTTGTCCAGTACGATGGCCTTCATGCCCATAGACTTGATCTGTACCGTGTCGCCGGGTTTGACCGGACGGGAGGAAACCTGGTTTTCCGCCTCGGGGTTCAATTCCTTCCGCAGGGCCTCCTGGGAAAGATTGAGCTGGCGCCGAAGCTGGGCGCGGGCCTCGTTGACGCGGCTTGCGTCCTCGTCCTGGTCCGCCATCTTGCGCATCTCGTCCAGCTCGCGGAAAACCTCTTCAGCGGTCGCGCGGGCATCGGCCAGGATGCGCTCGGCCTCGCGGCGGGATTTGGTGTCGGCTTTGTCAAGCCGTACCTCGAGTTCGGCCTTCATGAAGGCCGCCTTCCTGGCGTTCTCCTGGGCCTCGCGGAGCTTCTTTGCCGCCTCTTCGCGGTCCTTTTCCAGCAGCAGGCGCGTCTGTTCCAGCTTCTCGATGGTAAGCTCAAAGGACTGGCTCTCGGAGCTGACGCGGCCCTTGGCGTCCTCGATGATCTCATCGGAAAGGCCGAGGCGCTTGGAGATGGCGAAGGCATTGGACTTGCCGGGGATACCGACAAGCAGGCGGTAGGTGGGGCGCAGGGTGTCCACGTCAAACTCACAGGAGGCGTTCTGTACGCCCGGCTCATTGGTGGCGTAGACCTTGAGCTCGGCATAGTGGGTGGTGGCGGCGATGACCGCGCCGCATTTTCGCACATGCTCGATCACCGCGATAGCCAGCGCCGCACCCTCGGTGGGGTCGGTGCCGGCGCCCAGCTCGTCAAAGAGGACGAGGGAGTGGTCGTCGCACTCGTCGATAATGCTGACGATATTGCTCATGTGGGCCGAGAAGGTGGAAAGGCTCTGCTCGATGCTCTGCTCGTCGCCGATATCAGCGAGAATGTGGGTGAAGACGGGCAGGTTGCTCCCATCGGCAGAGGGGATGTGCAGGCCGCACTGGTGCATGGCGGCGAGCAGGCCGATGGTCTTGATAGAGACGGTCTTGCCGCCGGTGTTGGGACCGGTGATGACGAGGGTGTCGAAATTATCGCCCAGCTCCACGTCGATGGGGACGGCTTTCGCCTGGTCCAGCAGCGGGTGGCGCGCCTTGCGCAGCACGATGCCCCGCCCCTCCATGGCGGCTTCCTCGCAGTTTAGCTTGTAGGAGAGCTTGGCCTTGGCGAAGATCAGGTCGAGCTGCACCAGGATCTCATAGTCGGCGTTGATGCCGTCCCGGTGCTCGGCGCAGTCGGCAGAGAGCTCAGCCAGGATGCGGTCGATCTCCGCGCGCTCCTTGGCGGCAAGCTCTCTGAGCTCGTTATTTGCCTTGACGGCGGCCATGGGCTCGACAAAAATCGTCGCGCCGGAGGCGGAGATATCGTGCACAAGACCGTTGATGGCCCCCTTGTGCTCTGCCTTGACGGGTACAACATAGCGATCGGAGCGCTGGGTGATGATGGGCTCCTGCAGGACCTTGGCATAGCTTGGGGACGAAATGATCTTCTGCAGTGCGTCCCGGGCTCTCGCCGCCGCTGCGCGCATCTGACGGCGGATGTTTGCCAGGTCGGAGGACGCGGCGTCCGCGATCTCGTCTTCGCCGGTGATGGAGCCTGTGATTTTTTCCTCAAGGAAGCGGTTTGCATGCAGAGCATAGAACAAGTAGTCGATGGGCGTCTTGCCCACGGTGTCGTCCGAGAGATAGCCCCGCACCAGACGCGCGCACTGTAGGACATGGGCGATCTCCAGCAGCTCCCGCGTGTTGAGGCTGCCGCCGAGATCGGCACGGGCCAATGACGAGCGCACGTCTTTTACGCCATAGAAGGAGGGGCTGCCGCGCACGACCATCATGGCCTTGGCGGCGGTGGTCTCACTCAAGCGATGGCGCACCTCGCCCTCTTCGATGGACGGGGTGAGCTTCAAAGCCAGTTCCTTGGCCGGCTCGCTCACCGCCTCGGCAGCCAGCATGTTCAGCACTGCAGGCAACTCAAGCGTATTGAGGGATTTTTCAAAAAAACTCATAGCTTATTCCCCATATGTGTATAGTTTCTGAGGTTCTTCCAGTAATCCAATGTGGAAAACCCGCGCTCGGTTCGGCGCAGGAGATAGCGCTCGGACGTATCAGAAAGGCGCAGCAGATCGGCGTCCGGCATGGTAAAGGACAAAAGCTGCTTTGCGGGCGCTTCGCTTAAATAGCGCATAGCAGCAAGCCCGGCATTTCCGAGCTCGGCCTTCTCCCCCATGCCGCCGCAGGTTTTGCAGCATACGCAGCCGTGATCCAGGCTGAGGGCGGGGCTTTCCGGCTCCTTCCCGCAGACGGGGCAGCAGCGCAGCTCCGGCGCGTATCCGGACAGACACATGAGCCGTGTTTCAAAGGCGGCCTTGATCTTTTCCTGCGGGTGCATATCCCGGCTCAGCGCGTAGAGGCAGTTTAGGCCCAACTGCAAAAGCGCGGACTCCGGCTGATCTTCCACGCTCAGGGCCTCCATGCACTCGGCAAAGTAGGCCGCCAGCGCAAGCTTTTCCATATCGCCGCGTAAGCCCTCAAAGCCCTCCTTCACCTGGGCCTCGTTCACTGTGTACTTGCCCCGATTTCCGAAGAGGGTCATTTCCGAATACGTGAGCTGCTGGGTCGCAGCGGCGGTGCGGCTGCTCTTTCGCAGGGCCCCCCGTGCCTTGACGGTGAGCTTGCCGTCCGTATCCGTCAGCAGAGTCAGGATGCGGTCAGCCTCCTTGTAGCGCACCTCACGCAGCACCAGCGCGTTTACCGTTTTGAACATCTATGTATCGTTCCCGTCTCAGCCCGCGACACAGCCGCGGGTGTCGTCAAGTTCTGTTTCCTCCGCGTCTATCGCCTTGTACAGCAGATAGTACACGACATCGCCGGTCTCTGCGAAGGCCTGCCAGATTGCGTCCTTGTTCACGTATACCACCTCGGTCTTAGTATGCGTGGGCAGGCGAATCAAAACACTGGTAATTATTACTGTTCCGTAAAGCCGAAGTTTCTCAGGCTCGCCATCGAGTCTCGCCAGTTCTCCTTGACCTTGACCCAGGTCTGGAGATTGACCTTGGTACCCATGAAGGCCTCGATATCAAGCCGCGCAAGCTCTCCGATCTTCTTGAGCATGGCGCCCTTTTTGCCGATGATGATGCCCTTATGGCTGTCCTTCTCGCAGAAGATGGTGACCTCCAGGTCGATGATGCCGTTATCACGCTCGGAGAATTTGGTGACCTCCACGGCGGTGCCGTGGGGGATCTCCTTGTCCAGGCACTTTAATAGTTTTTCGCGCACCAGCTCGGCGCAGATCTGGCGTTCGGGCTGGTCGGTGATCATATCGTCCGGGAAAAGATGCGGGCCCTCGACGGCGTATTTTTCCACCTCGTTTAAAAGCTCATCCAAACCGTCGCCGGTCTTTGCCGAGATGGGCAGAATAGCGTCAAAATCACAGGCCGCGCTGTAAACGGCCATGACCTCGAGAAGCCTTGCCTTGTCCACGGTATCGATCTTGTTGATGAGCAGGATCGCCGGGGCACCCGTCTGCTTTAAGCGCTCGATCAGGGCTTCCTCCTGAGGACCGAGCGAGGCCACGGGCTCCACCATCAAGAGCACGCAGTCCACATCCGAGACACTCTCGCGCACGACATTGACCATATAGTCGCCGAGGCGGGTCTTGGGTTTATGAAAGCCCGGGGTATCCAGCAGGACAAACTGAGTGTCCCCGTGGTTGACGATCGCGGTAATGCGATTGCGGGTGGTCTGAGGCTTGGGCGAAACGATGGCAACCTTCTCCCCCACCAGAGCGTTTGTAAGCGTGGACTTGCCCGCGTTGGGCCTGCCGCAAATGGTAATCATGGCTGATTTTGTCATTTGAAGTTCTCCCGTTATACATATTTGGCTCCCTCTCCGGGGGAGCTGTCAGCCACAGGCTGACTGAAGGGGTGTAATGTCTTGCACGATCTTGGCGTGAGGGGTCTTTCAGGGGAGGCTAACTTTCACTCATCTCCCATAATTTCCTTTTCTCTCGCCCTCATCTGCTTTTTCATCTCGCCCTCGTCCACGTGATCGTAGCCCAGAAGGTGGAGGACAGAGTGGACGGTAAGATATTGAATCTCTCTGCTGAATCCGTGGCCGAATTCCTCGCCCTGAGCCTCACAGTGCTCGAGAGAGATCATCATGTCGCCCAGCATCACAGCCCCCGTGTCCATGTCCCGCTCGCACTCGTCAGGGTCAAACTCCCCGGGGGTGAGCTCGTTCAAGGGAAAACTCAGCACATCGGTGGCGCGGTCCACATCCCGAAACTCCCTGTTGACGGCATGGATGCCCTCGTCATCGGTTAACATAACGCTTATAATGCAGGGGGTGCTGATGCCTTCGGCGTCCAGAGCCATCTTCACGGCCTTCTTGATAAGGCCTGCCGCCTCGCGGTGGCCGAGGCCGATCTTTTCCCGGGAAACATATACCTCGTGTTCCATGGCTTATCCCCTCTTGTACGTGCGGCGCAGCGGCTGCTTCTTGGACTGATCGGACTGCGCCGGGTTTTTCTTGTCGTAGACCTCGTAGGCTTCAATGATCTTCTGCACGAGGCGGTGGCGCACCACGTCGGAGCCCGTGAGCGTGCAGATGGCGATGTCGTCGATACCCTCGAGTACCTTCATGGCGACCTTGAGGCCGCTGGTCTTATCCTCGGGCAGATCGATCTGGGTGATATCGCCGGTAATGACCACCTTGGAGCCGAAGCCGATACGGGTGAGGAACATCTTCATCTGCTCGCGGGAGGTGTTCTGCGCCTCGTCGAGGATGATGAAGCTGTCATCGAGGGTGCGCCCTCGCATGTAGGCAAGGGGCGCGACTTCGATATTCCCGCGCTCAAGATACTTCTGATAGGTATCGGCGCCGAGCATGTCAAACAGGGCGTCATACAGGGGCCGCAGGTAGGGGTCCACCTTGCTCTGCAGATCGCCTGGGAGAAAACCCAGGCGCTCCCCCGCTTCGACAGCGGGGCGGGTGAGGATGATGCGGTTGACTTCCTCTGCCCGGAAGGCCGCCACCGCAGCGGCCACGGCAAGATAAGTCTTGCCCGTGCCGGCAGGGCCGATGCCGAGGGTGACGGTGTTATGCTGGATGGCCTCACAGTAGGTCTTCTGGCCGAGAGTCTTGGGCTTGATGGGCTTGCCCTTGGCAGTAATGCAGATCACGTCTCCCGCAAGCTCGTTGATCTTGGTCTCCTTGCCCTCGCTGACAAGCTTTAAGATATAGCGCACGTTCTGCGCGTCGATGTTCTCGCCCTTAGCAGCAAGTGTCAACAGGCCGTTGATGGCCTTCTCGGCGAGCATGACATTTTCCGCCTCGCCGCAGATATGGATCATGTTCTCGCGGTCGAGCACTTTCACACTCAGTTCGTTTTCGATGATGCGCAAATTCTGGTCAAAGGAGCCGAACACGCTGATGACGTGCTCCATGCGCTCGACTTCTATGCTTTTGTCGATCATGGTAAATCCTTCCGCCGTCTTTGCCGCGCTACCCGCGCGGTACGGCAATATTCTCTGTGCAATGCGCCCGCAACGTGAGCACATAGAGTTCCCCCGTCCGGCCCGGTATAAAGGAGGATTCCAGAATCTGACCCTCCGTCCGGCTTTCCAGAAGCGTGTAAAGTCGCCGCCCGGTTTCATTTGGGTCACAGTCATCCCCGGCGCTCGTTTTATACGGAATAAAACGTTCGCGCACAAGGCGGATCGGGGTGGAAAACATGCCCGGAATCCCGAGGGTATACTCCGAAATGATTTTATCACATCCGTCAATAGTTTTTCCACTACCAATATACAAATTCAGCCGCCTATTTCCGAAAACGACGGCGAAGCGACTGCGGGACAATCCGGCCGGGGTTTTCAGCGCCTGTTTAATGGGGCACAGGGCGCTGAGCTCATACCAGGTGTCGGCCATGACGCTGCCGCGTGCGCACACGGTTTGGGGCAGGCCGTTCAACGATTCCGTCCGGCAGGCGATCAGTGTCTGTCCCGCTGTCACGATCTCGCCCTTTGAAACCTGCGGGCTGCCCGAAAGGACATTGACCCGCTTCACCAGGCCGTCCCGCGCGGCAATGAGATCCGCCGCTGCGGCAGGATCATACATCTCCGGCTTCGATTCGCGCTCGACTAGGGCGACCGTTGCCCGCGAGCCGCTGACGTTCACCGTCATCCAGCCGATCTCCGGCAGGCGCACCATCACCTCGCTTCGCAGAAGATCGGTATTCACGCCGGGCCAGAAGCTGCCTACACCGAAGCCGCAGTCTTCCAGGGCACGCAGGATCTCGCCCCGGCTGATGCGCTCAGTGCCCCGGATCTCCACCTCCCAGACAAACAGTGACGAGCAGAAAAGCAGCAGCACTGTCAAAGCAAAACCGCTCAGCAGCGCCGGGCGGCGCAGAAGTTTTCGCAGGCCATCGCGTCCGCCGACGCGTCTGATGACCTCCATCTCGCATCCGGCCCGCCGGGTGATCCGATGAAGTTCCTCAAGCTGGTCTTCGTATGCGGACAGGAAGAGGGTGTTTTCATCTCCGCTCTCCACATCCCAAAGTTCTATTCCCTCTGCCGCGGCTGCATTGAGTATGGCAGTCGGAAAAGCCCCGAAGAGCTTAAGTCGGGCGCTCCCGCGCAGGGTGTCACTGATCCTTTCCATGCTCACTCCCATTCCGCCGTACGGATTCGTCCCGTCACCAGAAGTTCCTCTGCGTTCATGGCGCGAAGATACAAACTGTCTCCTGACAGGCTGAGTTTTTCGCGTCCAAAGCTTATTACGATACGTTCGCCGCTGTATTCCAGAATCCCCCGCTGTCCCTCGATCAGCGCCTGCCTGCCGCCGCAGAGTGTAAGTCTGCCCCCGCCGGGCACGATCTCATCCGGCAGCCCCAGCCGTTCGGCCAGCGCAGCGGGCAAAAACCTGCCATCTTTCAAACACGACACCTCGATTCTCCTACGCTGCAATCCGTACTATCCTTATGCGTCAGGGCATAGATTCATACACAGGCTTGGACAGGGAGGGGCGTATGAAAGGCACGTGGAAACGGATTATGTCGATCTTGCTCGGCATCGTGTTCATGGGGATCTTGCTGCAAAACGCGGGGACCGCCGGGGACGCGTGCCGGGACGCGCTGGAGATGTGCGCAAGGCTCCTGATCCCGTCACTGTTTCCCTTTTTTGTGCTGTCGGGCTTTCTCAACCGGCTTGGTCTGCCGGGGCTTTTGGGACAGATATTGGCCCCGTTTGCCTCTAAGCTCTTCGGCGTGAGCGGGGCCGGAGCCTCGGCCTTTGTCATAGGTCTCATGGGCGGCTATCCATCGGGTGCCGCCTATATTGCGGATATGGAGCGCAGCGGCAGCATCACGGTGCGGGAAGCGGAACGCCTGTTGGCTTTCTGCAACAACTCCGGCCCTGCGTTCATTGTAGGCGCGGTGGGCCTCGGAGTCTTCAGCTCGGTGCGATACGGGCTGATTCTCTACGGCATCCATGCCCTATCCGCGTTTCTGACGGGGCTGGTGTTCCGGGGAAAACACCCCTGCCGGGAGATCCAGGACGTGCAGCTTGATACCTCTGATCCGGCGCTGGCCCTGGTGGGCGCGGTGCGGCAGGCGGTAGCGTCAATTCTGAGTGTGTGTGGCTTTGCTGTGTGCTTTTTCGTGCTGCTGCGCATTCTCGACGCGGGCGGAGCGCTGTCGCTTCTTTGCGGGTCTCTCGCCGCGCAATTTGGCTTTGAGCCCCACTTTGCCCATGCCATGCTCACGGGGGTCCTGGAGCTTGGAAGCGGCTCGGCCGCCATGCAGGGGCTGAGGCCCTGCCCCGAGAGCTTTGCACTTGCAGCCTTTCTGCTGGGCTGGGGCGGGCTTTCGGTGCAGTTTCAAACCCTTGCGGTACTGGCAGAGAGCAAAATAAAAGGCACCCTGCATTTGGCAGGGCGCCTTCTGAGCGCTGTATTTGCGGCTGTTATGGCCTATGCTGTGGGGACGATTTTCTTTTAGAACGAGAACACGATGCCGACCACCGCCGAGGCAAGGATAAACACGATGGGGTGCAGGCCCTTGAGCTTTTTCACATACCGCGTGCAGACCAGCAACACGGCGGCGAGTATGAGAGCCTTGAAATTGAACAAGTCCACGAGCTGCCCGCTCGCGGCATAGGCGTCGGGGCGAAACAGCGCGATCTTCACGACGAGAAAGCACGCCGCTGCGATCAGGCCCACCGAGCAGGGGCGCAGGCCGTAGAAGCCCGCCTCCACGTATGGGTTTTCACGGAAAGCCTTGAGGGCGCGGGCGATGAGGAGGATGATAATGATGCTGGGTGTCACGAGACCGAGCGTTGCAATCACCGCGCCGGGGATCCCGGCGGTCTCAAAGCCCACGTAGGTCGCCATATTGACGCCGATGGGGCCGGGGGTCGATTCGGACACGGCGATCATGTCCGCAAGCTTTTCATGCGTAAACCAGCCTGTGCGGGTGGAGATATCGTAGAGGAAGGGCAGCGTCGCCATGCCGCCGCCGACGGCAAAGAGACCTGCCTTGAAAAACTCAAAGAAAAGGCGCAGGAGGATCATTTGCCCTTCACCCCCATTCTGGTGAGCATGATGCCTGCCACAGCGCAGAACACCACAAACACGATGGGAGAAATGTCAAAGAACACCGACAGCAGGAACACACCCAGAAACAGCGCGAGCGATGCCTTGTCCACCACGGCCTTCTTCCAGAGCTTCAGCACCGCGTTGAAAATGAGCACGCACACGCACACGCGGATGCCCGCGAAGGCGCTTTTCACCGCAGGCACATCCGCGAAATTCGTCAGGATGCCCGCGATGACCGTGATGATGACAACGGACGGGAACACGACGCCGAGGGTAGCCACAATGCCGCCTATCGTCCCCGCGACCTTGTAGCCGATGAAGGTGGCGGTGTTCACGGCAATGACGCCGGGGGTACACTGGCCGACGGCGTAGTAGTCCATCAGCTCTTCCTCCGTCGCCCAGCCGTGGCGGTCCACGATCTCACGTTCCAGGATCGGGATCATGGCGTAGCCGCCGCCGAAAGTCATGACGCCCACTCGGGCGAAGGCCAGAAAAAGCTCAATAAGCTGTTTCATCTCTTGAGAGTCTCCGCAAATTCGGTGTATTTTTCAATGCGCTCATCGCACTGCTCCTTGCTGTCGCCGCGCACAAGCAGATAGATCTTGATCTTCGGCTCGGTGCCGGAGGGGCGCACAATGAAGCTTGAGCCGTCGGCAAGCTCGAAGTAGAGCACGTTGGAGCCGAAGAAGGGTGTGCTGCCCACTCTGCCGAGACCGGCAACCGAAATGCTGCCGTCGGCATAGTCGCGGGTGCGGATGACCTCCTGTCCGCCGATCTCCCTGGGAGGGTCGGCACGGAGCTCCGCCATCAGAGCCTTCATCTTCTGCAGACCGTCAAGGCCCGGCATGACAAGGTTCATGGTGTATTCCCGGAACCAGCCGTACTTCTCGTACAGGGCGTTCATTGCGTCGAGAAGGGTCATACCCTGCTTGTGATAGAAGGCAGCCATCTCAGCGACCATCATGGAGGCGGTCACGGCGTCTTTGTCGCGCACATAGTCGCCCATCATATAGCCGTAACTCTCTTCATAGGCAAAGATATAGTTGTAGCTGTGGGCAGCCTCCCAGGCGGCGACGCGCTCGGCCATATACTTAAAGCCGGTAAAGGTGTCCTCAAAGTGGACATCATTCGCCTCGCACACAGCGCGGGCCATGCTTGTGGTGACGATAGAGGTCAGCACGCCGGGATTTTCCGGCATGGTGCCGGTGGCCTTCCTTGCGCGGATGATGTAGTCGATCAGCAGCACGCCGAGCTGATTGCCGGTGATGGTAACATAGTCGTCCCCCTTGCGGACCATGGTACCGATACGGTCAGAGTCCGGGTCGGTGCCAATGATGAGGTCGCTGCCGACCTTCTTGGCAAGGTCGACGGCCAGATAAAAGCCCTCGGGGTTTTCGGGGTTGGGGCTTATGACCGTGGGGAAATTGCCGTCAATGACCATCTGTTCGGGCACCGGGTAGAGGTGTTTGACGCCGAGGCGCTTGAGGGCCTCGGGAACCATCTTGTAGCCGCAGCCGTGGAAAGGCGTGTAGACGATTTTGAAGTCGTCCGCCACATCCCGCACGACCTCCTTGTCGATGGCCTGGGCCAGGACGCGCTCGAGGTAAGCCTCGTCGGTCTCCGCGCCGATGATCTCAATCATCCCGGAGGCGACGGCTTCGTCATAGCCGCAGGTTTTGAAGCCGTTGAAGACGTCAATGGCCTCCATCTGCTTTGCGATGGCGTCAGCCTTCTGCGGGGGGAGCTGCGCGCCGTCGGACCAGTAGACCTTGTACCCGTTATACTCCTTGGGGTTGTGGCTGGCGGTAATGTTGAGGCCCGCGGTTGTCCCATAATAGCGGACGGCAAAGCTCAGCTCAGGGGTGGGGCGCAGCGCGTCAAAGAGGCGCACGCGGATGCCGTTTGCCGCCATGACACAGGCGGCTTCTTTTGCAAACTCCGTACCGTTCAGGCGGCAGTCATGGGCGATGACGATGCCTTTTTGCTTTGCCTCTTCGCCTTCAGCCGCGATGACATTGGCAAATGCCTGGGTGGCATGGCGGATGACATGGATGTTCATATGGTGCAGACCGAGCTTCATGGTACCGCGAAGGCCCGCAGTGCCGAACTCGAGAGGCGCGAAGAAGCGGCTTTCGATCTCCTTCTCGTCGTCTTTGATGCTGTCGAGTTCTTTCCACTCTTCCTCGCTCAGTGCGGGACTGTTCAGCCAATGCCGATACTCATCCTTATATGTTCCTGGCATAGCAGTTTTTCCTTTCCCTTATCGTTCAAGTTCAAGACCACATTATTCGGTCAGGTTTCCATTTCAAAATCGCCCTCGTAATTGCAAAGAGCGGCAGCATCGGCAGCCATGCTTTTGGGCACATAGATGTCGGTGCCCTGGCCACTCATGCCAAAGATGAGTTTTCCGAAGCTCCCGTCGCCGGGGTAGACGCGCAGGCAGGGAATGCCACAGGCTTCCAGCATATTGACTGTCAGCTCATCGACCATGTTGAGATTGATCAGTGTGCCCAGGCGCACAGGTTCCTCAGGCTCCCCGTTTTCGTCCTTGGGCCAACGCTCATACAGCTCACCGTGGAGGGCCCGGCTCCACTCACCCGATTCTCGCATATTCTCATCTCCCCTTTTGATATCGTTTTATTATAACATTGTTCGATGGTTCTTTCAACTACTTATGATACTGTGAGCCCTCGTTGATCTTAAAGCCCCGGTAGATCTGCTCAATAAGCATGACACGGGCCAGATGATGCGGGAAGGTCATCTGGGACATGCTGAGCCTTCTGTCTGCCCTCGCCTTGACAGCACTGCTCAGTCCGAAGGAACCGCCGATCACAAAGCAGAGCTTCGGCTTGCCGGAATTTTCCCTCGCGGCGATCAGTTCCGCCATGCCCTCACTCGGCATCTGTTTTCCCTCCACACACAGAGCTACAAGGTATGCGTCAACAGGGACGGCTCTCAGGATTTCCTGCCCCTCCCGCTCGAGCGCAGCGGTGATCTCCTTCTCTGCCGGGCGGTCACTCAGGCGCTGCTCCGTGATCTCCGTAAGCTCCAGGCGGCAATATGCCTGCAGCCGCTTCCGGTACTCTTCAAAGGCGTCGATATAGAATTTTTCCCGCATCTTCCCGACGCAGATGAGCTTGACATTCAGCACAGGACGTTCTCTCCCACTTTCAAACTCAGGCACCCGTAGACCGGGGCACAGAAGATCTGTACATCGCGGCCCTCCAGCGCCCGCTCCGTCTCACGCAGGGCAATCTCCGGGCGGTTATTCTCTTTGCTCAGATGGCCGAGGATCACGGTCCGCGTCCCCGTATCCGCAAGTCTGACCGCGAGGGCGGCGCAGTCGGTGTTTGACAGGTGCCCGCGGTCAGAGAGGATACGCCGCTTGAGAGGCACCGGATAAGGCCCGTTATACAGCATGTCCAGATCGTGGTTGGATTCGATGAGCACCGTGTCGGCACCCGTGAGCCCTTCCAGCACTTCGTCTGTCACGTGTCCCATATCGGTGGCGAGGGCAAAGCTGCCGCGCCCTTCGACGCGATAGCCTACGCTCTCATCGGTATCGTGTGGCGTGTGGAAGGCACGTACCATGACCGCGCCGAGGCGAAATCCCTCCCCCGGGCGGACGGCATGCATGACTTCTTCCGCGTCCGGCAGCATGCCGCACAGGCGGGAAGCCACGGTATGCGGGGCGTAAAGCGGCAGAGCATAGTATTTCAGCAGCATTTTCAGCCCGGAAACATGATCGGAGTGCTCATGCGTGATGAGCACTCCGCCGATATCGTCTATTTCCAGGTCACATGCGCGCAGGGACTGCTGCAGCCTGCGCATGGAGATTCCGGCGTCGATGAGAATATGGGTATCTCTCTCACTGAGCAGCATGCAATTGCCGCCGGATCCGCTGGCAAAGACCTTAATATTCATCCCATAATCGAGAGGATCTTCTCTCTTCCTTCGTACTCCTCGCGCTCATCCACAATGCGGATGTCAGCGCCGAGGGAATTGAGCTTGCCCACAAAGTTTTCGTAGCCGCGTTCGATAAAGCGAACATCCTCCACCACCGTGGTGCCGGAGGCACACATGCCGGCGATGACCATCGCCGCGCCCGCACGCAGATCGCAGGCCATGACGGGCGCGCCGCTGAGGCGTCTGCCGCCTTCGACCACGCAGACTCTGCCGTCCACCTGGACCTCGGCGCCCATTTTGCGAAGCTCATTTACATACTTGAAGCGGTTATCGTACACGCCCTCCGTGATGACGGAGGTGCCGTTTGCCACGCACAGCAGTGCGCACATCTGGGGCTGCATATCCGTGGGAAAGCCCGGATAGGGCAGGGTTTTTACGTTGATTTTTCTCAGAGCGCTGGCGCCCTTGACGAGGACGGAGTCGCCGTTTTCCAGCACGATAGTGCCGGTCTCTCTAAGCTTTGCGCTGATACACTCGAGGTGGCGGGGAATGACATTCTTGATGAGCACTTCTCCCCCGGTGGCCGCGGCGGCGACCATGTAGGTGCCCGCTTCGATCTGGTCAGGGATGATGGCATAGCTGCCGCCGTGGAGTTTTTCCACGCCGTTGACCTTGACGGTGTCGGTGCCCGCGCCGCGGATGTCAGCGCCCATCGAGTTGAGGAAGTTTGCAAGGTCGACGATGTGCGGCTCGCGGGCGGCATTCTCAATGATGGTGCGGCCCTGGGCAAGTGTTGCCGCCAGGATGATGTTCATCGTCGCGCCGACGGACACCTTGTCCAGATAGATCCGCGCGCCGTGAAGCTTGCCGTCGCGGGCGTCGGCATAGACGAAGCCGGACTTCACGTCCACGTCAGCGCCGAGGGCATTCATGCCCTTGATGTGCTGGTCGATGGGGCGCACGCCGAAGTTGCAGCCGCCGGGCATGGTGGTCTTGGCGTGGCCGAAGCGGCCGAGCATGGCGCCGATCAAGTAATAGGACGCGCGGATTTTGCGCATCAGGTCATAGGGGGCATCCTGCATGCACACATTCCGGCAGTCGATCTCGACCGTGGAGCGGTTGAGATAACGGATCTTCGCGCCCAGCTCCCGCAGGATGGTCAGCAGCATCTCGGTGTCGCTGATCTGGGGCATGTTCTCTATCACACAAACGCCGTCCACCATCAGGGCCGCGGGGATAATGGCAACCGCCGCGTTCTTCGCTCCGCTGATCTCCACCTCACCGTGCAGGGTGGTACCGCCGTTTATCACATATTTTTCCACGTAAAAAACACCTTCCGTCTATCCGGCGATCCCAGATATGAGGCCGCCGAGTGTAGATAATACCATATATATGGTGATGTGGCAAGTCTTTTATTTGTGACTGTCCAGCCAGAGCTTTGCCTTGGAGACCGCGATGACGGTCTTGGCGTCGATGATCTCATTACGCATGACCATCCCGAAAAGCTCCTCAAAGGGCATTTTCTCCACGTTCAGGAATTCGCCCTCATCCAGGTGGCTCTTGCCCCGGTGCAGGCCGCGTGCCAGGTAAACATGGATGATCTCATCGGTATAACCGGGCGAGGTGTAGCAGCACCCCAGGTCGATGTACTCGTCGGCGGAAAAGCCCGTCTCCTCCGAAAGCTCACGCACGGCAGTGGAGAGATGCTCGTCATGGTGGTCGATCTTCCCGGCCGGGATCTCGAGCACCGGCGCCCCCACGGGGTAGCGGAACTGCCGCACCATGTAGACATTGCCGTCGGTATCCAGGGGCAGCACGCCCACGCCGCCGGGATGATGCACCACCTCGCGCAGGGTCTGGTGTCCGTCGCACAGTTCCACTTTGTCCAGTGTTACACTCACGATCACGCCGGTATATTTCAGTTCTCCGCTGAGCTTCTTCTCGGTCAGATCCATAACTGCCTCCGTTGCACTGTCTATAAAAATGTTGACGTTAATTTAATTTACATAATGCGTGCAATAGCAGTATACCATATCGTTTTTGCAATTTCCATATTTTTTACGTGGAATTTCAAAAAACTTTTGCTTATAATCGGCTTAAAGAGGCATTTTTATGTCGGAAAAGTTTACATATGGAGGCGTTGATTGTCAATATGGTTACAGTCTGTGTTTCTTCGGAGGCGCTGGCCCTGCTGCTGACGGAGGATGAGCTGCAGGATGTGCGCGCTGCGGTGAACCTGAGTCTGGAGCGTGCCGGGTTCAAGCCCTGGCGGGATCTGGAAGCGGAGTTCTACGAGCGCGGCGATGTGGGTCTGCTGCTGGCCCGGCCCCGCCCGCCGCTGCGGTCACGGGGATTGAGGCAGCGGCGGGTACGGAGAGTGGGATAACAGCCCGGTGTTTACAAATTTCTCTTTTCTTCCGGTTTTATCTGTGTTATAATATCTGATGTGCCGTGAGAGAAGGAGGTGTGCCGCGTGCCGAAGCAGACGGGGACAAAGCAGATTACAGCCAACCGCAAGGCGTTTCATGAATATTTTGTACTCGAACGCTTTGAGGCCGGGATCGAGCTTTTCGGGACGGAGGTCAAGTCTGTCCGTGCGGGACAGGTGAACCTCAAGGATTCCTTCTGCACCATCAAGGAGGGCGAGCTTTTCGCCCGCGGCCTGCACATCAGCCCCTATGAGCACGGCAACATTTTCAACCGCGATCCCATGCGCCCCAAGCGTCTGCTGATGCACAAGCGGGAGATTTTAAAACTTCAGAGCCGCGTCATGCAGGACGGCGTTGCCCTGATCCCGCTGTCGTTGTACTTCAAGGACAGCCGCGTCAAGGTAGAGCTTGGCCTTTGCAAAGGCAAAAAGCTCCACGACAAGCGCGACAGTGCCGCCGACCGCGAGGCAAAGCGCGACATAGACAGAGCCATGAAAGAGAGGAATACCCGATGAGCAATCCCATTGTCACCATTGAGATGGAAAACGGCGGCGTCATGAAGGCCGAGCTCTACCCCGAGATTGCCCCGAACACTGTCAACAACTTCATTTCCCTCGTCAAGCAGAGGTTCTATGACGGCGTGATCTTCCACCGCGTCATCCCCGGCTTTATGATCCAGGGCGGCGACCCCAAAGGCGTCGGCACGGGCGGCCCCGGCTACACCATCCACGGTGAGTTTACATCCAACGGCTTCAAGAACGATCTCAAGCATGACCGCGGCGTGCTGTCCATGGCCCGCACCATGGCGCCCAACTCCGCCGGCAGTCAGTTCTTCATCATGCACGAGGATTCCCCCCACCTGGACGGCCAGTATGCCGCTTTCGGCAGGGTCATCGAGGGCATCGAGGAAGTGGACAAGATCTGCGCGGTGCGCACCGACTACAATGACAAGCCCCGCTCCCCACAGGTCATGAAGAAGGTCACAGTCGAGACCTTCGGCGTCGAGTACCCCGAGCCGGTCAAGGAATAAACTCAACTGGTCCTCTATCGTTTCCCCAATTTGAAGCCCAGCGAAGCGGGTTCAAATTGGAAAGGAAGAACAACATCATCGGTCGAGGTGTTCACGCCCCGCGTGGACGCCTGACCTTATGATGTTGTTCTGACGCCGCGGGGGTGTAACGGTTTCGACGGGGGCGTGGAGGCAGGAATAGCGGGCGGATGTGCCTGGCATCCTTAAAACGGGCAACTTTTTATAAATTAAAGAACGACACTAATCGTTTTGCTGTCGCTGCTTAAGCAGTGACCGTTCCCTTCGGGAGTACCACGGCCCGGAACGGAGCGTCGATGAGTGGTGAACGTGAGTGCGCAAAGCTTTGAGCGCGCCATGCACAATGAAGCTACCGAGTCTCGAAGGGTGACGGCTCCCGCCGGGACGAGGGAATGCAAACAACCGTCTGCGCCCGGAGAAGTTCCTGTTAAAGTGCTTTCGGACAGGGGTTCAACTCCCCTCACCTCCACCAAATTAGCACGCTAATTTTGATAGAATTAGCGTGCTTTCTTATTAATCTATGATACAA